>ERZ1664511.1-NODE-1-length-155040-cov-9.244327_pt1 | contig 155040 bp, 126 predicted proteins | sample MGYA00575336_ERZ1664511 | MGnify/ENA primary metagenome ERZ1664511 (study PRJEB40874, sample SAMEA4040739) | Gallus gallus | biome: gut; material: content | place: India | collected 2016-01-01 | study: EMG produced TPA metagenomics assembly of PRJEB14491 data set...
CCCTCCCCGAGGATCGGCACCTCCCCACTCGCGAGCAGCTCATTGTCGAGAGTGCCGCCACCCTCGCCGGACGTTTTTCTGAGCTGCTGGCTTTCGGCGAGATCTCCACGGGAGCGCTGAACGACCTGGAGCGTGTAACGAAGCAGGCCTACGCCATGGTGGCCTACTACGGCATGAGCTCCGACGTGGGGACACTTTCCTATTACGACTCGACGGGCCAGAGCGACATGTCCTTCACGAAGCCCTACTCCGAGCAGACGGCCCAGCGGATCGATGCCGAGGCCAAGCGCCTGATTGCCGAGGCCTATGCCATGGCCGAGAAGGTGATCAAGGAGCACGCCGCCGGCCTGAAAGAGCTTGCCGAACTGCTGCTCTCGCGGGAGGTGGTCTTCACGGAGGATGTCGAGCGGATCTTCGGTAAGCGCAAGAAGGATATCGAGCGTGAGCGCCGCGAAGCGGCTGCGAAGACGGCCGGAGCGGCGGCGCCCGGGTCGGAGCCGGCCGGACAATCCGCATCTGCGGAACCTGTTGTCGGGATGGCGGCTGCCGGGAAGCCGGCTGCCGACTCCGAACAGGCTGCGGGGGATGCCGCAGCGGAGGAGCGCTCGAAAAAATAAGTTGCGAACCAAACAGCGAATCCAAATACCTCGATAGACGGATGAGTGAAAAGATGAAAGATCTCGGAGTGCGGACGGCGAGCGGTCTGATACTCGGCATCGTGATGCTCGGGGCCATCTACTGGTCGATCTGGAGTTTCGGCGCGTTGCTTGTCGTGCTCGTCGCAGTCGGCATGTCCGAGTTTTATGCATTGACGGAAAAACAGGGCTTGACGCCCCAGCGTCTGATCGGAACGATTACCGGCCTTGTCCTGCTGGCCCTGAACTTCTATTTCGCCTACTGCATCGCCTATGAACAGGGGCTGGTCGTCCTCGGCGACAATCCCTGGCTGGAGCGGGGACTGGCTTTTCTGCTGTTGCTGCTGCCGTTGATGCTGGTCTGCGAGCTCTTCCGCCGACGCGAGCATCCTGCAGCAGATGTCGGTGTAACCCTGCTGGGTGTCGTCTATGTGGCGCTGCCTCTCTCGCTGATGAGTTTCATTCCGGTGGCCGGAGGCGCCGGATGGCAGCCCGGGGCAATGATCGCCTACGTCTTCATCATCTGGGCCAATGACGTATTCGCCTACCTGGTGGGCATGACCCTCGGGCGGCATCGCCTCTGCGAACGGCTCTCGCCCAAGAAATCGTGGGAGGGTTTCTTTGGCGGCCTGCTCGGAGCAGTGGCCATGGGGCTGCTTGCGGCCCGTCTGCTCGGGGCGGATTATCTCGCGTGGGCCGGACTGGCGCTTGTCGCGGCCGTTATGGGTGTGCTGGGCGATCTTGCGGAGTCGATGTTCAAACGGGCCGCGGGCGTCAAGGACTCGGGCCGTCTGATTCCCGGACACGGAGGTGTGTTGGACCGTTTCGACGCCATGCTGTTGTCGGCACCCTTTGTCCTGGTATATATGCTTATCGTAATGTAAAACCGCAAACCGTGATTCGGATATGAGAATAAACAAGGAAGGCTACAAGATCATCGGCATCTCGGGCATCGTCTGCCTGCTTATCTGGTGGTTCTTTTACCGGTTGCTCGAAAGCGATGCAAGCGAACTGCTTTTGTGGGGCGGCACGGCGTTTCTGCTTCTGTTCTGGTTCTTCATCGTGGCGTTTTTCCGCGAACCGCGGCGGGTGCGCATCCATGATGCCGATCTGGTCTTCGCGCCCTGCGACGGACGTGTCGTCGTAACGGAGTGTGTTCAGGAGACGGAGTACCTGGGCCGCGAGATGATGCAGATATCGATCTTCATGTCCATTACGAACATCCACATGAACTGGGTTCCCGTGGGTGGTGAGGTGGAGTATTTCAAGTACCATCCGGGGCGTTTCTTGGTGGCCTGGCACCCCAAATCCTCAACCGAGAACGAGCGTACGACAACCGTCATCCGCATGCCTTCGGGGCAGCAGGTGCTTTTCCGTCAGGTTGCCGGACTGATCGCCCGCCGGATCATCTCCTACATGAAGGTGGGACATGCCGTCGAGCAGAACAGCGTCTGCGGCTTCATCAAGTTCGGATCGCGCGTCGATGTGCTGGTCCCCCGCGGCAGCGAAGTGCTCGTTGAAATCGGCGATCCGGTGGTCGGTTCGCAGACGCCCATCGCGCGTCTTCCCAAAACGGAGTAACGATCTTTCCGGAGTATGAAAACGACGCTTCAGACCTTTTTGAAATTCATAGCGGGAGCCGCTGCGGTTGCCGCAGTGCTCTTTCTGGTCTGGTATTTCTCGTCGATCGTCGTCTACATCCTCATTTCGGCCGTACTGGCCGTTACGGGCTCCCCGCTCGTACGGCGGCTGTCGGCGCTGCACGTCCGGGGCTGGCGCGTCCCGCGCTGGCTGGCGGCCTTCGTTACCCTGGTGGTGATATGGGCCGTGATCGCCACGCTCTGCTCGCTGTTCATACCGCTGGTATTCAATAAGATCAACCAGTTTGCACATGTCGATTTCACGGCCGTCCTGGCCTCTGTCGAGGAGCCTCTCTCGCGGATGCAGAACTACCTGCAGTCGCTCTTTGCCCAGTCGTCCGACACCTTCTCGCTTACGGAGGCGCTGACCACGACGCTGCGGCAGATCGTCGATCTCGATTCGCTCAATACGCTCTTCTCGTCGATCGTCGGCGTGGTGGTTTCCTCGGTCATCTCGATCTTCTCGATCTCGTTTATCACCTTCTTCTTTCTCAAGGACGAAGGGCTGTTCTACTCGATGGTAACGACCCTCTTTCCGGACCGCTACCGGGAGAACATCACCCGGGCGCTGGACTCCGTGACGGTGCTCCTGGCGCGTTACTTCACGGGAATCCTCTCCGAGAGCCTGCTGCTTACGATCGCCGCGACGCTCACGATGATGGCCTTCGGCATGAAGATGGCCGATGCGGCCTTTATCGGATTGGTCATGGGTGTGATGAATGTCGTGCCCTATGCCGGACCGCTTATCGGCGGCATTTTCTCGGTTGTCGTCGGCATCATCACGCCGATCGAGGGGATGAGCGTGGGACACACGGCGCTGGTCATCGCCGGGTCGTTGCTCGTGCTGAAGGGGCTCGATGATTTCGTGCTCCAGCCGACGCTCTACTCCGAACGCGTGAAGGCCCATCCGCTCGAGATCTTCCTCGTGATCCTGATCGCCGGATCGCTGGCCGGGATCCTCGGCATGCTGCTGGCAATTCCCTCCTATACGGTCATCCGCGTCTTTGCCAAGGAGTTCTTCTCGCAATTCAGGCTGGTGCGCAAACTGACGGAGAAGATCTGATGGCCGAATCACGGAATCACATACCTGCCGGGGACCCGGATGCGGCGCCGCTTGCGGCGGTCGAGGGGGTGGTTGGCCACGGCCGCCGGCTGGGGCGTGAACTGGGCTTTCCGACGGCCAATCTTGCCGTCGGGGCGAACCTCGGCCTCGAGGACGGGGTCTATCGCTCGCGGGCCGAGGTGGCGGGCCGGTGGTACAACGCCATGTCGAACCTGGGGCGCAATCCTTCGGTCGGGGATACCGAGCGGCGGCTCGAAACGCACCTGTTCGGCTTCTCGGGCGAGTTGTACGGGCGGCGGCTGCGCGTCGAACTGCTGGAGCGCATCCGCGGGGAGCGGCGCTTTGCCTCGGTAGGCGAGCTGCAGGCGCAGATCGCACGCGACCGGGACGAAATTTTGAAACGAATCAACGAAAACAATCAATAAAACGTCTATGTATTTGGATTTGAATCTTCCCTACAAGGTCGCCGACATGTCGCTGGCCGAGTGGGGCCGCAAGGAGATCGAGATCTCCGAGCATGAAATGCCGGGCCTGATGGCCGTACGCCGCAAATACGGCCCGAAGAAACCCCTCAAGGGGGTGCGCGTGATGGGATCGCTGCACATGACGATCCAGACGGCCATCCTGATCGAAACCCTCGTGGAGCTGGGCGCCGAGGTGCGCTGGTGCTCGTGCAACATCTTCTCGACGCAGGACCATGCCGCTGCGGCCATTGCCGCCGCCGGCGTTCCGGTCTTTGCCTGGAAGGGCGAGACGCTGCCCGAGTACTGGTGGTGCACGGCCATGGCCCTCTCGTTCCCCGGAGGCAAGGGCCCGCAGCTCATCGTGGATGATGGCGGCGATGCCACGCTGCTGATCCACAAGGGTTACAAGGCCGAAAACGACGCCGCGACGCTCGACGTGGAGCCTTCGTCCTACGAGGAGGAGGTGATCCTCGGCACGCTGCGTACGCTGCTGGCCGAGGATCCGCAGAAGTGGCACCGTACGGTGGCGGAGTGGCGCGGTGTGAGCGAGGAGACGACGACGGGCGTACACCGGCTCTACCAGATGCAGGAGGCGGGCGAACTGCTCGTCCCGGCCATCAATGTGAACGATTCCTGCACGAAGTCGAAGTTCGACAACCTTTACGGCTGCCGCGAGTCGCTGGCCGACGGCATCAAGCGTGCCACGGACGTGATGATTGCCGGCAAGGTGGTCGTCGTCTGCGGTTACGGCGACGTGGGCAAGGGTTGTGCCCGTTCGATGCGTTCGTACGGCGCCCGGGTGATCGTTACGGAGATCGACCCGATCTGCGCCCTGCAGGCCGCCATGGAGGGCTTCGAGGTGAAGACCGTCGAGAGCGCGCTGGCCGAGGGCAACATCTTCGTAACCTGTACGGGCAACTGCGACATCATCACCCTCGGGCATATGGAGCGGATGCGCGATCAGGCGATTGTCTGCAATATCGGGCACTTCGACAATGAGATCCAGATGGCGCGTCTGGAGAAATCCGCGGCCGTCAAGACCAACATCAAGCCGCAGGTCGATAAATACACCTTCCCCGACGGCCATTCGATCTTCATCCTGGCCGAGGGACGTCTGGTGAACCTCGGATGCGCCACGGGCCACCCGTCGTTCGTCATGTCAAACTCCTTCACGAACCAGTGCCTTGCGCAGATGGAGCTGTGGGAGCAAAAGCTTGAGGTGGGCGTCTACCGCCTGCCGAAGCATCTCGACGAGGAGGTGGCTCGCCTGCATTTGGCGAGTCTCGGCGTGGAGCTCACCCACCTGACCCCGAAGCAGGCCGCCTATATCGGTGTGCCCGAAGAGGGCCCCTTCAAGGCCGAACACTACCGCTATTGATTGCGGAACCGACCCTTTTGTCGGTTGCGACATCGGAACGGAGCATTCGTGCAGACCGTAAGACACTGTGCCGACTGCGCCCTCCGTGCAGACCGCAACTCAAGAAAAACCCCGGAAGCCGAGTGCTTCCGGGGTTTTTCGTATCCGTCGTATCCGGGATCAATATCCGAAGATCTCCTCCTGCGAGACGGTGCGGATCGGACCGAGCGTCTTGAGGTAGTTCAGGTCGAGGTTCTTGATGTCGCCCAAGATACCGTAGGTATAGGAGCGGTCCTTGACCCACTGCTGCTGCGTGGCCTTCACGTCGTCGAGCGTCATCGTCTGCACCTGCTCGAAGATCTGGCGGTCGCGGTCCTCCGAGAGACCCAGGCGGCGCAGCTGGATGTAGGAGTTGAGCACGCCCGTGCCCGTGGTGCGGTCGGTGCGCAGACGCGAGATGATGGCCTCCTTGGCGATCTGGAAGGCGGCCTCCGATTCGGGCATCTGGTTGATGATCTCGTCGAATGCCTCGATGGCGGTCTGCATCTTGTCGTTCTGCGTGGCGATAAAGGCGGTGTAGCTGTAGCTGTCGTCGGCGAACGAAGGCGAAGCGAGCCATGCCTGTGCCGTGTAGGCCAGGCCGCGGGCCTCGCGCATCTCCTGGAAGCAGATCGAGTTCATGCTGCCGCCGAAATATTCGTTGTAGAGCGTGATGGCGGGATCGTTCTTCACGTCGAACTGCTCGCCGCGGTTCGAGAACTGCAGGTAGTAGAGCTGGTTGGCATCGTACTGGGCCAGGATGACGCTGCTCTGGTCCGTCAGCTGCTTCTTCGGGTAGTTCTTCTCCAGCGGGGCGAGCTCGTCGGCTGCCTTGTGATTCTCGGCGATGAGCTGCTTTACCTCCTCCTCGCTCTTCGGACCGTAGTAGAGTGCCTCGTGCTGTTTGCCCATGAGTTCCTGTACGGCGGCGATCAGCTGCTCGGAGCCGAGAGCCTTGAGGGCGTCGTTCGTGAGGGTCGTGCGCTTGATGTACTCCTCACCGTAATACAGATAGCGCTGCAGAGCTCCGAAGTTGCTTGCCTGATTGAGCTTGGCGTCGGTGCGCTCCTTGATCATGTCCTGCTTGAGGTTTTCGAGGATCGTTTCGTCGGCCACGGCTCCCGAAATCAGCCCCTCGACAATCTTCATGGCCTTGGGCATGTTTTCGCTCAATCCGGAGATGCGGATGACGCTCTGGTTGCTGCCGGCATACATCGAGAACGAGCAGGCGATGTCGTACATCTCCGAAGCGATCTGCTCGGTCGACATGGCCTCGGTGCCGAGGTAGCTCATGTAGTCGAAGGCCAGCGAGAGGGCGGGATCGTTCTCCGTGCCGGTGTCGAAGATGTAGTTGAGCGTGAAGATGTCGTTCAACTCGTTCTTCTTGTAGAGGACGTGGATGCCCTCGCGGACGTCGAACTGGGCCATATCCTTCTGGTAATCGACGAAGACGGGCTCGATCGGGGTTACCTCCGACTGCTGGATCTCCGTGAGGAAGGCACTCTGCTTGTCGCGGTTCGTAACGATCGGCGTGATCTTCGGAGCGGCGATCTTCTGTACGTTCTTGTCCTCGCCTTCGCGTTTGTAGACGATGACGTAGCTCTTCTCGCCGAGGTATTTGTTGGCCCAGTCGATGACGTCCTGTTTGGTGATCTTTGCCATGCGGTCGAGCTGTGCCACCTCGTCGGCCCAGTCGGTGCCGTTGATGAACGACTGCACATACATGTCGGCACGCGAATCGTTGTCTTCGTAGTCGCGCATCTGGGCGAACTTGAAGTTGTTGATCGAAGCCTGGATGAGCTTCTCGTCGAAGTCGCCCGCACGCAGCTTGGCCACCTCTGCGAGCAGCAGGTCGCGGACCTCCTCGAGCGACTGCCCGGCCTTGGGAATGCCGCCGGCGAGGAACGTGCTGTAATCGGGTTGTCCCGAGAAGCCGCCGTAGGCGCCGAGCACCTTCTGCTGCTGGTTGAGATCGAGGTCGATCAGTCCGGCCTGGCCGTTGTGGAGAATGGCGCTGGCGATGCGTGCGACGTCATTCGGATCGGTCGAGTTGCCCGGCAGGCGCCATCCGATCATCACGTTGGCGGCCTCCAGACCGTAGACCTCGCGCACGACGGGCTCGGTGATCGGCTCCTCGGGCTGGAACTCGAGCTTCGGCAAGTTCTCGTTGGGCACCATGTCGCCGAAGTACTTGTCGATCGTGGCGATCACCTCGTCGGGATTCAGATCACCCGAGAGGCAGATGGCCATGTTGTTGGGCACATAGTAGGTCTTGTGGTAGTTCCGCACGTTGGTGATCGAGGGATTCTTCAGATGCTCCTGCGTGCCGAGTACGGTCTGCGTGCCGTAGGGGTGGTGGGGAAAGAGTGCGGCATCGAGCGCCTCCCAGACCTTGCGCGAGTCGCGCGTGAGCGACATGTTCTTCTCCTCGTAGATGGTCTCCAGCTCGGTGTGGAAGCCGCGGATCACGGGGTTGCGGAAACGGTCGGCCTCGATCTTCGCCCAGTTCTCGACCTCGTTCGAGGGGATGTCCTCGACATAGACGGTCATGTCCTGCGACGTGTAGGCGTTCGTGCCGTTGGCGCCGATGGCGGCCATCAGCTTGTCGTACTCGTTCGGAATCGAGATCTTCGAAGCCTCGTAGCTGATCGAGTCGATGCGGTGGTAGATCGCCGCACGCTCGGCCTCGTCCTCGGTCTGGCGGTAGGTCTCGAAGAGCTGCTCGATCTCGTCGAGCATCGGCTTTTCGGCCGCATAGTCCGAAGTGCCGAAGTTCGGCGTGCCCTTGAACATCAGGTGCTCGAAATAGTGGGCCAGTCCGGTGGTTTCGGCGGGATCGTTCTTGCCGCCGACCCGTACGGCGATGTAGGTCTGGATGCGCGGCGTCTCCTTATTGACGCTCATGTAGACTTTCAGACCGTTCGGGAGCGTGTAGATCCGTGTCTGCATAGGATCTCCCTTCACGGTTTCGTACTTGTACTTGCTGCACGACGAGGCGAGCAGCGAAAGCACGACGACTGCCAGGGTCAGTAATCTTTTCATATTCGCTTATGTTTTAGAAGATTGTTGCCAGCCATTCGCGGAGCGGGCCCCAGATGTCCGCCACGACATGCAGCAGCATGCCGACGGCCGCGGCGAGCTTGAGCCCCGTGCCGACGATGAACGAGAGGAAGGAGCCCGTGCCGACGAGAAACGCCTTGGCGGGGTCGCTCTTGTCGTGGAGCAGTTCGCCGATGACGGCGCCGAAGAAGGGACCGAGGATGACGCCCAGGGGCGGGAAGAAGAAAAATCCCGCGAAGACGCCCACCGTGGCGCCGATGGCTCCCGAGCGTGATCCGCCGAAGCGGCGGGTCATCCAGGCCGGGAGGTAGTAGTCGATGACGCTCACGGCGACGGTTACCGCCAGCCAGATCCAGAGGGCTGCCGTTCCGATCGTGGAGTAGGAGGTAAACCAGCTGCAGAGCAGTCCCGCGTAGCTCAAAATCACGCCGGGCAGTGCCGGGACGATGCATCCGATGATGCCGACGACGGTGAACAGCAGGGCCAGCAGGGCGAGTGTGATATCCATTCGGTTTGGGGGTGTGCTTTTCCCGGAACTCCGGAACACATCGATGCAAATATAAGAAATAGAAAAGAAAAATCTCCCTGAAAAGGGAGATTTTGTTGTTTCAGAGCCCGGTCAGGAGCCTTCCGACGGGCCGGTTTACCGGATAAGCCGGTTGGTCTCGGTGTCGGGGAAGATAACCCAGGGACGGAACTGCTTGGCGTCCTCGAAATCCATCAGGGCGTAGGAGGCGATGATCACCACGTCGCCGACCTGCACCTTGCGGGCCGCCGCGCCGTTGAGGCAGATGGCTCCGCTGCCGCGTTCGCCCTTGATGATGTAGGTTTCGAAACGCTCTCCGTTGTTGATGTCCATGATCTGTACCTTTTCGCCTTCGATCATGTTGGCGGCGTCGAGCAGCTCCTCGTCGATGGTGATGCTGCCGACGTAGTTCAGATTGGCCTGCGTAACGGTTACGCGGTGAATCTTCGATTTGATGACTTCGATCTGGAATTTCATGGTTTATCGGATGCGGATGTTATCGATCAGACGGATCTCCCCGGCCTGCACGGCGATGCAGCCCTGGATGCGGGGCGCGTCCTCCCAGGAGGCGACCTCCTGCATCGTGAGGGCGTCCACCGACTGGTAGTAGATTACCTTCAGCAGCGGGTTACGCTCCACTTCGGCCGTAACCCACGCCTTGAGTGCGGCGGGATCCATTTCGCGCGAGCGCTCCACGGCCCGGCGGAGCGTGGCGTAGATATGCGGGGCTGCTGCGCGGTGTTCGGCGTCGAGCAGCTGGTTGCGCGACGAGAGGGCCAGGCCGTCCTCACCGCGGACGATCGGGCACTCGACGATCCGGACCGAGAGGTTCAGTTGGGCGACCATGGCGCGGATGACGGCGATCTGCTGGAAATCCTTCTCGCCGAAGTAGGCGCGTGCCGGCCGCACGATGTCGAACAGGCGGCTGACGACCTGTGCCACGCCGTTGAAGTGTCCCGGGCGCGTGGCGCCCTCCATGACCTTGTCGATCTGTCCGAAGTCGAAGACCCGGGTGTCGGGCTCGGGGTAGATCTCCTCGACCGAGGGCATGAGCACGAAGTCCGCACCGGCCTCTTCGAGCGTGCGGGCGTCGGCCTCCGGGGTGCGGGGGTAGTGTTTCAGGTCGTTCTTGTCGTTGAACTGCGTGGGATTCACGAAGACGCTGACCACGACCGTGTCGTTCTCCCGGCGGGCGCGCTCGACGAGCGAGCGGTGTCCGGCATGGAGGGCCCCCATCGTGGGAACGAATCCGATTCCCGACGGCTCCACTCGGTCCAGTGCGGCGCGGAGCTCCTTGACGCTTGTAAATATTTTCATCTCTTTGTGAAACGATTGCGGCGCAAAGGTAGAAAAGATAATTAAGAAAGGGAAGCGAAAAGTGAAAAATAATGAGAAGTCCGGATGCAAATGCCGGGTGTTTGTGCTATCTTTGCTGAACATATCCAAGTATCAACCCGCTAAATCGAATCACGAATCATGTCTTCACGTTTTGCATGGAAGTCCGCATGTGCCCTTCTGGCCTGCGGCGCCTGCCTCGGAGTACAGGCCCAACAGAAGGAGTATCCCCAGCCGGAGGCGATGACGCCCGGGATGTCCGAATTCTGGACGCCGCAGCCGCCCGTCGTCGCTCCGGGCGATATCCGGAGCAACAGCGCTCCGTCGGATGCCGTCGTATTGTTCGACGGTGCGGACCTCTCGGCGTGGGTGAGCGCCAACGGCGGCGAGGCCGCCTGGCCGGTTCACGACGGAATCTTCACGGTCGATAAAGGCAAGGGCGACATCCTTACGCGGCAGTCGTTCGAGAATTTCCAGCTCCATCTGGAGTGGTGCGTTCCCGAGAACATCACGGGCGAGAGCCAGGCTCGCGGCAACAGCGGCATCTACCTGCAGGACAAGTACGAGATCCAGATTCTGGACGGCTACCGGAACGAGACCTATGTAAACGGACAGGTGGGCAGCGTCTACAAGCAGACGCCGCCGCTGGTCAATGCCATGCGCCGTCCGGGCGAGTGGAACGTCTTTGACATCATCTACTCCGCGCCGGTCTTCAAGAAGGACGGCACCTACCGTGTCCCGCCCTATGTTACGGTTATCCTCAACGGTGTCGTGCTGCAGAACCATACGGCGATCCTCGGCACCACGGAGTATATCGGTTTCCCGCGCGTCGTGCCCCACGGAGCCGGTCCGCTGCGCCTGCAGGCCCACGGAGATCCGAGTGCTCCGATCAGCTTCCGCAACATCTGGATCCGCGAGCTGTAGAATTTGTGCATCGCGGAAGACCCGGCTCCGGCTGGTGCTTCCGATCGACCCGTTGAAACGAAAACCCCGAACGCCATGAAAAATTTATTTGCAACCGCATCCATGACACTCATTGTTTCCACGCTCGCTTCGTGCGGGCAGGCTCCCGAAACGGCCGACAAACCCTGGATCGTCGATCGCTTCGACGACATCAAGGTGATCCGTTACGAGGTCCCCGGCTTCGAAGAGCTGCCGCTGGCACAGAAGGAGCTGATCTATTACCTCGCCGAGGCTGCGAAGTGCGGCCGCGACATTCTCTATGACCAGAACTGCGCCGTGAACCTCCCCGTGCGCCGGACGCTGGAGACCCTCTACGAGAATTACAAGGGCGACCGCGACTGCGCCGAGTGGAAGGCGCTGGAGAAGTACCTCAAGAAGGTCTGGTTCGCCAACGGCATCCACCACCACTATTCGAACGACAAGTTCACGCCCGAATTTTCGGAGGTCTACTTCCGCGAGGCGCTTGCCACGGTTCCCGAGGAGTGTTTCGGTGAGCTGAACGACCTGCGCGAGGAGGTTTGCCGCGCGATCTTCGATCCGACGCTCTATCCCACGAAACTCAACCAGCGGGCCGGCGACGACCTGCTGCTCACCTCGTCGAGCAACTACTACCGCGGCGTGAGCCAGGCCGAGGCCGAGCGCTTCTATGCGGAGATGGCTGCAGCCCACGCCTCCGATCCCGAACCGGTCTCCTACGGACTGAACTCGCAGCTGGTGAAGGATCCCGCGTCGGGACGCCTCTACGAGCGGACGTGGAAGGTCGGTGGCATGTACTCCGCCGCGATCGAGCGCGTGGTCTACTGGCTCGAGAAGGCCGCCGGCGTGGCCGAGGAGCCGCAGAAGACGAACATCGAGGCGCTGATCTCTTATTATAAGAGCGGCGACCTGAAGGAGTTCGACCGTTACAACATCGGCTGGGTGCGCGACACGCTCTCGAATGTCGATTTCGTGAACGGCTTCATCGAGGACTACGGCGATCCGCTGGGCCGCAAGGCGTCGTGGGAGGCCAACGTCAATTTCATGGATTCGGCGGCCTGCCACCGCACGGAGGTGATCTCCGAGAACGCTCAGTGGTTTGAGGACCATTCGCCCGTCGATCCCGCCTATCGCAAGAAGGAGGTCAAGGGTGTCTCGGCGAAGGTCATCACGGTGGCGATGCTCGGCGGCGACTGCTTCCCCTCGACACCGATCGGCATCAACCTGCCGAATGCCGACTGGATCCGCAAGGAGTACGGTTCGAAGTCGGTAACGATCGACAACATCACCTATGCTTATGACCAGGCCGCCCACGGCAACGGCTTCAACGAGGAGTTCGTGCTCCGCGCCGAAGACCGCGAGCGCATGGACCGCTACGGCAAGCTGGCCGACGACCTGCACACCGACCTGCACGAGTGCCTGGGCCACGGCTCGGGACAGCTGGCTCCGGGTGTCAGCGGCACGGCGTTGGGCAGCTACGCCTCGACGCTCGAGGAGGCGCGTGCCGACCTGTTCGGCCTCTACTACCTGGGTGATCCGAAGATGGTCGAGCTGGGCCTCGTGCCGTCGTTCGACGTGGCCAAAGCGGGCTATGCCAACTACATCCTCAACGGCATGATGACCCAGCTGGCGCGCATCGAGCCGGGAAAGAATGTCGAGGAGTCGCACATGCGCAACCGCAAGCTCATCTCCGAATGGTGCTACGAGCAGGGTAAGGCCGACAACGTCATCGAGCTGGTGAAGGAGCAGGGCAAGACCTACGTCGTGGTGAACGATTTCGAGAAGCTGCGTGCGCTCTTCGGCGAGCTGCTGCACGAGATGCAGCGCATCAAGTCCGAAGGCGACTACGAGGCGGGCCGCGATCTGGTAGAGCGTTATGCCGTGCAGGTCGATCCCGAGTTGCACAAGGAGGTGCGCGACCGTTACTATGCGCTGGGTATCGAGCCTTACGGAGGCTTCGTGAATCCCGAATATGAGCTTGTCGAGCAGGACGGCCGCATCGTCGATGTGAAGATCTCCTATCCGGCGGACTACGTCGGGCAGATGCTTGCCTACTCGCGCGACTATTCGTTCCTGCCGAACGTCAATTGACCGGCGGGGCCGATTCCGGATCCGGACGGAATGCCGGAAAGCCAAAAGAGAGCGGGTTGCCGAACATTCGGCAACCCGCTCTCTTTTTTCGGAAACGCTCCGAAGGACCGGAGCCCTATTGGACGGGGGCGATCTCCACGGAGTCGCTCGGCGCCGTGCCGGCATCGAGCAGATGCTCTTCGGGAACGCCCAGCGTGCGGTAGTAGTCGTTGAGCTCGGCCACGATCTCGCGGCGTCCGGCGTAACTGGCCAGGTAGTAGACGTTGCCCAGCTCATCGAGTTTCGCGTCGAGTTCGCTTGAGATCATGTCGCCCTGCAGCCCCTCGAAACGGAAATAGTACTCGATGTATTCGATCAGCGTGCGGGCATATTCACGCAGCAGTCTGTCGCCCTTCTCCGCAGCTTCCGGGACGCCCAGCGCCGAAGCGGCGTAGTAGGCCTCGAGGAAGGGGTAGGTATTTGCCTCGGTGAAGCGGATCTGCGACGTCGGGAGCTTCTCGAGTCCGAGGTCGAGCAGCTCGACACCCTCCTCGACCCGGTCCTGAACCATCAGTTCCTTCGCCACGCGGGCAAAGGCCTCCCGGGCATGCGATGCCGCGAGGTTATACTGGATGAAATAGTCGCAGTAGATGTCCGGGTCGGCGAGGTTTCCGTAGCGGAACGTATCGCGCAGCAGCGGTGCGGCATAGTCGGGATCGACGCGGCCGATTTCGTAGGCATTCTGCACGGGGGTGAGGATCGGTACCAGCCGGTAGGCGTAGCCGTCGAACTGGAGATAATCCATCAGCCCGAGGTTCTGCAGGATGTAGACCTGCGTGAGGTAGATGGGACGCTTCCAGTCGAAGTTGGCCAGCATGTCGAGCAGCATCAGTTCGTTCTTGGCCAGGGCCGAGCCCTTGAGGTTGAGGTAGACCGTATCCACCATCAGGTCGCGATCCTTCTCGGCGACGATTCCCGAGGCGATGGCATTCTCCTTGTTCACCGGCAGGGCGATACGCCGGCAGGGAATGTAGTCGGTCAGCGTACCGTCCACGAGGGCGGTCTTGCTGCGGGGATCCTCGCTGCGCACGAAGTCGATCACGTCGCGGATGTCCGTGGCCCGGTCGATGGCCTCGATGATCGGAACATAGTCGTTCGTATAGGTGTACTTGCTCTTGGGCAGCGAGAAGGGTACGCCGGGAGCCTCGTTGGCCCGGGTCTTCATCTCGTCGATGTACCATTCGCCGCCGAGGTAGGAGGTGTTCATGATCCGCACGTCGGGACGTACGCCGTAGACCTCCTGGTTGTTCCAGAGCGGGAAGGTGTCGTTGTCGCCGTAGTTGATGATGATCGAGTTGGGCAGCGTCGATTGGAGGTAGTTCCAGCCGATGTCGCGGGCCATGTAGCGTCCCGAACGGTCGTGGTCGTCCCAGTTCTGTGCCGCGAGGATCGCGGGAACGCACAGCCCGACCACGGTGGCGGCAACCACGACGGAGGTGTTGTCGCGGCGGGCAATGCGAGCGAAGAGTTCGCGCAGGGCCAGCACGCCGAACCCGATCCAGATCGAGAAGGCGTAGAACGATCCGGCGTAGACGTAGTCGCGTTCACGCGGCTCGCCCGGCGAGGTGTTGAAGTAGAATACCAGGGCGATACCCGTCATGATGAAGAGCCACATGACGATCGAGAAGTTACGCGGGTCGCGGTTGAGCTGGTAGAGCAAGCCGATCAGACCGAGCAGGAAGGGCAGGAAGTAGTAGGTGTTGCGTCCCTTGTTTTCGGCCACTTCGCGCGGCAGCCCGTCCTGGGGGCCGACGTACTTCTCGTCGATCCATTTGATTCCCGAGAGCCAGTTGCCGTCGGTGATCGTCGTGCGTGAAGGCTGTATGTCGCTCTGACGCCCCACGAAATTCCAGAGGAAGTAGCGCCAGTACATGTACGAGAGCTGGTAGTTGAAGAAGTAGTAGAGGTTTTCGGCGAACGTCGGTTCTACCACCGTGCGCGTATCTCCGTAGGAGTCGGTGTAGACGCGCTTGCGGCCGAAGTCGAGGACCTCCTGACGCACGGGACGTCCCTGTTCGTCGCGGACGACCTCTCCGTTCTCGTCCCGGGCCACCTCCGTGCGGGTGCGATAGGCGCCCCACTGTTTGTAGGCCTGTTCACCCTTGTTGTAGTCCCACATGCGGGGGAACAGGTGCATGAACTCCGGCGCATGGGTGTAGTGCGAGGGGACCTTGACCGTCTTGTAGCGGCCGTCCTCGTCGAGGTAGGTGATCTCCTTCTCCACGAGAGACTTGGGGGGTGCCGAAAAATAGGGACCGTAGAGCAGCGGGCGGCTGCCGTACTGGTCGCGGTTGAGCACGGCCAGCAGGGCGTGCGGGTTGTTCGGATTGTTGGAGTTCATCGGCGGGTTGGCCACCGCGCGGATGGTCATCGAGGCGTAGGAGGAGAATCCCACGAGGATCATCGTCGTCGAGAGCAGCAGGATGTTCAGCAGGACGCGCCCCCGGCGGTGTGCGGTCCATGCGGCCCAGCCCAGTCCGAGGATCAGCGCCAGGGCGAAGACCACCATGCCCGAATTGGCGGGCAGTCCGAACGTATTGACGAAGAGCGTATCGACCTGTGCGCCGAGCCATACCGTATAGGGGATGATGATGTTGTTCACGAACAGCAGGATGGCGCAGGCGATGAGCGTCGTATAGGCCACGCCCTTGAAGGTAACCTTTTCCGTGGTGCGGAAGTAGTAGATGAAGGCCAGCGTGGGGATGGTCAGCAGGTTGAGGATGTGCACGCCGATCGAGAGCCCCATCAGGTAGGCGATCAGCACGATCCAGCGCGAGGCGTGGGGCTGGTCGGCCTGCTCCTCCCACTTGAGCATGAGCCATACGACCAGTGCCGTGAACATCGACGAGAGGGCGTAGACCTCGCCTTCGATGGCCGAGAACCAGAACGTGTCGGTGAAGGTGTAAGCCAGGGCGCCGACGGCACCGGCCCCCAGGGCGGCACAGGTCTGTACGCGCGAGGGCTCTCCGCCGCGCCGGGTCATCATGCGGCGGGCCAGGTGGGTGATCGTCCAGAAGAGGAAAAGGATGCAGAAGGCGCTGGCCAGCGAGTTCATCGCATTGACGGCGATACCCACATAGTCGGGATTTCCGAAGGTGAAGAGGGTGGCCAGACGGGCCAGCATCATGAACAGCGGGGCTCCGGGCGGGTGGCCCACTTCGAGTTTGTAGGAGGTGGCGATGAATTCCGAGCAGTCCCAGAGGCTCGAGACGGGCTCCATCGTCATGAGGTAAACGATCGCGGCGATGGCGAAAACCACCCATCCCGTGATGTTGTTCCAGCGTTTGAAAAATGTCATATGATCCGTAAAATACTCGGGTTTATCGGGCAAAGATACGCAATTAACGTGCGATTTCCAATTCTTATTATCTCTAATGTGCGGCGGAGTGCCGTCCGTGGGAATTTTTCGCGTCCACCATGCCGGAGTATGGCGAAAAAATCGTAACTTTACCCGTTCGAAACGAATATTTGTTTGCACTATGGATTCCAAACTCGTACTTTACAATACGCTCACCCGCCGCAAGGAGGAGTTCGAGCCGCTGACGCCGGGACGTGTCGGGATGTATGTCTGCGGACCGACCGTTTACGGTGATCCGCACCTGGGCCATGCCCGTCCGGCCGTAACCTTCGACCTGCTGTTCCGTTACCTGAAGGCCTCGGGTTACAAGGTGCGTTATGTACGGAACATCACCGACGTGGGGCACCTCGAGCACGATGCCGACGAGGGCGAGGACAAGATCGCCAAGAAGGCGCGCCTCGAGCAGCTCGAACCGATGGAGGTGGCCCACTACTATACGGAGCGCTACCACCGGGCGATGGATGCGCTCAACGTCGAGACCCCCTCGATCGAGCCCCATGCCTCGGGCCATATCATCGAGCAGATCGAGTTCGTGAAGCGGATCCTCGAGGACGGCTATGCCTACGTCTCGAACGGATCGGTCTATTTCGACGTCGAGAAATACAACGGAAAATACCACTACGGACGCCTCTCGGGCCGCAACCTGGAGGATATCGTGGCCAACACGCGCGAGCTGGACGGACAGTCGGACAAACGCCACTCCTACGATTTCGCGTTGTGGAAGAAGGCGGCGCCCGAGCATATCATGCACTGGCCTTCGCCCTGGGGCGAGGGATTCCCCGGCTGGCACATGGAGTGCTCGGCGATGAGCACCAAATACCTCGGTGAGCGCTTCGACATCCACGGCGGCGGCATGGACCTGATGTTCCCGCACCACGAGTGCGAGATCGCGCAGTCCACGGCGGCCCTCGGCCACGACTCGGCGCGCTTCTGGGTGCACAACAACATGATTACGATCAACGGTCAGAAGATGGGCAAGTCGCTCGGCAACTTCATCACCCTCGAGGAGCTCTTCACGGGCCGCCACAAGCTGCTCGAACAGGCCTATTCGCCGATGACGATCCGCTTCTTCGTCCTGCAGGCGCACTACCGCTCGACGCTCGATTTCTCGAACGAGGCGCTGCAGGCCGCCGAGAAGGGCCTCGACCGCCTGATGAAGGGCATCGAGACGCTCGACAGGCTGCAGCCGTCGGAGGCCTCGACGGTGCATCCCGAGGAGCTCGAGGAGCGCTGCCGCACGGCGATGGACGACGATCTGAACTCGCCGATGGTCATCTCTGCGCTCTTCGACTGGGTGCGTACGATCAACCAGATCGCCGACGGCAAGGAGCGGATCTCGGCCGCCGACCTCGAACAGCTGCGGCAGACGGTGCACCGCTATGCGTTCGATATTCTCGGCCTGCGCGACGAGAAGGCCGCCGGTGCCGCCGCGGGCCGCGACTACGTTACGCCGCTGGTCGAGATGCTGCTCGATATCCGCCAGCAGGCCAAGGCCGCGAAGGACTGGCCGACTTCGGACCGCATCCGCGACGGGCTGACCGCGGCGGGTATCCGCGTAAAGGACCGCAAGGACGGTTCGGACTGGGAACTGGAATAACGCGCATGGGAATGGTACGAACGGCTCTTTTCCGCAGATGCGTCTGCCTGGGTATATTGTTCGCCGCCGTGGGGCTGGCGGGGTGTTCGCCCATGACGGCCCTGCAGGTGCGTGAGCGGACATCGGTCGTCGATGGGGCTCCCGATCCGCAGCGGATCGCCGAGCTGACGCGGCATCCGATGACGGTCGGTGCGGAGGAGAGCTATGCGCTGCTCGTCGATCTGCTTTTCTCGGAAGGGTGTCTGATCGAGAACGCGGACAAGGCTTCGGGAATCGTAGTGGCCCGGCAGGTGCTGCCGCTCGAGATGGCTTCGGTGATTCCGGTTGCCGGAGAGATCCGCCGGATGAGTTTTCGGGTCGCTCCGGCAGGGCTGACCTCGGAGGTGGACCTTATCATCTATGTTTCGCGCCAGTGGTACTCGAACGATACCTCCTCGTTCAGTACCGAGGAGCTGGGACTATCCACCGACCCGGCGCTTTACCGGGAGTGGTTCGACAAGCTCGACCGCGCGGTGCCGCGGTAAGATAAAATAAACGTTTATGCCTGCAACACAACTTAAATCGGCAGCCATGGAGCTCGGAACGGAGCGTATCCGGAAGCTGCTTATGCAATATGCCGTTCCGGCGGTGGTGGCCATGACGGCCTCCTCGCTCTACAACATGGTCGATAGTATCTTTATCGGCCACGGTGTAGGCCCGCTTGCCATTTCGGGTCTGGCGCTCACCTTCCCGCTGATGAACCTCGCCGCGGCGTTCGGTTCGCTGGTGGGCGTGGGTGCCGCGACGCTCGTGTCGATGCGTCTCGGACAGCGCGACTACGACACGGCCCAGCGGGTGCTGGGCAATGTCGTGATGCTCAACCTGATCCTGGGTATCGGCTTCGGGTTCGTGGTCCAGCTCTTCCTGGATCCGATCCTCTACTTCTTCGGAGCCAGCGATGCGACGATCGGCTACGCCCGCGAATACATGACCGTCATCCTCGCGGGTAACGTCGTTACCCACATGTATCTGGGTCTGAACTCCATCCTGCGCGCCTCGGGACATCCCCGCAAGGCGATGTACGCGACGATCAACACGGTGATCATCAATGCCGTGCTCGACCCGCTGTTCATCTACGGCTTCGGCTGGGGCATCCGCGGGGCGGCCATTGCCACGATTCTCGCGCAGGTCATCTCGCTCATGTGGCAGTTCCGCCTGCTTTCGGACCGCAGCGAGCTGATCCACTTCCGCCGCGGCATCTACCGCCTGCGGCGCAAGATCGTCCGTGATATCCTGGCCATCGGCATGTCGCCCTTCCTGATGAACCTCACGGCCTGTTTCATCGTGATCCTGATCAACAAGGGCCTGAAAACCTACGGCGGCGACCTGATGATCGGCGCCTACGGCATCGTGAACCGGCTGGCCTTCATCTTCGTGATGATCGTCATGGGTGTGAACCAGGGCATGCAGCCCATTGCGGGCTACAATTTCGGTGCCCGGCAGTACGACCGCGTGCTGCGGGTGCTGCGCCTGACGATCATCTGCGCCGTGGCCGTTACCACGGCGGGTTTCATCGTCGGAGAGTTTCTCCCGCATGTGGCCGTGTCGCTGTTCACCACCGACGAGGAGCTGATCCGGCTGGCCGTCGAGGGTATGCGCATCGTTTTCATCTGCTTCCCGATCGTCGGTTTCCAGATGGTGGCCACGAACTTCTTCCAGAGCATCGGCATGGCCGGAAAGGCGATCTTCATGTCGCTGACGCGGCAATTGCTCTTCCTGCTTCCCGGACTTATCTTCCTGCCGCACTTCTTCGAGGTCTCGACTCCCTGGGACGGCAGCTGGGGCGTCTGGTGCGCCATGCCGGTTTCGGATTTTCTGGCTACGGTCGTGGCCTTCTTCATGCTGACATATCAACTGCGGAAGTTCCGGGGCCATCTCGCTGCGGAGCCTTCTGCCGCAAATAAACCGAGTGAATCATGAAAGAGTATTTCGTCATCAACATAGGTCGCCAGCTGGGCAGCGGCGGCAAGGATATCGCAGCGATCATCGCCCGCCGCCTCGGCATCCGGGTCTACGACAAGGAGCTGATCAACCTGGCGGCCGAACAGAGCGGTCTGTGTGCCGAATTTTTCGAAAAGGCCGACGAGAAGGAGTCGCGCAACGTCCTTTCGACGATGATCGGCTACCTGCGCTCTCCCTTTGCCGGAAGCTGCACCAACGTTCCGAACGTGCTGTCGAACGACGCGCTGTTCCAGATCCAGAGCGACGTGATCCGCGACCTGGCGGAGAAGGAGTCGTGCATCTTCGTCGGGCGTTGTGCCGATTATATCCTGCGCGAGCATCCGCGGCGGGTCGATGTCTTCATTTCGGCCGATGACGGGGACCGTATCCGCCGCATCTGCGACCGTCTGGGATGTACGGCCGAAGAGGCCCGTGCGCAGATGGAGCGCGGGGATACCCGGCGCGCCGATTACTACAACTATTACAGTTCGAAAACCTGGGGGGCGGCTTCGACCTATCACCTGTGCATCAACTCTTCGGTTTTCGGCGACGAAGGAACGGCGGATTTCATCCTCGACTTCGCCTCGCGCAAACTCGGCATGAAATTCTGACTTATGGTACTTGCGGAACAGATCAAGGATATGGAGCAGCGCCGTGCGGCGCTGGAGCGGTGCCTGGGCATCGAGCAGAAGCGTATCGACCTTCGGAACGAGGAGGAGAAGACGCAGGAGCCCGACTTCTGGGAGAACCCCGACAAGGCGCGCGAGCAGCTGCGCAAGGTGGCGGGCATCAAGGCGTGGATCGAGGATTACGATGCCGTCTGCAAGGAGGTCGAGGACCTGCAGCTGATGCCCGACTTCGTGAAGGAGGGCGTGGTGAGCGAGGCGGAGCTGGACGAGCAGTACGCCCGCACGCTCGACCGCATCGAGAAGCTCGAGATGCGCAACATGCTGCGGCGCGACGAGGACAAGCTCGGTGCCATCATGGATATCAATGCCGGTGCGGGCGGCACGGAGGCGCTCGACTGGGCCTCGATGCTCCTGCGCATGTATACCCGCTGGGGCGAGGCGCACGGCTACAAGGTCAAGGTGCTCGACTACCAGGCCGGCGACGAGGTGGGCGTGAAGTCCTGCACCCTGGAGTTCGAGGGTGAATACGCCTACGGATACCTCAAGAGCGAGAACGGCGTGCACCGCATGGTGCGCCTCTCGCCCTTCAATGCCAACAACAAGCGTCAGACGACCTTTGCGTCGGTCTTCGTCTCGCCCGCCGTGGACGACTCGATCGAAATTACGATCAACCCTGCGGATATCGAGTGGGACACGTTCCGTTCGTCGGGTGCCGGCGGCCAGAACGTCAATAAGGTCGAGACGGCCGTGCGGCTGCGCTACCACGGCAAGGACCCCGATACGGGCGAGCCGGTCGAGTTCCTGATCGAGAACATGGAGACGCGCTCGCAGCTGATGAACCGCGAGAATGCCATGCGGATCCTGCGTTCGAAACTCTACCAGCGCGAACTGGACAAGCGCATGGCCACGCAGCAGGCTCTCGAGGCTTCGAAGAAGAAGATCGAGTGGGGCTCGCAGATCCGCTCCTATGTTTTCGACGACCGTCGGGTGAAGGACCACCGTACGGGGGTGCAGACCTCGGCCGTCGAGGCGGTCATGGACGGAGATATCGATGCCTTCATCAAGGCCTATCTCATGGAGTTCGGCGGTAATCTCTCCTGACGGCAATGCGACGGCGGATCCTGCTGACGATGGCTTTTCTGTGGATGCTGACGGCGTCCGCAGCCGCGCAGGTGCTGGTCGGCATGACCGATACGGCAACTTACTTTCCGCGGCTCGAGGGACGCCGCGTGGCGGTGCTGGCGAATCAGACCTCCGTGGCCGCGATGCCCGGTGCGGCGGGTGCCGATGCTTCGGGATGCGTCCATCTGGTCGATCTGCTCCATGAACGGGGCTTCGACCTGACGGGCATCTTCTCGCCCGAGCACGGATTCCGCGGCACGGCCGATGCCGGGGAGCATGTCGGCAACTCGCGCGACGCGAAAACGGGCATTCCGATCCGTTCGCTCTACGACGGAGGCTCGGGCCGCCCTTCGATGGAAACGATGCGCACGTTCGACGTGCTGGTCATCGATCTGCAGGATGTCGGGCTGCGCTTCTATACCTACTATATTACGATGCTGCGGTTGATGGATGCCGCGGCGGATGCCGGCCGCGAGGTGATCCTGCTCGATCGACCCAATCCCAACGGCGACAAGGTCGAAGGCCCGCTGCTCGACATGAAATACCGCTCGGGTGTCGGGGCGCTGCCCATTCCCGTGCTGCACGGCATGACGCTCGGCGAAATAGCCCTCATGGCCCGTGGCGAGGGGTGGGCCAAATCCGGGACGCTGACCGTCGTGCGCTGCCGCAACTATACGCACGCCACCGAATACACGCTGCCCGTGGCGCCTTCGCCCAATCTGCCGACGCAGCGGGCCATCTATCTCTATGCGGCGCTCTGCCCCTTCGAAGGGACGGTTGTCAGCCTCGGACGCGGCACCGACCTCCCGTTCGAGTGCTATGGTCATCCCGACCTGAAGGATCGCAACTACACCTTTACGCCCCGCCCGACGGCCGGGGCCAAGCACCCGCCGCTCGAAGGCCGCCTGTGCCGGGGTGTCGATCTGCGCGAAATGCCTCTCGACGAGGCGCGGCAGGTCGGTTTCTCCCTCCGGTATGTGATCGATGCCTACCATGACCTCGAGGCGCTGGGCGACGGTTTCTTCACGCCGATGTTCGAAAAACTGGTCGGCGCGGGCTGGGTGCGCGAGATGATCCGCGCGGGGGCTACCGATGCCGAGATCCGCGCCCGCTGGCTGCCCGAGGCGGAGCAGTTCCGGACGCTGCGGGCCAAATACCTCCTCTACGAAGAGTAGGATTCCCCTTTCTCTCTTTAGTATACCTCCCGGATGCGGTCCTCCTCGGTGATCGGCCGCAGCACGCGGCACGGATTTCCCGCGGCGATGACCCGCGCCGGGATGTCGTGCGTTACGACGCTACCGGCACCGATCACGGCGCCGTCGCCGATCGTTACGCCCTGCGTGATGACGGCATGCCCGCCGATCCAGACGTCGTTGCCGATGCGTACGGGCAGCGAGCGCATGATTCCCTCGGCCCGCTGGTCGGGCTGCAGGGCATGGCTTACGGTGTAGATACCCACGTTGGGGCCGATCAGCACGCGGTCGCCGATCGTTACGGGGGCCTCGTCGAGGATCGTGAGGTTGAAGTTCCCGACAAAACCGTCGCCGATGCGGATCTGCGTTCCGAAATCGCAGTGGAACGGGCTGTGCAGCGTGCATCCTTCGCCCAGGTGTCCGAAGAGTTCGCGCAGGATCGCTTCGCGCTCCTCGCGGTGGCCCGGCGGCAGCTGGTTGAGCCGGAAGCAGAGCTCCTCGCCCCGGAGCAGCTCCGCACCGATCGACGGACAGACGGCATGCAGCCAGTAGCCGGCCTTCATTCTTTCGAGTTCATTCATCCTGTTAGCGGTTTTTCCGGAAATATTCGTAGACGGTTCTTGAAATCGTTGCGATCAGTGCCGTATTGGCTGCGTCATCGGCCGGAGAGTCGATGACCATAACGGCGATGCAGTAGCTGCTGCCGTCGGGCAGCCGGACGTATCCGGCATCGTTCTCCGCAATCCGGATCCCTTGCAATATGCGGTCCGATGACCCGGTCTTGTGCCCGAGAACCGTCCCTTCGGGCAGCCCGGCGCGCAGTTTGTTTGCTCCGGTCGTCGCGCCCTCCAGCAGGTGCCGCAGGAAGGTCTCCTGTGCGGGCGGGAGAAAGCCTCCCTGCAGGAAGCGGGCGAAAAGTGCACACAACGCCGAGGGTCGCGCAACGTTGATCCGCTGGTTTTCCGGATCAAGGTGCATCGTGTGCTCGGAGGCGGCGATCCGGAATCCGTCGAATCCCCGTGCACGAAGGTATTGATCGACCGCCTCGGGGCCTCCGACAAGATCCAGCAGCCGGTCGCAGGCGATATTGTCGCTCAGCGAGGTGCTGTAATGGAGCAGAGCCGCGAGCGTAACGCGTCCGCCCGTTTCCGGCAGCGAGTCGCGCAGGGGGCTGTATGTCCCGCTTTCGAGCCATTCGGGTCCGACGTCTATGGGCGTTGAAAGCGGGATATCTTCCCTTGCGGCCTTCTCCAATACGGCCAGGGCCAGCGGGAACTTGAAGATGCTCAACATGGGCAGCAGGCTGTCCTGTCGCGAGAACACGGTTCCGTCGGGACCGAGTACGGCAATGCCGATCCGGGCCCCGGGAAGGCTTTCCGCAAGGCTGTCGAGCTCCCGTTCGAGCGTGGAGGGCGTTCCCGCACATCCGGCGAGAAGCAGACATCCGACAAGAAGAAATCGTTTCATGGGGGGTATGTTGAAAACAAAAAACGCGCTCCGGTATTCCGGAGTGCGCTTTTTTCGGAATGTACTTTGGTCGTTACTCCGAAACGATTGCCTCGCTCGGGCAAACGCCTGCGCAGGTGCCGCAGTCGATGCACTTGTCCGGATCGATCACATAGATGTCGCCGGCCGAGATGGCCTCAACGGGGCATTCGCCGATGCAGGTTCCGCAAGCAACGCAGGAGTCGGTGATTTTGTAAGCCATTGCAGTAAAAATTTATTGTTATGAGTTTGTTTGTGTCCGACAAATATAGGAAACTTATTTGATAATATCAAAACCCGTGTAAGGAATCAGCACCTCGGGGATCCGGATTCCTTCGGGAGTCTGGAAATTCTCGAGCAGGGCGGCCACGATGCGCGGCAGGGCCAGCGACGAGCCGTTGAGCGTGTGGGCCAGGTGGATCTTCTTCTCGCCGTCGCGGTAGCGGAGCTTGAGGCGGTTGGCCTGGAACGACTCGAAGTTCGAGACCGAGGAGACCTCCAGCCAGCGCTTCTGCGCCTCGGAGTAGACCTCGAAGTCGTAGGTCAGGGCCGAGGTGAAGGACATGTCGCCGCCGCAGAGCCGCAGGATGCGGTAGGGGAGTCCGAGCGAGCGGACGATCCCCTCGACGTGGGCCACCATGCCGTCGAGCGCCTCGTACGATACGTCGGGCAGCGACAACTGGACGATCTCCACCTTGTCGAACTGGTGCAGACGGTTCAGACCGCGGACATCCTTGCCGTAGGAGCCGGCCTCGCGGCGGAAGCAGGGGGTATAGGCGGTCATCTTCACCGGGAAATCCTTCTCGTCGAGGATCACGTCGCGGTAGATGTTCGTTACGGGAACCTCTGCCGTGGGGATCATGTAGAAGTTATCGACCGTGGCGTGGTACATCTGCCCCTCCTTGTCGGGCAGCTGTCCGGTGCCGAATCCCGAAGCCTCGTTCACCATGATCGGCGGCTCCACCTCGAGATAGCCTGCACGGGTGTTGCAGTCGAGGAAGTAGTTGATCAGCGCGCGCTGCAGCCGGGCGCCCTTGCCCTTGTATACGGGGAATCCCGCGCCGGTGAGCTTCACGCCCAGGTCGAAGTCGATGATGTTGTACTTGCGGGCCAGTTCCCAGTGGGGCAGCGGGTTTTCGGGCAGCTGCGTGTAGCTTTCGACGAGTTTGACCACGAGGTTGTCCTCGGCCGTCTTGCCCTCGGGAACGATCTCCGCGGGGAAGTTGGGGAGCGTTACGAGCGTCGCCTGGAGTTCCTGCTGCACGTCGTTCGACTCGGCCTGCAGGCGCGAGGATTTCTCCTTGAGGTCGGCCACGAAGTGCTTGCGCTCCTCGGCCTCCTCGCGGCGGCCCTGGCCCATCAGGGCGCCGATCTCCTTGGCGGCCTTGTTCTGTGCGGCGAGTGTCGTGTCGAGCTCCACCTGGATGGCCTTGCGGCGGTCGTCGAGGGCGATGATCTTTTCGATGGCGGATGCGGCGTCCACACCCTTCTTGGCCAGACGGCGTACGGCGGCTTCCTTGTCGTCGCGGATTTGCTTCAGTGTAAGCATGGTATCTTGTGTTTTTCGTGTTTTCGCGTTACGGAGTGCAAAAATAGTAAATTCGGCGCAATCTTGCACGTCCGCACCCGGGAATTTTTCTCCGGCTCCGGCACCCGGGCTCCGTCTGCGGCTACTCCCCGAAGAGCGGCCAGGCCGGGTCGGGCCGCCACGAGGCGCGCATCAGGGCCTTGAGCTCCTCGGCGATCCCGGGATAGCGGTCGATGACGTTGTGCTCCTCGGCGGGATCCTCCCGGAGGTTGTAGAGCTCGTAACGGGGGTTTTCGGAGCGAATGTCGAGGTGCAGCAGCTTCCAGTCGCCGCGGTAGAGGGCTTCGCGGCCGTCGAGTTCCATGAATCCGAAGTAGAAGGTTTCGTGCCGGGGCTGCTCTCCGCGTCCCTCGAGTGTCGGCATCAGGCTGATGCCCTCCTCGGGAAGCTGTATGTCGGAGCCGATCGCCTCGGCGAAGGTCGCCGGAAAGTCCCAGAAGGCGACGGCCGTGGCGCTGGTCGAGCCTTCGGCGACGTGGCCGGGCCACGAGACGATCATCGGCACGCGGATGCCGCCCTCGTAGAGGTCGCGTTTGTAACCCCGGTAGGGGCCGTTGCTGTCGAAGAAGTCGGGATCGGCGCCGCCCTCCATGTGGGGGCCGTTGTCGCTGGCGAAGAGGAGAATCGTGTTGTCGAGCAGCCCCTTTTCGCGGAGTTTGGCGACCAACTCTCCGACGTAGAGGTCCAGCCGGGTAATCATCGCGGCGAAGGCCGCCCGGGGATGCTCCTGCGAGCAGTAGCCGCCGCGGCGGAACGCGGGACCCGAGTCGATGCCCCGGTAGGGGGTCTCCTCCCAGCGTCCGCGGAAGCGCTGCATGATGCTGTCTTCGGGGACGATCAGCTCGGCATGCGGGAGGGTCGTGGGGTAGAAGAGCAGGAAGGGGGCCTCCTCCGCGGCCGCCTCGTCGAGAAACTCCAGCGCCTTGCGGTGGATCAGGTCCGGGGCGTAGGTCCCCTCGCCGTAGGGTACCGCTTCGGTGTTGTCCGCGAGCTCTACGCGGCGGTCGTTTTCCCAAAGATGGTCGGGGTAGTAGCTGTGGGCCAGCAGCTGGCAGTTGTAGCCGAAGAACCGGTCTACGCCCTGCCGTTGCGGATCGCCCGTCGAGCCGATGAACCCCAGCCCCCACTTGCCGAAGACGCCCACGCGGTATCCGGCCTCGTCGAAGAGCTGCAGCAGGCGTGCCGAGCCCTCCGGCAGGGGGTATTGTCCCTCGGGCGGGAGTTCGATGTTGCCCCGGACGGGCGTATGGCCCGAGTGGGTTCCCGTCAGCAGGCACGAACGCGACGGGGCGCTCACGGTCGTGCCCGAGTAACAGCGCGTGAAGCGCATGCCGCGGGCGGCGAGCGAGTCGATATGGGGCGTTTGAAAACGCTGCTGTCCGTAGCAGCTCAAGTCGCCGTAGCCGAGGTCGTCGGCCAGAATGAAGACCACGTTGGGCCGTTTGGCGTTGTCGGCCGGGGGTGTTTGTGCCGCTGCCTGTTTTGCGGTGGCGGTGCCGGCGAGGAGCAGGCCGCCCAGAAGCAGTTTCTCGTTCATGGTGCGTGCTTGTTTTGCGGTTTTGGGACTTTAAAGATAGTGATTCTGTCCGGAAAGGGGGTGAAATCCCGGAAAAAGCTTTATCTTTGTTTCCGGATGGAGAAGATATCTTCGGGAAAGATCGAGCTGCTTGCTCCGGCGCGGGATTTTGCCGCGGCGGTGGCTGCCGTGGATTACGGCGCCGATGCCGTCTACATGGGCGGCGCGAGGTTCGGGGCGCGTCAGGCTGCGGGAAATACGACCGAACAGATCGCCCGGGCCGTGGAGTATGCCCACCGCTACGGCGTGCGGATCCATGCCACGCTCAACACGCTGCTGTGGGACGATGAACTCGGGGAGGCCGAACGTCAGGCCCGGGAGTTGATCGCCGCGGGGGTCGATGCGCTGATCGTGCAGGACATGGCCCTGCGGCGCATGAACCTTCCCGTCGAGCTGCACGCCTCGACGCAGATGTGCAACCGCACGCCCGAGGGGGTCCGGTTCCTTGCCGATGCTGGCTTTGCCCGGGTGATTCTGGAGCGCAACCTCACGCTCGAGGAGATCCGTGCGATCTGCCGCGCCACGACGGCCGAGGTGGAGTGTTTCGTCCACGGAGCCATCTGCGTGGGTTACAGCGGCCGCTGCTTCCTGTCGCGGTCGATGTCCGCGCGCAGCGGCAACCGGGGCGCCTGCAGCCAGCCCTGCCGCCTGACCTATGACCTGACCGACGGCCGCGGCCGCACCTACCTGCAGGGACGGCACCTGCTGTCGGTGCGCGACCTGAACCTCTCGGAGCATCTGGGTGAGCTGATCGATGCCGGCGTTTCGTCGTTCAAGATCGAGGGGCGGCTGAAGGATCTGACCTATATCCGCAATGTGGTGGCCTACTACCGCCGGGCCGTGGACAAGGCGCTGGCCGCGCGTCCGCAGCTGCAGCGCGCTTCGGTCGGCGAGAGCCGTCCGGATTTCGATCCCGACCCCTCGAAGAGCTTTACGCGCGGCGAGTCCGAATACTTCTTCGCGGGCAAGTGTGCCGGTGTGGCGTCGTTCGACACGCCGAAGGCGGTCGGTGAATGCATCGGACGGGTTGCCCGCGTCGAGCGCAACGCGTTCCGGCTGGAGAACCCGGAGGGGGTGCAGCTTGCCTCGGGCGACGGCATCTGCTTCCGTTCGGAGGCGGGGTTTGTCGGCACGAACGTCAATGCGGTGGAGGGTGCGCGGATCGTGCCCAACCGCATGGAGGGGATTCGCCCGGGCGCGGAGGTCTACCGCAACTACGACCGGCTCTTCACGCTGCGCGTCGAGCGCAGCCGCACGCGGCGGGTGATTCCCGCCACGGCCCGGGTGGAGACTTGGGAAGATGGCGTGCGGATCACCTTTACGGATTGCGAAGGCTTCACGGCCGCGGCCGAACGGCACCTCGCCCTGGAGACGGCCCGCAATCCCGAAGCCAATGCCGCCTCGTTGCGGCAGCAGGCCGCGCGCAGCGGCGATACGATTTTCGAGGTCCGCGACGTGGAGCTCCGGGGCACGGAGCGTTTCGTCCCGGCGTCGCTGCTGGCCGAACTGCGCCGCGAAGGACTTGACCGGCTCCTTGCGGCGCGGATGGCCCGCAGGTTCGAACACCGCATTCTGCCCGAAAATCCGGCGGCGCGCTACCCCTCGGAGCGGCTCGCGGCCGAGGAGAACGTTACGAACCGCCTGGCTGAGGCCTTCTACCGCGACCACGGCGTGCAGCGGATCGAGCGGGGGTTGGATCTCGCTCCGACGACTGCGGGGCATCCGGTGATGCGGACGGCCTACTGCATCCGCCGTGAGATCGGCGAGTGCCTGAAGGAGCATCCGCGGCTGCGGGGCGAGCTGTGGCTCGAGCGGGGCCGGCATCGCTATCGGCTTGAATTCGATTGCGTGCGGTGCGAGATGTCCCTGGTGGATGCTTCGGAGGAGAGAAATGAAAAGAAACCAAATAAATAGATTGAAGATGAGAAAACAGATGTTGGCCCTGACGGCGTTGCTCCTGACGGGCGTAGTATGGGGCGCTGCGGCGCAGACCTGGAACGAATGGCGCGACCCGGAGGTCAATGCGGTCAATCGGCTGCCGATGCGCTCCTCGTTCGAAGCCGGCGAGCGGTTGTCGCTCGACGGCGTGTGGCGTTTCATGTGGGTGCGCGACGCTTCGGACCGTCCCGAAGGGATCTGGCGCACGGATTACGACGACCGGGCGTGGGGGACGATGCCCGTTCCCGGGATTTGGGAGGTGAACGGCTACGGCGACCCGATCTACGTCAATGTAGGTTACGCCTGGCGCGGAAACTTCCAGAGCGATCCCCCGCTGATTCCCGATGCGGAGAACCATGTGGGCTCCTATCGCCGGGAATTCGACGTTCCGGAGTCGTGGACGGGCAAGCAGATCACCCTGTCGATCGGCTCGGCCACGTCGAACGTCTATGTCTGGGTGAACGGCCGATTCGTCGGATACAGCGAGGACAGCAAACTGGCCGCGCAGTTCGACGTAACAAAATATGTGCATCCGGGCCGCAATCTGATCGCCATGCAGGTGTTCCGCTGGTCGGACGGCTCCTATCTGGAGGATCAGGACTTCTGGCGCCTCTCGGGCATTGCCCGCGGCGTGGAGCTCCGGGCCCGCGACCGGGCGCATCTGGAGGATGTGCGCATCACGCCGTCGCTCGACGCCTCGTACCGCGACGGGGAGTTGCGTGTGGAGACGACCACCACGCCGCAGGTGCGTGCGCTGACGCTGACCCTGCGCGATGCAGCCGGACAGGAGGTTGCCTCGGAGAAGCTCACGCCCGTCAAGGGGACGGCCGCCACGACCTTCCGGGTGGCGGATCCCGCGAAGTGGTCGGCCGAGACGCCGAACCTCTATACGCTCGAGATCGCCGTGTCGGACGGCCGCCGGACGACCGAAACCGTCCGGCAGAACGTCGGCTTCCGCACCGTGGAGATCCGCGATGCGCAGCTGCTCGTGAACGGCCAGCCGGTGCTGATCAAGGGCGCCGACCGCCACGAGATGGATCCGCTGAAGGGCTATGTGGTGAGCCGCGAGCGGATGATCGAGGATATCCGGATCATGAAGGAACTGAACATCAATGCCGTGCGTACGAGCCACTATCCCAACGATCCGCTGTGGTACGACCTCTGCGACCGGTATGGAATTTATGTGGTCGATGAGGCCAATGCCGAGTCGCACGGCATCAGCTATGGCGTCTTCGGAGAGAAGGCGCTGGCGGGGAATCCCGCCTATGCCAAGGCGCATGTCGAGCGGAGCAGCCGCATGGCGCAGCGCGACAAGAACCATCCTTCGGTCATCATCTGGTCGCTGGGCAACGAGGCGGGCATGGGCCCCAACTTCGAGGCTTCGTACCGCTGGGTCAAGGAGTACGATCCGTCGCGTCCGGTGCAGTACGAGCAGGCGATGGCCTACAAGCCCGAGGAGGGCATTCCCTATACGGACATCATCTGCCCGATGTACTGGGACTACGACCGTTGCCGGGAGTATTGCGAGTCGAACCCCACGAAGCCGCTGATCCAGTGTGAATATGCCCACGCCATGGGCAACTCCATGGGCGGTTTCGACCTCTACTGGGATCTCGTGCGCAAGTACCCCGTCTACCAGGGCGGCTTCATTTGGGACTTCGTCGATCAGGGTCTGGCCCGCTATGAGGCCGACGGCCGCGTGTCGTTCTGCTACGGCGGCGACTACAACAACTACGACGCTACGGACAACTCGTTCAACAACAACGGTATCATTGCCGCCGACCGCAGCTACCATCCGCATGCCTACGAGGTGCAGCGGCAATACCAGTCGGTATGGACCACGCCGCTGGATCTGACGCAGGGCCTTGTCGAGATCTATAATGAAAACTTCTTCCGCGGACTGGAAAACTACACGCTGGATTGGGAACTCGTGGCCGACGGCCGTGTCGTGAAGCGCGGTACGGTGGACGCTCTCGAGGTGGCCCCGCAGCAGCGCCGCATGTATGACCTGGGCTTCACGGAGACCGATATCCCCGAGGAGGCCAACGAGGTGCTTCTCAATGTGGCCTACCGCCTGCGCAATGCCGAGCCGCTGCTGGAGGCCGGCTTTGCCGTAGCCCGCCAGCAGCTTGTCGTCCGTGCCTACGACTTTGCCGGACACCTCGATGCTCCGGCCGTGGAGCGCCCCGTGGAGATTACCACTTGGGAGCGCGGCACGCGTGTCGAGGGCGATTGCTGGGAGGCCTTCTTCTCGCGCGACGGATTCCTCACGCAGTACCGCTTCGAGGACCGCGACCTGTTGGCCGAAGGGGCTTCGCTGCGCCCGCAGTTCTGGCGTGCGCCGACCGAGAACGATCTGGGTGCGGGCCTCGACCGCAAACTCTCCGTCTGGAAACGTCCCGCGATGAAGCTCGAATCGTTCGACAAGGCCGTCGAGGAGGGTGTGGCTGTGCTGACGGCCCGTTATACGCTTCCCGAGGTGGGTGCCTCGCTGACGCTTTGCTACCGGATCGACGGTGCGGGCGGCATGGAGGTTACCGAGACCATGGAGCCCGGTGCGGAGGCGGCTCCGGACCTCTTCCGCTTCGGCATGACGATGGAGATGCCGGCCCGCTACAACCGGATCCTCTACTATGGCCGCGGAGCGCACGAGAACTATGCCGACCGCCTCTCGTCGGCCGATCTGGGCCTCTATGACCAGCGGGTTTCGGATCAGTACCACGATGCCTATGTGCGTCCCCAGGAGTCGGGCACGAAGAGCGACGTGCGCTGGTGGCGTGTGCTCGATACGTCGGGCTCGGGTGTGGAGATCCGCTCCGACGCACCCTTCTCGGCTTCGGCGCTGCCCTATTCGACCGAGGCGCTCGATGTCTCCAACTTCCCGCCGCAGCAGCACTCCGGACCGCTGCAGCCCGATGGCCGCACGCATGTGAACTTCGACCTGCGGCAGATGGGCCTCGGATGCATCAACTCGTGGGGCGAGCTCCCGCTGGAGCAGTTCCGCATTCCCTATGGCGACTATACCTTCCGCTTCCGGATCGAACCGGTCGTCCGCTGATATGAGAAAATACCGGTCGGAGGCGGAAGCGCGCTCCGACCGGTTTGCATTTTTACCTTGTATGCAAGAACAACTGACGCCCGACTTTCGGGACTATGAACTGCTCGATACGGGCGATTTCGAGAAACTGGAGCGTTTCGGGCGCTTCGTAACGCGGCGTCCCGAGCCGCAGGCCATCTGGCGCAAGAGCCTTCCGGAGACGGAGTGGCAGCATGCCGACGCCTCCTTCCTGCGCGATGCGAACAGCGACGAGCGCGGCCGGTGGACGCTCCGGCGCGGTATGCCCGACCGCTGGACGGTGGAGTACCGCTATCGGGAGATGTCCCTCCGCATGCGCCTGGCCCTTACGTCGTTCAAGCATGTGGGCATCTTTCCCGAGCAGGCTGCCAACTGGGACTTCATCTACGACCGCTGCCGGGCATTGGCGGCAAATACTCCCGAGCCGCCGCGCGTGCTGAACCTCTTTGCCTATACGGGCGGTGCGACGCTGGCCGCACGGGCTGCCGGAGCCGAGGTTACGCATGTCGATTCGGTGCGTCAGGTGGTTACCTGGGCCCGGGAGAATATGGAGGCGAGCGGCCTGGACGGCGTGCGCTGGATCGTCGAGGATGCCCTGAAGTTCGTGCACCGCGAGGTGCGTCGCGGCAACCGCTATGCCGGCATCATCCTCGATCCTCCGGCCTACGGACGGGGTGCAAACGGCGAGAAGTGGGTTCTCGAGGAGGGTATCTGCGAGATGCTGGAGTGCTGCGCCCGGCTTTTGGAGGCGTCGGGAGCCTTTCTGGTGCTGAACCTCTACTCGATGGGGCTCTCCTCGACGCTGGCCCGCACGGCCGTACACCAGGCCTTCGGGACGCCTCGCGAGGAACAGTGGGGCGAGTTGTGTTTCACGGACCGCGGGGGCAAGCAGCTGCCGCTGGGAACCTATTACCGCTTTGCCCGATAAAAGTCCGAAGCGATGGAATGGTTGTTGAATCTGGGTTATCCGGGACTTTTCATCGGCACGTTCCTTGCCGGAACGATATTACCGATGAGTTCCGACGTATTGCTCGTGGGGATGCTCGCCGCCGGCGCCGATCCCGTGGCGTGTCTCTTCCTCGCAGCCGTCGGCAACTGGCTCGGGGCCATGACCTCCTACTGGCTCGGTTGGTTTGCCAAATGGGAGTGGCTCGAGCGGGCCTTCAAGGTACGTCCCGAGACGCTGGAGAAGCAGAAGGCGCGTGTGGACCGCTTCGGCGTGTGGCTGGCGCCCTTTTTCTGGGCGCCGGTGATCGGCGTGGTCTTCATGATCGCGCTGGGATTCTACCGCGTGCGGCCCCGCATGACCGCCCTGATGGCTCTTGCCGGATCGTTTGCCCGTTTCCTGTTCTGGATTCTGCTGCAAGAAGCCTTTTTCGGCGGGGCATAACGGACGGCAGAAGTGATAATTCGAAAAATTACGCGATATGGGAGTCTTTACCGTTTTGTTCGGTGCGTTGAGCGGTTGCCTGTTCTCCGTGCTTGTGGGCCTTTTCGGCAGTAACCGCCGGATCGGATTCGGCTGGTCCTTTCTGATCAGCCTGATCTTTACACCCCTTGTGGGCCTTATCTGTACGCTTCTGTCCGATCCGCTGCCCTGCGGCGAGAAGCGCTGGGGCTGTATCGGCACCTTCGTGGCGATTCTCGGAGCGATCTGTCTGGCGGCCTTCCTGCTTCTGCTGCTTACGGGCGGTGCGTTCGTGCTTGCCCTTTAAGGTGTCCGTCCGCTGCGTCAGAAGACGTGGTAGATCAGAATACCCGCCACGGCCGAGAGGACGATCAGCAGAATGGGGTTCACCTTGCGGATGGAGGCGATGACGCAGAGCCCGAAGATCACCCAGCTCCAGGTGTCGATGAAACTCTCGCCTTCGTGCGAGGCGGGGAACATGAGCAGCAGGGCCGCCGAGGCGATCATGCCGATGACGACGGGCTTCATGCCCGACATGGCGCCGGCAAGGATGGGATTGCCGTGCAGCCGCAGGAAGAAGCGCGTAAGCAGCAGCATGATCGTGAGCGACGGCAGGCAGACGGCGAAGGTGGCGATCACCGAGCCGAGGATCCCGAACAGGAGGTTGTCTCCGGCCTGCATGCCTACGGTGTATCCCACATAGGTTGCCGAGTTGATGGCAATGGGTCCCGGGGTCATCTGACTGACGGCCACGATATCGGTGAATACGGTATTGGTCATCCAGGCATGGCGGACGACCACCTCGTTCTGGATCAGCGCCAGCATGGCATATCCGCCGCCGAATCCGAAGAATCCGATCTTGAGGTACGACAGGAAGAGTTGCAGGAAAATCATGAGCGTGCTTTTTTACCGATTGTCAGGGCCCAGGCGATCCCGGCCGCGGCTCCGGCGATGATCAGCAGGACGGGCGACCAGCCGAGACCCCACACGGCGAGTGCCGTAAGGACGACAACCACGATAAGTGCCGGGTGCATGCCCCGGGCCAGCGAGAAGACCGGCACGACGATCAGGGCCACGACGGCCGGACGCATGCCCTTGAAGGCGGCCTCCACGATGGCGTTGTGGCGGATCTCCGCGAAGAAGATCGCCACGATCAGGATGATGATGAACGACGGGAGCACGGCGCCCAGGGCGGCTGCGGCGGCTCCGCGCAGGCCGCGGACCTTGTAGCCGATGAATACCGACGTGTTGATGGCGATCGGTCCGGGCGACGACTGGGCCAGTGTCAGCAGGTCCAGAAATTCGGATTGCGGCAGCCATTTCTTCCGCTCGATGACCTCCGCCTCGATAAGCGGCACCATGGCATAGCCGCCGCCGAAGGTGAAGAGCCCGATCTTGAAAAAACTCCCGAAGAGTTCGGAAAGCGAGGTCCGTTCCATCTGTTATTCTCTTTTTTTCTTTCCCAGCAGGGTGCGTATGCCGTCGATGAAGACCATCGGGTGGGTCGGAGCTCCCGGGAGCCACAGATCGACCCGATGACGGTCGAAGAAGCTGCGCTCGACGGCACGGTTTTCGGCGAAGAGCCCGCCCGAGCAGGCCTCCGTGCCGCAGGCGACGAGGATCTTGGGCTCGGCGACGGCCTCATAGCAGATTTCGAGCGCCTCGGCCATGTTGCGTGTTACGGGGCCTGAAACCACCACGCCGTCGGCATGGCGGGGCGAGGCGGTGAAGCCGACGCCGAAGCGTCCGAAGTCGAAATTGACGTTGCCCGTGGCGTTGAGCTCCATCTCGACCGAGGCGTCGCCTCCGGCCGACACTTCACGCAACTCCAGTGCTTCGCCGAAGAAGCGGCGGATCTCGGGGCGGACCTGTTTTTCGTCGAAGGCGACACACCGGTCGCCCGGCCGTATGACAAGCCCTTCGCGTGTGGGTGCCCCGATGCGGTAGTCGTTCGTGAAACGGATGTTGTGCGGGGCGCGTCTGGCGCATTCGCCGCAGAAGAGGCAGCGTCCCAGGTCGAGTGCAAAGGGCGCGGCCGCAAGGGCCCCGGTGGGGCAGATCGCCGCGGCCTGCTCCACCGCCGTGCGCTCTTCGGCCGTTGCGGCCTCGGTCAGTTCGGGTCGCCCGCGGAATCGCGCCGTCAGCTCCACGGCGTCGAGATCCTCGATGGCCTGCTGCCCGTGGCTTCGCAAAACGCGTATTTTCGGAAAAATCATAATCGTTCGGTATTCGTTTTTCGGCTTCTCCCTGCAGTATGTGTCATAAATCGTGCCCGCAGTAGGAGAGGTTGAAACTCTTGTTGCAGATCGGGAAATCGGAGATACCCTCGCCGCGCACGGCAAGAGCCAGCGCCATCCAGTTGTGCAGGCTCGGGTCCTTGACGCGGCAGGCGGCGATGTGCCCCGCCGCGTCGGTGATGACGACGTGGCACGTCTCGCCGCGCCACCCTTCGACCAGCCCGAAGGCCAGCGAGCGGGGTGCAAGCGGTGTCGTGTAGTCGGATTGCGGCAGGGTGCCGAAGCCGATCTCCGCGCGCCGTGCCGTCAGCGTGTCGATGCAGGCGGCCGACTGCAGCACCTCGCGGCAGCGGACCATCAGGCGGGCCATGACGTCGCCCTGCCGTTTGACGATCGGCTCGTGGCGGAGCAGCGTGGCGTAGCATCCCCACGGATGCGAGGCGCGCAGGTCGCGCTCTACGCCGCTCGCGCGGGCTGCCTGGCCCACACCGCCGATGCGGAGCATCTCCTCGCGCGGCACCGTGCCGCATTGCTCGAAACGGGCCAGCAGCGAGGGCGACGACTTCAGGTCGTGGCGCACCTCGTCGTAGCGGCGGGCGATTTCGCGGACGTTGCGGCGGATCATCTCCGTCGTTTCGGCATCGAGCGGATGGTCCGTGCCTCCGGGCCGCAGCAACCCCTTGCCGAAGCGGTTGCCGCACCACGCCTGCATGGTGTTGATCGTCATCGTGCGCAGCGCCTCGCAGGCCACCTGCCCCAGCTGATAGCCCACATCCATCGAGAGGGCTCCCGTGTCGGCGATCTGCATGGCCATGCGTTCGAGTTCGAGGGCCAGGGCGCGTTCGATCTCGAGTGCCTCCGGCAGCCGGGCCGCCGTGAGCTTCTCGACTGCCGCGGCGAAGGCCGTGGCGTGGGCTACGGCGCTGTCTCCGGCGATGCTCTCCGCGAGGCATGCCTGCCGCAGCCGGTTTTCCGTGCGCACGAACTCCGCCTCCACGCCGCGATGCTGGTATCCCAGCGCGATTTCGAGGTGGAGGACCTGCTCGCCGTTGCAGATGAAGCGGAAGGCCCCCGGCTCGATGATGCCCGCATGGATCGGACCGACGTTCACCTCGTGCAGCGAATGTCCCTCCATCGTATAGAAGGGGTAGTTGTCGATCGAACTGCGGCGGTCGTAGCCGTCGGCCGGAAAACGCAGCGGCTTGTCCCACGGCATGCCGTCGAAACGGATGCCGTAGCGTTCGGTGATGTCGCGTTCGAAGGGGTGCAGGGCGGGGTGCCGGGCCGTGAGCGAGGGAAGTACCCCCTCGTCGTAATAATCCATCGTGTGCGAGGCGATCAGCACCCGGTGCTCCGCGTCGTCGAGCAGCAGGCAGATAAAGCGCATGCGGTCGCCGTCGGGCAGGGCGAAGTAGTGGGCGACATGGTAGCGCGGATCGGCGAGGCGTGTGTCCAGCTCCGCGTAGAACTCCGCATAGGGAACTTCGGGAATGTCGCGCAGCGCTACGGCGTCGGCGCGGTTGTCGGTGATGTGCCAGGTCATAGCGAAGCGATTTGGTCGATCATGTATTCGAGAAATCCGGGCTGCCAGATGCCGACGATCATGGCGGCAATCAGCAGAGCCAGGGCCGACCAGGAGCGTTTGCGGTCGGCTTTCGAGAGGTGCAACTCGTCCTGGTTGGGCTGGTAGCAGAGGCGGAGCATCCGTACGCAGAACGAGTAGATGACGATGCAGAGCAGGAGCAGCATGATGCATACGAGCCACCACTTCCCGCCGGCGATCACCTCACGGAGGATCGACACCTCGGAGAGGAAGAGCGGCGAGGGTGGAAAGGCCATGACGACGACCATGCCGACGATCAGGCCGACGGCCCCTACATGGTTGATGTGGATATAGTCGCCGATGCGGTTGATGCGGTAACTGTTGTAGACCTGCCGGACAACGGCGATCTGCAGGAAGAGGCTGCTCTTGATGAGCGTATGGCAGACGACGTGGAATACGGCGGCCCATACGCCGATGCCGCCGATGCCGAGTCCGATGGCGGCAATACCCATGTTTTCGACGGTCGAGTAGGAGAGGAAGCGCTTGTAGTTGTTCGTGCGGCGCAGGAAAAGGGCTCCGATGGCGAGCGACAGGACACCCGTGAGCAGCAGCACGGAACGCACCCAGGGGAAGACCTCGGTCTGGGCGAGGATCTTGTAGACGCGCAGCACGGCGAGGAATCCCGCATTGACCACTCCCGTGGAGATGAGGGCCGAGGCGGGCGCCGGTGCGGCGAAGTTGGCGTCCACGCCGACCGTGTATAACGGAAAGAGCTCCACCTTGCAGCTGTATCCGCAGAGGATGAGCAGGAAGGCGGTCTTCAGGTAGAGGACGTTGCTGCCCGGGGCGGCCGCCGCCACCGCCTCGTAGGAGAGCGACTCGCACTTGGTCGCGGCGGCCAGCAGCAGGATGCCCAGATAGGCCATGGCGATGCCCGTCGAGCAGACGAAGACATATTTCCAGGCCGCCTCGAGCGTCTGGGCCGTGCCGCGGTAGTAGATCAGGCCTGCCGAGCAGAGTGTCGTGGCTTCGAGGAAGATCCACGTTACGGCCAGATTCGAGGCGAAGTAGGCTCCGGCGATGGCCGTCGTGAGGAGCAGGAGCAGTGCCGAGTAGATGCGTATCTGGCGCAGGCCGCTGCCCTGCAGGTAGGATCGCGAATGGGAGTAGGCGAAGGCCGAGACGACGGTGAGCAGGATGAAGAAGAGCGTCCCGGCGTCGTCGTATTGGAAGACCCCGAGCGAGGTGGCCCCGGCTGCCCCGACAAGGATCCATACGGTGAAGAGCACCTGGACGGCATAGAAGAGCACACCCGAGACGAAGAGGTGCCTTTCGTTGCGGGCCGTAAAGGCGCCTGCGGCAATCAAAATGCTGATTATTAAATAGATGAGCATAATGTCAGTCCTTTACGTTGGTGAGTGAATCGGCATCGTCGGCGTGGATCTTGCCGTCGATCTTGGTGAAGAAGACGCCGAGCATCAGCACCGAGATGAGGATGTCGAGCAGGATGGCGACGTTGATGACCAGCGGCATCTCGACGCCGATGGCCGTCGAGAAGAGGAACACGCCGTTCTCGATGACGAGGAATCCCACCATGTGGGCGAAGATCCGCTGGCGCAGCGTGATGAGGATCAGCCCGCTGAGCAGGGCGTAGAGGGCGACGCCGAAGAAGACGAGATCGACGGTCGTGTCGGCGACATAATAGGTGATCGAGGCGCTGGCGACGAGGGCCGTGAGCGAGAGCAGGAGGGCTCCCGACTGCGAGGATCCCGAGCGGCGCACGCGGTTGATTTTCGTGCGGCGGATCACGGCGAAGAGCAGCCACGGTACGAGGATCCCCTTGAAGAGCAGCGTTTCGATGGCGATGAAGGCGAGCTCCGCGGGGTTGATGGTGTGCAGGCGTATCAGGGCGATGATGAAAAGTAGCCAACCCTGCAGCCCAATCAGCGAGGCGAAGTTGCGGAAACGCTCCGTGATCGAGAGATAGACGAGCGTTACGACGTAGAGTATGATGAGCGGCAGTATCATTGGATCGAGATGTTGCGTTGGAGCAGGAAGGCGGTAAAGTAGACCAGAGCCGCCAGCACGCCGACGGTGAGGATGAAGGTGGTGTTGCGGACGAGTTTGTTACGGGCCTGCGTCGATTCGACGACGCCGATCGAGATACCCGTGAGAAGCACGGCCAGCGGGGCTGCGACCCACCAGTGGAAGGCGCATATGGCGGCCACGGCATCGGCTGCGAGGATCGACAGGACGGCGGTCTTGATCCATCCGGCGATCTTGATGAAGGCCAGATCGACGCCGCAGTAGTCGAGGCACATGACCTCGTGGATCATCGTGAGCTCGAGGTGCGTGCGGGGGTCGTCCACCGGAATGCGTCCGCTTTCGGTGATGGTGATTTTCATGAGGATGTAGGCCGCCAGCAGCAGGACGACGGCCATCTGCACCTCTTCGGTCATGTCGCTGGCGAAGATCTCCTCAAAGGAGGTGAATCCCATGAGCAGGGCGAAGGTCCCGAAGGTAAGCATCAGGGCCGGCTCCACGAGCGCTCCGTAGAGGGCTTCGCGGCTGGCGCCCATCCCTTCGAACGAACTGCCGGTATCCATGGCCGCCAGGATGAGGGCCATGCGGCCCAGTGCCAGCAGGTAGGCAAAGGCAACCAGATCGCCGTCGAACGAGATCAGCGGCCAGAGGTCGCCCACGGGAATGAGCAGTGCGGCGATGATCGCCGAGGCCAGGTAGACGGAGGGGGCGGCGCGGAAAAGCGTCGAGGTCGTCGTCGAATAGACGGCGCCTTTGTTCAGCAGCAACCGTACGTTGTGGAGGTGCTGCGTGAAGCGGATGCCTTTGCGTCCGGCCAGCCGGGCCCGCGTGCGGTTGATGAGCCCGGGGATGGCGAGGGCGACGAGCAGCAGCAGCAGGGTATTGAAGAGTGCCATCGTCAGATCAGTTTAAGCAGCGAAAGAAGGAATACGAGAACCAGGAAGGCCAGCGCGAAGAGGACGTAGTGGTTGATCTTGCCCGTGCGGAGCCGCATGACGCGGGCGTTGATGCGCCGCAGCAGCTCCACCCACCAGGCTGCGAAGAGCCGTCCGATGCGGTCGCGGTGCCCGATATCGAAGCGGTGCGTCGAGGGGAAGATCTCTCCCTTCTGCACGGGAGCACCTTCGCCGCTGTTCTGGGTCAGCGAGGTGGCGATGGACTGCAGTCCTTCGGAGAAGGATTCGCCCGTATACTGCATCCGCACGTTCGGCGCCGTGAATCCGCAGCCCCAGGTCGGGCCTTCCGAGACGGGACGGTTGCGCAGCAGCCTGCGGCGCAGCCAGTAGAGCCCTCCGGCCACAAGCAGCAGCAGCCATACCGTGCGGCCTGCGGTCCGGAGCGCCGGTGCGAGCAGCCAGTCGGCCGTGTCGGCAGGCGTCGGGAGGAAGAATCCGGCGGCACGGGTTACGACTCCCGTCGCCACGCCCGGGAAGAGTCCCACGAAGAGGATGCCTGCCAGCGGGAGCGCCATGGCGGCGATGCGGCCGTTGTCCACCTCCCGGGACTCGGCTACTTCGTGGGTGCGGGGCGCTCCGAGGAACACCGTGCCGTAGAGCTTCGTGAAGGCGAGGAGTGCGATGCCGCCGATCAGCGCCAGCGCCGCGAGCCCGGCGGCTGCAGCCAGCGTGTCGCACCCCGAGGCGACGCTGTCGAACAGACCGAGGTAGATCAGCAGCTCCGAGACGAATCCGTTCAGGGGCGGCAGGGCGCAGATGGCCACCGTGCCCGTCAGGAAGAGCAGGGCGGTCATCGGCATGTGCCGGGCCACGCCTCCGAGGTTGTCGAGCGAGGTGGTCCGCAGGGCCGTGAGGAGGTTGCCGGCGCCGAAGAAGAGCAGCGACTTGAAAAACGAGTGGTTTACGGTGTGGAGCAGGGCCCCGGCGATGCCGGCCATTGCCACGACCTGATTTCCCGAGGCTTTGCCGAGGGCCGCCACGCCGATGCCGATGAGGATGACCCCGATGTTCTCGATCGAGGAGTAGGCCAGCAGCCGTTTGACGTCGTTCTGCGTGGCCGCGAGGATGATACCCCAGAGACCCGTAACAATACCTGCCGCAAGGAGGATCATCCCGGCGGTGTGCAGCGACGTCTGCCCGCCCACGGCGGCCGTGGTGCGCAGGATGCCGTAGATGCCGGTCTTGATCATCACGCCCGACATCAGCGCCGAGACGTGCGACGGGGCTGCGGGGTGTGCTTCCGGAAGCCAGACATGCATCGGGAACAGTCCCGCCTTCATGCCGAATCCCGCCAGGAAGAGGATGAACAGCGGCAGGCCGGGCCGCGTGTGCAGGTATCCGGCCAGCGCGCCGAACGAGCCCGAACCGGCCTCGGTGGCGACCCATACGAATCCGGCGAGCAGCAGGACGAAGCCGATATGCATCATGATGAGGTACGAGAGTGCTGCGCGGCGCACCTCGCGGCGCTCGGCCTCGAAAAGGATGAGCAGGAACGACGCCACGGTCATAAGCTCCCAGAAGAAGAGGAACGAGTAGCCTCCGTCGGAGAGTACGACGCCCAGCATGGCGTAGTACATGACCGTGAGTGCGGTGTAATGGAGCGAGACATGTGTCGGAGATTTGTGGGCAAGCTCTGCGGCAAGATACCCCCGCGAATAGGCCGCCGAAGCGACCGATCCGATGCCGATAATCAGGACGAAGAGAGCCGAGAGGGTGTCCATCGAGCCGGTGTCGCCGTGGAAGAGGACGTTCGGCCCGCTCCACAGCTGCGTCGGCACGCCTTCGAACAGTGTCCGGACGGCCAGCGCGCAGCTTCCGAGTGCTCCGATTCCGATGAGGATGAGTGCCGTGAGCCCCTTCCTGCGGAGCGGCACGGCAAAGAGCAGGGCCGTGATTGCGGCCAGTGCGATGAGTGAGTAGAGCGTAAACATCATTCCGTTGGTTTCAGGGTGTTGGCCACTGCGACCATCACCACGGCTGTCAGGGCCGCCGTTTCGGTCCGCAACCGCTGGTTGCCGAGGGTGATCTCCACGAATCCGTGGGCCAGGGCGAGGTCGATTTCTTCGGGCGAGAAGTCCCCTTCGGGACCGATGAACACCTCGACTTTCGAGCCGGCCCTGACGGCCTGCGGGAGATAGCGCTTCCCTTCGGGACGCCGCGCCGGTGCGCAGTGGGCCAGGAAACGCTGTCCGTCAAAAGGTTGGAGCACCGCCTCGCGGAACGTCGTCAGCGGCCGCAGTTCCGGGCGGTAGGCCTTGAGCGACTGTTTCATCGCGGCCGTGATGACCTTCTCGCCCCGCTCGGCCTTGAACGTGCGGCGCTCGCTGTGCTCGGTTTCGAGGGGCAGGATGGATGAGATGCCCACCTCGGTGGCCTTCTCGAGAAACCACTCGAAGCGGTCGGCGTTTTTCGTCGGCGCCACGGCCACGGTCAGCCCGTAGGGCAGTTTCCCGTGCCGGCTTTCCGTCGAGAGGATCCGTACGGTACAGTGTTTGGGGTGGTCGTCCGTGATCTCCGCCCGGTAGAGGTTTCCCCGTCCGTCGGTCAGGTGGATCTCGTCGCCGCACGAGAGGCGGAGCACCCGTATGCAGTGTTTCGATTCCTCCTCGCCGAGCGTATGGTACGGGACCTCGATGTCGGGGGCGTAAAATAGTTGCATACCTGTTATAATTTACTAACTTTGCAACGGCTTCCCTGCGGGCTTCTGCCGCTGCGGAAGTTTCCGAGCCGCAAAGTTATACAAATAAGACGACAGATGAAACCTATTGCTGGATTATTGACACTTTTTCTGATTATGAACTGTGTATCGTGCGAGTCCGAGAAAAAAAGCGGGGAGAACCCTTTCTTCGCGGAGTGGACGACGCCCTATGGGGTGCCGCCCTTCGATGAGATCCGTCCCGAACACTTCCTGCCGGCTTTCGAGCGGGGCATGTCGCTGCACGACGCCGAGATCGACGCCATTGCGACGAACAACGACGATCCCACGTTCGAAAACGTCATCCTGGCCTACGACCGTTCCGGGGCGATGCTGGCGCAGACCGAGCTGGTTTTCGGCATGCTGTGCGCCGCGGAGAACAATGCCAAGCTGCAGGCCCTGCAGGAGGAGCTTATGCCGCGGCTTGCGGCCCATTACGACCGGATTCTGCTCGACGAGCGGCTCTTTGCGCGCATCCGCGACCTTTACGAGCGGCGGGAGGCGCTCGGCCTCGACGCCGGGCAGCAACGGCTGCTGGAGAAGACCTACCGGCGTTTCGTGCGGGCCGGGGCCCTGCTTGACGGGGAGCAGAAGGCGCGCCTGAAGGAGATCAACGGCGAGCTGGCTCTTGCCGCGGTGCGCTTCGGCAACAACCTCCTGGCCGAGAACAACCGTTTTGAGATGGTGGTTCCCAAGGAGCGGATGGGCGGTCTTCCGAACGACGTGCTGGAGGCGGCCCGTGAGGCGGCCCGCGAGCGGGGCAAGGGCGATGCGGCGCTCTTCACGCTCCACAAGCCGAGCATGATCCCCTTCCTGACCTACTCCTCCGATCGGGAGCTGCGCGACAGCATCTATACGGCCTACCTGAACCGTTGCAACCACGGCGACGAGTACGACAACAAACAGCTCATCAACAACTTTATCCGCCTGCGTACGGAGAAGGCGCACCTGCTGGGCTATCCCTCCTATGCCGCCTATGTCGTCGATGACGAGATGGCCTGCACGACGGGTGCCGTCTATGAATTGCTGGACGGCATCTGGACGCCGGCGCTCGAGCGGGCGAAGGAGGAGCTGGCCGAGATGGAGGAACTTTTCCGCAAGGATTATCCCGACGGGGAGTTTGCCGCATCGGACTGGTGGTACTACGCCGAAAAGCTCCGCCGGCAGAAATACGCGCTCGACGAGTCGATGCTGCGTCCCTATTTTTCGCTGGAGAATGTCCGGAGCGGCATCTTCTTCCTGGCCAACCGGCTCTACGGCATTACCTTCCGGCCGCTGGTCGTCCCGGTCTATCACCCCGATGTGATGGCCTACGAGGTGCTCGATGCCGACGAGACGCACCTGGGTGTCCTCTACTTCGACTTCTTCCCGCGTGCGGGCAAGAGCCAGGGGGCGTGGTGCGGCAACTACGTCGAGCAGACCTACGAGGAGGGCGTGCGCAAGGCGCCCGTCGTGTCGATCGTCTGCAACTTCACCCCTCCGGTGGGCAATACGCCGGCCCTGCTGACGCTCGACGAGGCGGAGACGCTCTTCCACGAATTCGGCCATGCGCTCCATTTCCTCTTCCACGACGTGAAGTACCGCGGCCTTTCGGAGGTTGAGGGCGATTTTGTCGAGCTGCCCTCGCAGGTCATGGAGAACTGGGCCTTCGCCCCCGAGCTGCTGCGCCAGTATGCCGTGCACTACCGTACGGGCGAGGTGATTCCCCAGTCGATGATCGACAAGATCCGCCGCAGCGAACTTTTCAACCAGGGCTTCATGACCACCGAACTTGTCGCCGCGGCCCTCTCCGACATGGACATCCACTCGATCGAAGCGTACGAGGCTTTCGATCCGATGGCCTTCGAGCGGGAGGCGCTCACCGAAAAACGGGGCCTGATCCCGCAGATCGAGCCGCGCTACCGCTATCCCTATTTCAGCCATATTTTCGACGGCGGCTACTCGGCCGGATATTACTTCTATATCTGGGCCGAGGTTCTGGACAAGGATGCCTTCGAGGCGTTCCGCGAGAGCGGCGACCTGTTCAACAAGCGCGTTGCCGACGATTTCCGCCGCAAGGTACTCTCCCGCGGCGGTTCGGAGGACGGCATGAGCCTCTACCGCGATTTCCGCGGCAAGGATCCCGACCGGATCCCGATGCTGCGCGGCCGCGGCCTGTGGGACGAGCCCGAACCGGCCGACTCGCTTCCGGCGCCGCAGCCGGCGCTGCGTCCTTTGCCCGGCGATGCGCAGGTCGTGCAGGTGGCCATCGACGAGGTGGTTCGCCGCGAGGAGTAGCCCTGAAACCGAATGAAGAAACCCAGAAACCTTATACGATGAAAAAAGCACTGCTCATCATGACCTTTTCGACACTTGCGGCCGGATGTGCCGACAATTCGATTCCCCGGGCCGACCTGCCCGAACTGGACCTCACGAATCCGCTGCTGGCCGCATGGGATACGCCCCACGCCACGCCGCCCTTCTCGCGGATCGAACTCAAGGATTATGAACCGGCCTTCGACGCTGCGATCGCCTGCTCGCGGGCCGAGGTCGAGGCGATCGTCAGCAACCCGAAGAAGCCGACCTTTATGAACACGATCGTGGCGCTGGAGCGTCAGGGCGAACTGTTGAATCGCATCGCGGGCGTCTTCTTCAACCTCATGAGCGCCGACACCTCGGACGAGATGCAGCAGATCGCCATGCGCGTGCAGCCCAAGCTGACCGAGTTGTCGAACGACATCTCGCTCAATCCCGAGCTGTTCGCCCGTGTGAAGGCGGTCTACGAGCATCCGGGCCGCGGTCTTTCGACCGAGGACAAGCGCCTCGTGGAGAAGACCTACCGGAGCTTTGCCCGCAACGGCGCGGCGCTGTCGGATGCCGACAAGGAGCTCTACCGCCAGTATACGACCGAGCTGTCGGCTCTTTCGCTGGAGTTCGACCGCAATTCGCTGGCGGCGACCAATGCCTTTACGCTTCACATCACCGATCCGGCGGTCGTGGCCGAACTTCCGGCCTTCGTGCGCGAGGGCATGGCCTCCGAGGCCAAGTCGCGCGGCATGAAGGGCTGGGTCGTAACGCTGCAGTACCCGAGCTACCTGCCCTTCATGACCTATTCGTCGAACCGCGCGCTGAAGGAGCAGCTCTGGCGGGCGAACAGCTCCTGCTCGCTCGGCGGTGAGTTCGACAATACGCAGATCGTCAAGAAGATCGTCAATACGCGCCTGAAGCTGGCCCGCCTGCTCGGTTACGACTGTTATGCGGACTATGTGCTTGAGGAGCGCATGGCGAAGGATACGCCGACCGTACGGGCCTTCCTCGACGAGCTGCTCGACGCCACGAAGGAGTACGCCGATGCCGACTACCGCACGATCTCGGAGTATGCCGCCTCGCAGGGATTCAAGGGAACGTTGATGCCCTGGGACTGGTCCTACTATACCGAGAAATACAAGAACGAAAAGTATGCGCTCAACGCCGAGATGGTGAAGCCCTACTTCGAGCTGGAGCGGGTCAAGAAGGGTGTTTTCCTGCTGGCCAACAAACTCTACGGGCTGAATTTCACGCCGAATCCGGAGATCGAGGTCTACCATCCCGACGTAACGGCCTATGACGTAACCGACGCCGAAGGACGCTTCATGGCGGTGCTTTACCTCGACTTCTTTCCGCGGGCTTCGAAGAATTCGGGGGCGTGGATGACCGAGTTCCGCGGCGCGAAGTGCGTGGACGGCGTGGAGACGCGCCCGCTCGTTTCGCTGGTGATGAACTTCACGAAGCCCACCGAGACATCGCCTTCGCTGCTGACCTTCGACGAGGTGGAGACTTTCCTGCATGAGTTCGGACACTCGCTGCACGGTATGCTGGGCGAAGGTTCGTACGAGTCGCTCACAGGTACGAACGTCTACCGCGATTTCGTGGAGCTCCCTTCGCAGATCATGGAGAACTGGGCTACGGAGAAGGAGTTTCTCGACCTGTGGGCCGCACACTACCAGACCGGAGAGACGATCCCTGCGGAGATCGTCGATCGCATCGTTGCCGCGCAGAACTACCTGGCGGCCTATGCCAACGTGCGGCAGTTGTCGTTCGGCCTGACCGACATGGCCTGGCATACGCTCACCGAGCCTTTCGAGGGCGATGTCGAGAGTTTCGAGCTGGAGGCGATGGCTCCGACGCAGGTGCTGCCCGCCGTCGAGGGTACGGCCATGTCGCCGGCCTTCGGACATATCTTCGCCGGAGGCTATGCCGCCGGTTACTACGGTTACAAGTGGGCCGAGGTGCTCGAGGCCGATGCCTTCTCGCTCTTCAAGGAGAAGGGGATCTTCAACCGGGAGGTTTCGACATCGTTCCGCGACAACATCCTTTCGAAGGGCGGCACGGAGGATCCCATGGAGCTCTACGTCCGCTTCCGCGGACACAAGCCCGAGACGCGGGCGCTGATCGAGAAGATGCAGCTGGGCAAATAGACCGGTCGTCGATCGGTTTTCATGCGGGGATCGGGGCCTTCGGGCACCCGGTCCCCGTTTTTTTCGGAAGCATTCGTCGCGGCGGGCGGAAACGGAAGGGGAGGGATCTTTGCGGATCCCTCCCCCGAAGTCGGATTGCATGACAATCAGTTGTTGCGTTACCGGTTTCAAACCTCTTCCTTCGAATCCGTCGCCGGATTCTCCTCTTTGCACCGTCGTTGCGCAGCGGTGGAGGCACGATGCCCAAACAGATCGAATTCTTCTTTCATCGTGGCCTGCAAATGTAGATCAAAAATACTGCCGCACCATGCATGAAATGCACAAAAAATGAAAGGAAGCGTCGTGTTGTTGTTCCGTTCGGACGGTTGCCCCTGAAAGGAATGCGGTCCGCAACGGGGTGGGGCTGCGGACCGCATGTCGGATTCGGCCGTACGGAAACTATTTCCCGTTCCGGTAGGCCTCCAGACCGCTGCGGAGGAATGCGATGAATCCTTCGACCGAGAGGTCATACCCGCGGGGCTCGACCAGCGGTTGTCCGTCGGTACCCTGCAGGACGTAGTAGGGTTGGGCATTCACGCCGTAGGTCTTCAGGGCGTAGTAGGAGTTGATCTTGCCGAGGCTTTTGAGGACCTTCCCGGCGTCGGTTGTAACCCACTCCTCCTCGGGGAGCACCTTCTTGTCGTCCGAGTAGAGAGCGCAGATGACGTAGTCGTTGCGCAGGATTTCGAGCACCTCGGGATCGGACCATACGCGGGCCTCCATTTCGCGGCAGTTCACGCAGCCGTGGCCCGTGAAGTCGATGAAGAGGGGCTTGCCGACCTTTGCGGCGTATGCCTCGGCCTCCTCGAGGTCGAAGAACCCTTCGAGCCCGTGCGGAAGGTGGAGAAAATCGCTGTATTTGGGCTTGCCGACGGTTCCGTCCGACGTGGCGGCAGGCGCTGCCGTGGCGGTGTTGGCCTCGAGGACGAAATCCTGAGTCGTGAGCGGCGGAAGGTATCCCGAAAGGCCCTTGAGCGGAGCTCCCCACATGCCCGGGATCATATAGACGACGAACGAGAAGACGACGATGGAGAGCGCCAGGCGTCCGACACCGAGGTGCTGGACCTCATCGTCATGCGCAAAGCGGATCTTGCCCAGCAGGTAGAGCCCCAGCAGCGAGAAGACGACGATCCAGACGGCGAGGTAGATCTCGCGGTCGAGCAGTCCCCAGTGATAGGTCTGGTCGGCGACCGAGAGGAACTTCATGCCGAGGGCCACTTCGATGAATCCGATGACGACCTTCACGGAGTTGAGCCATCCGCCGCTCTTCGGGAGCTTCTTCAGCACCGAGGGGAACAGCGCGAAGAGGGTGAACGGCAGGGCGAAGGCGACGGAGAAGGCCAGCATGGTGATGATCGGCGTCCAGAACTCCCCGGAGGTCGATTTGATGAGCACCGATCCGACGATGGGACCCGTGCAGGAGAACGACACCAGCACGAGCGTCAGGGCGAGGAAGAAGATGCCTCCGAGGCCCTTCGTGTCGGCTTTCGAGTCGGTCTTGTTCACCATCCACGACGGCATGGTGATCTCGAACGCTCCGAAGAACGAGGCGGCGAAGACCATGAAGACGAGGAAGAAGATGACGTTCGGCAGCCAGTGTGTGGCGAGCCAGTTGAAGATGTCGGCCGTTACGGCGTCGCCGCCGACGATGCGCGTGATGAGGATGATGGCGGCGATGGGCACCGTGTACAAGAGGACGATAAAGAGGCCGTAAAGCGAGGCGCGAAGGCGTCCCAGGGCTGCACCTCCCTCGCCTTTGAGGAAGTACGATACGGTCATCGGCACCATCGGGAAAACGCAGGGCGTCAGCAGGGCGGCGAATCCCCAGAGGATCGCCTCGATAATCAGGGCCCAGAGCCCCTTGCTTCCGGCGGCATCCTTTGTGGCGGGCGCGGCGGTTTCGGGCGCCGGGGTTGTCGGGGCGGCTTCGATGGCTGCCGTTGCGGCCGCGCCTTCGGGCAGGGTGATCGTCAGTTCCGTATCCTCGGGCGGCATGCAGCTCGTATCGTCGCAGATCATCCATTCGATCCGGGCCTTGAGCGTGGCTTCCGCGGCCGTGAGCGTTACGCCCTGGGCGAACTGCGCCTTGCCGGAGAAGGTGCCGATCTCCATCTGGAACATCTGGTCGAAATAGCGGTGGGGTGTCGAGAGCTGTTCGACACTGCCGTCAAGTGCGACCCCTTCGCCCGGGATGAAGGTGATGGCGGTCGCATTGGGTCCTCCTTCGTAGGGCCCCATATCATACATATGGTATCCGGCGGGGATTTTGGCCTCGAGTACGATCCGGTACCGGTTGCCTTCGAGGGGCTCTACCTGGCTGTTCCATCGGACGTTTTGTGCCGAGACCGCCAGCGAGGTCAGCATCAGCGCAAGGAGCGGCAGCAGCGAGCGTATTTTTCTGCACATGTTCATGTCGTTTTGATTTTGCGCAAAGATAGCGGTTTTTTGCGGATAAATCGTTATTTTCGTAGTATGATTCGCATCAGCCTCGTTATCCCCACCCACAACCGTGCCGTGCCGCTGCTTGCGGCACTCGAATCCGTTGTGCGGCAGACGCTGCCGCCCGGGGAGTGGGAGTGCCTTGTCGTGGACAACAACTCCCCGGACGATACGGCGGAGCGTTTTGCCGCCTTTGCCGCCGCACATCCCGATGTGAATCTCCGGATGGTCCGGGAGACGGGCCCGGGCGTATCCTGTGCCCGCAACCGGGGCCTTGCGGAGGTCGCGGGCCCGATCGTCGCCTTTATCGATGACGACGAACGGGTGAACGAGTCGTTTCTGGAGGCCTATCTCGCTTTTTTCGATACGCATCCCGATGCCGTCGTGGCCGGTGGCCGGATTATTGCCGAGTATCCCGAAGGTCGCCCGTCGTGGATGTCGAAATGGACCGAGATGCCCATTGCCAATCCGATGGACTTCGGCGATGCGGTGCGCCCGTTCCCTGCGGGGCGGGTCCCGGGCGGAGGCAATATGGCTTTCCGTCGTACCGGACTGGCTCGTTACGGCGGTTTCGACCCGTCGCTGGGCCGCGTGAACGGCCGCCTGATCGGCGGTGAGGAGAATGACTTTTTCGAACGTCTGTTGCGGGGCGGTGAGACGATCTGGTATGTCCCCGGAGCGGTGATGTGGCACATCATTCCGCCGTCGAAACTCACGGCGGACTATTTTCGCCGGTTGAGCTACAACGTCGGCGTCAGCCAGCGCCTGCGGGCCCGGATCCACCACCGGATGTTGAAAACCTGCCTGCTGGAGGTCGTCAAGTGGGGCGCTACGCTGTGTCTGGCCTTCACGATGTCCCCGCGCCGCTTCGTATGGCTGCTGCGTCTGCGCCTGGGGATCAGCCGCGGGCTGTTCCGGGGAAGCCGGTAGATCTTCGATTTCTTTCGTTTTTGATTTCGAATCATTTTGAATTAGCCCTTAATACCGGTATTTTTGCAGAAAATAGAGTAAAATGAAATAAAATTTCTTTCGTTTTATTTTGTTTTTGAAAAAAGTATATTACCTTTGTATCGGATTAATCTACCCACCAACCTATGAACAATACCTACGATGTCATTATCATCGGCGGCGGAGCCACCGGAGCGGGCATTGCGCGGGACTGTTCGATGCGGGGTGTCAAGGCCCTGCTGCTCGAGCGCTCCGACATCGCCACCGGTGCTACGGGCCGCAACCACGGATTGCTGCACAGCGGTGCGCGCTATGCCGTAACGGACCGGGAATCGGCCGAGGAGTGCATCCGTGAAAACATGATTCTGCGCCGGATCGCCGCACACTGTGTCGAGGAGACCGACGGGCTGTTCATTACGCTTCCAGAGGACGGTCTGGAGTACCAGGCCCGTTTCGTCGAGGCGTGCCGTACCGCCGGAATCCGGGCCGACATCCTCGATCCCGAGGAGGCCCGGCGGTTGGAGCCTGCGGCCAACCCGGCTCTGATCGGTGCCGTGCGTGTTCCAGACGGTGCCGTGGATCCGTTCCGGCTCACGTCGTCGAATATTCTCGATGCCCGGGCGCACGGCGCCGAGATCCGCACCTATGCCGAGGTCCGGGAATTGCTCCGCGAGCAGAACCGCATCGTCGGCGTGCGGGTTTACGACCATCTCACGCACGGTGAGGAGAATTACTACGCCCAGGTGGTTGTCAATGCCGGAGGCATCTGGGGCCACGGCATCGCCGCCAAGGCGGGCATCGTGGTCAATATGCTTCCTGCGAAGGGGGCGCTGCTGATCTTCGGGCACCGCGTGAACCGCATGGTGCTCAACCGCTGCCGCAAGCCGGCCGATGCCGACATCCTGGTTCCGGGCGATACGATCTCGCTGATCGGCACCACATCGAGCAAGATTCCCTTCGACCAGATCGACAACATGAACATCACCCCCGACGAGGTGGACATCCTGCTGCGCGAGGGTGAGAAACTCGCGCCGCAACTGGCTACGACGCGTATTCTGCGCGCATATGCGGGCGTGCGGCCGCTGGTCGCTTCGGACGACGATCCGAGCGGCCGTACGGTCAGCCGCGGTATCGTGTTGCTGGACCACGCCACGCGCGACGGCATGGAGGGCTTCATCACCATCACGGGCGGCAAGCTGATGACCTACCGTCTGATGGCCGAGTGGGCCACGGATCTCATCTGCAAGAAGATCGGCAATCCCGAGAAGTGCCGCACGGCCGAAATTCCCCTTCCCGGCTCCACCGAGAAGCGCGAGGAGGTCGAGAAGAAGATCAGCCGCAAGCCGCTGGCACAGCGTCGTTCGGCCATTTCGCGCCACGGCGACCTGGCGACGCGCATCGACAGCGGCGATTCGCTCAAGAACAGCCTCGTCTGCGAATGCGAGGAGGTCTCGATCGGCGAGGTGGAGTATGCCATGGAACATCTCTCGGTGAACAACCTGGTCGATCTGCGTCGGCGTACGCGCATCGGCATGGGAACCTGTCAGGGCGAGCTGTGCGCCTGCCGGGCCGCGGGCCTCATGGGACGCAGGGACGCCGTTTGCGCCAGGAAAGCCAAGGCCGATCTGGTCAGCTTCCTCAACGAACGCTGGAAGGGCATGCAACCCATCGCCTGGGGCGATACGCTGCGTGAAAGCGAGTACACGACCTGGATTTACGAGAGCGTGTGCGGATTGTCGGACGAAAAAACTGCTGCAAAATGAGATTCGATACCGTAATCATCGGCGGAGGCCTTGCAGGCATGGCCTGCGGCATCCGGCTGGCCGAGGCGGGCAGGCGCTGCGCCATCATCTCGCAGGGACAGAGTGCCCTGCACTTCTCTTCGGGTTCGTTCGACCTGCTCGGGAAGATGCCCGACGGGTCCGATGTGGAGGATCCGCTGGCGGGTATCGCCGCACTCGAACGCACCGATCCCGGGCACCCCTATGCCGTTATGGGCGCGAAACGTTGTGAGAAATATGCCCTTGCGGCTCCGGAGCTGCTGCGTGCCGCGGGCATCCCGGTGTCGGGCGATTGCCGGCGCAACCACTTCCGCATTACTCCGATGGGCCGAGCCAAAGCCACCTGGCTGACCATCGACGGCTATCTTACGGCCGAAGCCCCCGACCGGCTGCCGTTCCGCAAGGTCTGTATCGCGAATGTCGAGGGATTTCTGGATTTCTACCCCGAATTTATCGCCGAGGAGTTCCGCAAATACGACATCGAGTGTACCTTCGCGTCGGTGAACCTGCCCGATCTGGAGCAGATCCGCCGGAATCCGAGCGAGATGCGTTCGGCCAACATCGCCCGCGTCTTCGACCACGAGCGGAACCTCGAGGCGCTGGCCGCCCAGGTGCGGGATGCCGCCGCGGCGTGCGACGCGCTGATCCTTCCGGCGATCATCGGGCTCAACCGCAACGACTCGCTCGAGGTGCTGCGTGCGAAGATTCCGACGCCGCTCTATCTGCTGCCCACCCTGCCGCCGTCGATTCCGGGCATCCGGGCCCAGCAGGCGCTGCAGCACCGTTTCCGCGCCCTCGGAGGCGAATATTTCCTCGGCGACAGCGTGCAGCACGCCGAATACGGCGCGGGTTGCGTAAGGGCGGTATTCACGGCCAACCACGGCGATATTCCCTTCGAAGCCGATCACTTCGTGCTGGCTTCGGGAAGTTTCTTCAGCCGGGGACTTGTGGCTACGCCCGACCGGATCGTCGAACCTGTCTTCGGGGCCGATACGGTCTATACGCCCGACCGGTCGCAGTGGTATACGCTGCGTTTCTTCGACCGTCAGAACTATCAGGCATTCGGCGTGCGCACCGATGCGGCGCTGCATGTCGTCCGCGAGGGCCGCGCAATCGGCAACCTCTATGGTGCAGGCGCCGGGCTGGCCGGCTTCCATCCCGTACAGGAGGGGTGCGGCGCCGGCGTGTCGCTGCTTTCGGCCTTTTATGTCGCAGATGAGATCCTAAACAGCAAATGACCATGAATACGCAACAGAATACCGTCAGCGAAAACAATTTCGAGCAGTGCATCAAGTGCACGGTCTGCACCGTTTACTGCCCTGTAGCCGCCGTGAACCCGGATTATCCCGGTCCCAAGCAGGCCGGACCCGACGGAGAGCGTCTGCGTCTGAAGCGTCCGGATTTCTTCGACGCGGCCCTGAAATACTGCATGAACTGCAAGCGCTGCGAGGTGGCCTGCCCCTCGAACGTCCGCATCGGCGACATCATCCAGGCTGCCCGCATCAAGTACGGTCCGCAGCGCAACACCTCGCCGCGCAACTTCGTGCTGGCCAACACGGACCTCGTGGGCACGCTCGCCACGCCCTTCGCGCCGATCGTCAATACGGCCGTAGCCCTCAAGCCCGTGCGTCTGGTGATGGACAAGGTGATGGGCATCGACCACCGGCGCATCTTCCCCAAATATGCCCACGGCACCTTCACCTCGTGGTACCGCAAGCATGCGGCCGCAGCGCAGGAGGCCTTTCCGCGTCAGGTGAGCTACTTTCACGGCTGCTATGTGAACTACAACAACCCGCAGCTGGGCAAGGATCTCATCCGCATCATGAATGCTCTGGGCTACGGCGTGCGCCTGCTCGACAGGGAGAAGTGCTGCGGCGTGGCGCTCATCTCCAACGGACTCTACAAGCAGGCGCGGCGGCAGGCCGAGACCAACCTTGCGTCGATCCGCACGGCGGTGAACGATCGTAAAATGGACGTCATCACGACCTCCTCGACCTGCACCTTCACGCTGCGCGACGAGTACCCGCACCTGCTCGAACTGCGGAATGAGGATGTCCGCGACCATATCGAGCTGGCGACGCGCTATCTCTACCGGCTGTTGCAGAAGAACCGCGGCCGGCTGAAATTCAAGGATACGACGCCGCTGCGTGTGGCTTACCACACCCCCTGCCACATGGAAAAGATGGGCTGGGCCTACTATTCGATCGAGTTGCTGCGCATGATCCCGGGCGTCGAGGTCATTGTCCTCGACTCGCAGTGCTGCGGCATTGCCGGCACCTACGGCTTCAAGAAGGAGAATTACCGCACCTCGCAGGCCGTGGGCGAGCCGCTTTTCCGCCAGATCGAAGCCTCGGACGCCGATCTGGTGGCCACCGACTGCGAAACCTGCAAGTGGCAGATCGAAATGTCCACGAGCAAGCGGTGCGAACACCCGCTGTCGATTCTCGCCTCGCGGCTGGCCTGAAACGCCGCATGCTGAAACCGAAAAACATCTAACCAACCGATAATCTGAACCTATGAAACAGTACATTCTTGCACTTGACCAGGGAACGAGCAGCTCCCGGGCCATCGTTTTCGACGAAAAAGGCACGACATGCGCCGTGGCGCAGCGCGAATTCCGCCAGATCTTCCCGCAGTCGGGCTGGGTGGAGCATGATCCGCACGAAATCTGGTCCTCGCAGGCTTCGGTCATCGCCGAGGCGATCACGACGCTCGACATCAACGGTCTGAACATCGCCGGCATCGGCATCACGAACCAGCGCGAGACCACCATCGTGTGGGATTCCGAGACCGAGGAGCCGATCTACAATGCGATTGTCTGGCAGGACCGCCGTACGTCGGACTACTGCGACGAACTGAAAAAGCAGGGCGTTACCGACATGATCCGCCAGAAGACCGGCCTGATTATCGACGCCTATTTCAGCGCCACGAAGATCAAGTGGATCCTCGACAACGTCCCCGGAGCGCGCAAGCGCGCCGAGAAGGGCAAGCTGCTCTTCGGTACGGTCGATACCTGGCTCATCTGGCGCCTGACGCGCGGCGAGGTGCATGTTACCGATGTGAGCAACGCTTCGCGTACGATGCTCTTCAACATCAACACGCTGGAGTGGGACCAGGAGCTGCTGGATCTGTTCGACATCCCGCGTTCGATGATGCCCGAGGTGAAGTCCTCGAGCGAGGTTTACGGACACACCAAAACGACGATCTTCGCCCACAAGGTGCCTATATCGGGTATCGCCGGCGACCAGCAGGCGGCTCTCTTCGGCCAGATGTGCACCGAGCCGGGCATGGTCAAGAACACCTACGGCACGGGCTGCTTCCTGCTGATGAACAGCGGCGAGAAGCCCATTCTCTCGAAAAACAACCTCATCACGACCGTGGCCTGGAAGATCGGCGACGTGGTGAACTACGCCCTCGAGGGCAGTATCTTCGTCGGCGGCTCGGTCGTACAGTGGCTGCGCGACGGGCTGGGCGTCATCAAGTCTTCGTCGGAGGTCGAGGCGCTTGCCTCGCAGGTTCCCGATACGAACGGTGTCTATTTCGTTCCGGCACTGACGGGCCTCGGCGCCCCGTGGTGGGACCAGTATGCCCGCGGTACGATTACGGGCATCAGCCGCGGCACGACCACGGCGCACATCGCCCGCGCGGCGCTCGAAGGTATCGCCTACCAGACGATGGACATCACCAACGCCATGTCGCGCGACGCCGGGGTTCCGCTCCGGGAGCTCAAGGTCGATGGCGGCGCTTCGCGCAACAACCTGCTGATGCAGTTCCAGGCCGATATTCTCGGCACGAAGGTCATCCGCCCGCAGGTCGTCGAGACCACGGCCATGGGTGCCGCCTATCTGGCCGGTCTGGCCGTGGGCTACTGGTCGAGCATCGACGAGATCCGCAAGCAGTGGCAGATCGACCGCGTCTTCGAGCCCTCATGGGAGGAAGAGAAGGTCCGTGCCGCGCAGGACGGATGGAAGGATGCCGTCAAGCGTACGTTGAGCGACTACACGAAATAACCTGCCGAACCTGAAACCACACACCAACCTAAAACCTCAAACTGCCATGAATGATGTATTTGTAAAGTGCCTGTTCGAATTTATCGGAACGGCCGTTCTGGTGCTTTTCGGCGACGGCGTCGTCGCCTCGAACTGCCTGAAGAAATCGAAGGGCGAGAACGGCGGCTGGGTCGTTATCACGCTTGCGTGGGGTCTTGCCGTCATGCTGGGTGTCTTCATTTCGGGGCCCTATTCGGGAGCCCACCTGAACCCTGCGGTTACGCTGGGCCTGGCAGCCGCCGGCACCTTCAGCTGGAGCCTCGTGGTGCCCTACATCGTGGCGCAGATGCTCGGCGGCTTCGTCGGTGCCGTGCTCGTCTATGCCTTCTACAAGGACCATTACGACGCCACGGACGATCCGGCCGCCAAGCTGGGAACCTTCTGCACCGCCCCGGCCATCCGCAACTACGGCCGCAACCTCTTCAGTGAGATTCTCGGAACGTTCGTGCTCGTCTTCGTGATCCTCGCGCTCTCGATCCAGGGCAATACGCCCGAGGTCGGCATGGGTGCTCTCGGCGCCTTCCCCGTGGCGATGCTCATCGTCGCACTGGGCATGTCGCTCGGAGGAACCACGGGTTACGCCATCAACCCGGCCCGCGACCTGGCGCCGCGTCTCGCGCACGCCGTGCTGCCCATCAAGGGCAAGGGCTCGAACGACTGGGCCTACTCGTGGGTGCCGGTCGTAGGACCCATCATCGGCGGATTCCTGGCTGCCGCCGGCTATTGTCTGATCTTCTGCTAAAACCGACCGGTCATGAAACGCTTCAAGCTCTCGATGCTGGCCCTTGCGGCGCTGCTTTGCAATGCCGCCTACGGGCAGAAGCTCCATTTCAGCGGAACGCTTCAGAACATGCACCTCTGGCGCGGCCTTCAGGTCGCTGACGGCGGCGTGCTGGCTGCCGACGTGAATGTCGGCTTCCTCAACGACGGACTCAAGGTCGGCTTGTGGGGCGGTACGGACTTTACGGGCGACTACAAGGAGTTCGACTATTACCTCTCCTATTCCGTGGCCGGGTTCTCCGTGGCCCTGTGGGATATCTACAACTATTCGCCCGAGCTGCCCTTCAGCAAGGACATCTTCAACTACAACAAGTTCTCGACGAGCCATTTCCTCGATTTGAGCGTGGGCTACAACTTCGATACGCTCTTCGAGGTGCCGTTGCGGCTGAACTGGGCGACGATCTTCGCCGGCCGCGACCTGAACGACGCGGGCAACAACCGCTACTCGACCTTCGTCTATGCCGAATACAGCGTCTTCCGCGACGAGCACTGGATCGTGGATCTGGGCCTGGGCGGTACGTTCGCCTTCAACCGCGACGGCGTGGACGGACACGCGAACTTCTACGGCAGCGACGGCATCAACCAGATCTCGCTCAAGACGACCTACAAGCTGCGGATCAAGAAATTCGAGATGCCCCTCTTCGCCCACGCGATGTGGAATCCCGACCTGCGGGACGGTTATCTGCAGGTGGGCGTCAATCTCTTCGCCTTCTGACGGCGGGGAAGTTGCTCTTCAGATGAAAGCGGGAGTCGGATGTCCGGTCCTCGCTTTTTATGTAAGGATGTCGGGCCGCTTGTCGGGAACGGCCCCTGCCGTTGTGGCGAGCTATTTTTTCGGGCAAAGATCCGGTATCCGAACGAAACGCCGATCTTGTTGGGATACCACTCGGAGGATCCGTTGAAGGGGTCGGGATATTTCGGCTGGACAGGGCGGTGGGGATACATGTCGATCTCGCCCTCGAAGCTGTATCCGTTGTAGTGGTTGTCCATCCAGGCCCAGCCCAGATAGGCATCCACGAGCCACCGCTCGCCGAGGCGGTGCTCCCAGCCCACGCAGAGACCGATCATCATGCCGTAACCCTTGCAGTAGCGGTTCTCGAATTTCAGCTTCCAGCCCTGAATGTACGGTTTCGACATGTTGAAGGCCATCATGCCGAGGTTGGCGCCGAGGTACCACCCTTCGTTGTGGCCCTTGAAGTAGCGGCGGTATTCGCCCATGAAGATGGCGAAGAGCATGTGGTAGTCGTTGATCGATTTCCAGGGCGAAACGACAATATCGGTCTGCAGAGTCGATTTGGGCGATATGGCGAACTCCACGGCGGGATTCGCCACGCCGGCCAACGCGTAGAGTGCATTGAGCTTCACATAGCCCTGTGCTGCAGCCGTCGGCATCCGGAGCCCCGGAATCAGCGCCAATGACGCGATGACCCCGAACAACAGTTTCTTCATCACTATGGGAGGGTTAGGGAGGGCAAATATATGGAAAAATCCGGTGCCGACTTATGCCGGCACCGGATTTTTTCGTAGCACAGGCGGACCGTCTATACCGTCATGATCTCCTTCTCCTTCTTGGCAAGCGCCTCGTCGAGCAGCTTCGAGAACTTCTCGAGCAGCTTCTGCGACTGCGTTTCGCCGTCCTTCGACTCATCTTCGGGCATGCCCTCCTTCAGGGCTTTCTTGAAGGCCTCGACGGCATCCCGGCGGGCGTTGCGCAGGCTGATGCGGGCCGTTTCGCCCTCACCGCGCACCTGCTTTACCAGGCTCTTGCGGCGCTCCTCCGTCAGGGGCGGAATCGTCAGACGGATCGTCTCGCCGTTGTTCGAGGGGGTCAGGCCGATGTTCGAGTCGATGATCGCCTTTTCGATCGGCCGCAGCATGTTCTTGTCCCACGGCTGGATCAATACGGTCTTGGCGTCGGGAACGGTAACGCTGGCGGCACCCGATACGGGAACCTGCGAACCGAAATAATCGACCATCACGCCGTTCAGCACGTTGGGCGATGCCTTGCCGGCCCGGATGTTGAGCAGCTCCTCTTCGAGGTGATCGACGGCCTTCTGCATGCGTGTGGTGGCTTCGTTGAGAATCGTTTTGGTATCCATAGTCTTTGCATTATTGATTTTCAAGCGTCTTTTCGATGGTGCGGATCAGTTCGTCGAACTCCGCGGTGTCGTAACCGACCGACGTGGCCGCGATCTTTCCCTCGCGGTCGATCAGGAAGTTGCGGGGGATGTAGTTCGAGGCGTAGAGTCCGAAGACCGACTTGGTCGAATCGAGACCCATCGGGAAGTCGTATCCGTTCTTTTCGCGGAAGGAGGCCACGTCGCTGCGTGCCTCACCGCGCGAAAGCGGCAGGAAGACGAAGTCGCGGCCGGCAAAGCGCTCGATGACATCTGTGTCGACACGGGCCATTTCAGCGCGGCAGGGCGGGCACCAGGTAGCCCAGAAATTCAGCAGCACGACCTTGCCGCGCAGATCCGACAGCCGGACCTGCGAACCGTCGAACATGCCGACGACAAAGTCGGGGGCCGTGTCTCCGACCTTGACGAGCGTGGCGGCCTGCTCCTCGTCCGCCTCCTTGACCGTGCGGTCGCATCCGGGAAGCAGCAGGATGACCGCGAGGATGACCGCGATCAGCGCCAGCATCACCCACAATGACTTGTTGCTCTTCTTTTCAGCCATATCCTTACAGTTTTACGCGGGTTCCGATTCCTTCGCCGGCAAGGACCTTGCCGAGGTTTCCGACCGTATCCATGTCGAAGACAAGGATTTCGAGGCGGTTTTCGCGGCAGAGCGTGAAAGCCGTCAGGTCCATGACCTTGAGCCGCCGGTCGAGCACCTCCTCGAAGGAGATTTCGTCGAACTTCACGGCCGTGGGATCCTTCTCCGGATCGGCCGTGTAGACGCCGTCCACGCGCGTGCCCTTCAGCAGGATGTCGGCCTCGATCTCGATGCCGCGCAGCGCTGCCGCCGAGTCGGTCGTGAAATAGGGGTTCGACGTGCCGCCGCCGATGATTACGACGTAGCCCGCCTCGAGGTATTCGATGGCCCGGGCCTTCGAGTAGTATTCGCCGATGGGCTCCATGCGGATCGAGGTGAGCACCTTGCACTTCACGCCGTTGTCCTCGAGGGCCGATTGGAGTGCCAGCGAGTTGATGATCGTGGCCAGCATGCCCATCTGGTCGCCCTTCACGCGGTCGAAGCCTCGCTTGGCGCCCGAGAGGCCGCGGAAGATGTTGCCGCCGCCGATTACGATGCCGATCTGCACGCCCGAAGCCGCCGCGTCGCGGATCTGTTCGGCGTAGGACTGCAGCACCTCGGGCGAGAGTCCGTAGCCGGCCGTTCCTTGCAACGATTCGCCGCTCAATTTCAAGAGTATGCGTTTGTATTTCATCATTCCGGAAATTTATCTATGGCGAAGATAGGAAAATTTTTCGGAATAATCCGCATCCCGGGCGTATCTTTATGAAATCGGGGCGGGCGGCGGGCCCCTTCGGAAATAAAATTTGGTATTGCGCTTCGGATACATTATCTTTGTCTTCCGCTTTCGTCAGTGAAGTACCGAACATGTCCGAAGAATACAAACTGCTCCATCGAATCAACTCCCCGGGCGACCTGAAAACCCTCTCTGCGGAGGAGTTGCGGGCGTATTGCGACGAGCTGCGGCGGTACATCATCGACGAGTGCTCGGTGCATCCCGGACACCTCGCCTCGAGTCTCGGGGCCGTCGAGCTGGCGGCTGCGCTGCATTACGTCTTCGATACGCCCGACGACAAGATTGTCTGGGACGTGGGCCATCAGACCTATGCCCACAAGATCATCACCGGGCGCCGCGAGGCCTTCCGGACCAAGCGGCATCTGGGCGGTATCAGCGGTTTCCCGAAGATGTCCGAGAGCCCCTATGACGCCTTCGGCGGGGGGCATGCGTCGGTGTCGATCTCCGCGGCCTTCGGCATGGCCAAGGCGGCCGAGCTGCGGGGCGAGAAGAGGCAGGTCGTGGCCGTGATCGGCGACGGCTCGATGACCGGTGGCCTCGCCTTTGAAGGGCTGAACAACGCCGGGGCGAGCAAGCAGACCAACCTGCTGGTGATCCTCAACGACAACCACATGGCCATCGACCAGGCTACGGGAGCCCTGAAAAACTACCTGCTGAAGATCTCCACGTCGGTGCACTACAACCGTTTCAAACAGCGGTTGTGGGGCATTCTCTCCCATACGCCGCGTCTGCTGCGTCTGTGCCAGAAAGCCGGGAACGCCGTCAAGCAGGGGCTGCTGAACAAGAGCAACCTGTTCGAAAGTCTCAATTTCCGCTATTTCGGGCCCGTGGACGGCCACAATCTCAAGGAACTGGTCCGCACGCTCCGCGCCCTGCACGATATCGAGGGGCCCAAGCTGCTCCACGTCATGACGGTCAAGGGCAAGGGATACCTCCCGGCCGAGAGCGACCAGTCGGTATGGCACGCCCCGGGGTGTTTCAATCCCGATACGGGGGAGCGCATCCGGTCGAAGGGCAGCGCGGCACGCTATCAGGATGTTTTCGGCGAGACGCTGCTGGAACTCGCCCGGCAGGATGCCCGCGTCGTGGGCGTTACGCCCGCCATGCCTTCGGGCTGTTCGATGAATATCCTCCTGCGCGAAATGCCCGACCGCTGCTTCGACGTGGGTATTGCCGAGGGTCATGCCGTAACCTTCTCGGCCGGACTGGCCGCCGCAGGGATGGTTCCCTTCTGCAACATCTACTCGACCTTCATGCAGCGGGCCTACGACAACGTGATCCACGACGTGGCGATCCAGGACCTTCCGGTCGTCCTGTGCCTCGACCGCGGCGGTCTGGTGGGCGAGGACGGCGTTACCCACCACGGTGTTTTCGACATGGCGGCCTTCGGGGCCGTGCCGGGGCTGACGATTGCCGCTCCGCGCAACGAACGCGAACTGCGCAACCTGATGTATACGGCGCTGCAGGCCGGACACCCCTTTATGATCCGCTATCCGCGCGGCTGCGGCGAGGGCGTCGCCTGGCGCGGCGAGCCCTTCGAGATGCTGCCTGTCGGACGCGGCGAACGTTTGCGCAACGGCGGGACGTTGGCTTTGGTTACCATCGGCACGACGGCCGGAGCGGCTGCGCGGGCTGCGGAACGGGCCGCGGCGGCGGGCGTGGAGGTAGCCCATTACGACCTGCGCTATGTGAAGCCGCTCGACGAGTCGTTGCTCGACGAGGTGGGCCGCCGTTTCCGGAAGGTCATCACCGTCGAGGACGGCTGTATCCGCGGCGGGGTGGGCGAGGCTGTTGCGGCCTACTTCAACACGCACGGCTGCGACACGCAGGTCCGGATGCTGGGCATCGGCGATGCCTGGGTCGAGCACGGCACGCCGCTGCAGCTGCAGGCCCTCTGCGGATTCGACGAGGAGGCCATCTTCCGGGCGATTCTCGAGATGCGGTAAGACGCTCCGGCACAATAAATGCGGGGCTCCCCCAAAAAGTTCCGACATGAAAATCCTGACTCTTGCTCTTTTTGCCGTCCTGACCATGGCCGGCATCTCCTGCGGACGGGACCGCGCCGCGCGGGTCGATACGACGCCCGTCGCGGAGTTCGACCTGGACCGTTATCTGGGAACCTGGTATGAAATCGCCCGCTACGACCACCGTTTCGAACGGGGTGTGGAGCAGGCCCGGGCGGAATATACGCTCGAGGCTCCGGATCGTATCCGGGTCGTGAACAGCGGGGTGGATGCCGATGGAAAGCGCCGCGAAGCCGTCGGCAAGACCCATCCGGGCAAGCGTCCCGGGCAGTTGCGCGTCTCCTTTTTTTGGATATTCTATGCGGATTACAACGTTCTGGCCCTGGATCCCGATTATCGCTGGGCCCTGGTAGGGAGCCGTTCCCCGAAATACCTCTGGATTCTTTCGCGGACGCCGTCGCTGCCGCGTCCGGAGCTGGAGGAGATTCTCCGCCGGGCGGCTGCCCGCGGCTACGACACGACGCGGCTCCTGTATGTTCCCCAGAACAAAAATCCGAAATAGCGCTCGGGCTATTGCAGCACGAAGTGGGGCCGGTCGGGCCGGCTGCTCTCGGGATCGAACCGGAACCCTTCCCAGTCGAAATCGTGCAACGCTTCGGGATCCGTGATACGCTCCCGGAGGATCCGGCGTGTCATCTCCCCACGGCACATCTTGGTGTAGACGACGACGGTTTTGAGCCGTTCGCCTTCGCGGATGCGGAATTCGGGGGTGATGACCTGCACCTCGCGCACCACGCGCGGCCAGTCGAAAAGGCGCTTCATCTCGCCGCTGGCCAGATTGACCAGCACGCCGTCATCCTGCCGGATGCGTTCGAGCAGGACGTCGGTCAGCCGCTCCTGCCATAATTCGAAAAGCGTCCGCTCGCCCGTGGCGGGAAGCACCGCATCGCCTTCGAGACGGTAGGGGCGTATCGCATCGAGCGGCCGGAGCAGCCCGTAGAGAAACGAGGTGATGTTCAGATGCTCCTGGGCCCAGGCAAAATCCGCATTCGAGAAGGTCTGCGGGTCGATCCGCTTGAAGACGATGCCCGTATAGGCGGCGAGGGCGGCCTGCTGCGGAGCGTCATGGAAGGCGAGGAAACGGCGGCGGTTTTCGGCCGCGAGACGCGCGTTCACGCGCAGCATGCGCCCGAGTTCTTCCGTCGAAAGGGCGGCCAGCTGCGCGGCCAGCCGATCCGCTACATCCGCGAATAGAGGCTGCGAGAGGGCCGGCACGATGCCGGTGTCTGTTGTGGCCATGGTTTTGGCGCAGGAGATCAGAATCTGCATGTCATGAAAAAGTTTTCCGCCTTCATGCAAAAACTATGCGACCGAGCAGGGAATGCCCAGCGCCTCGACCCGTGCGGCGATAGCCTGCAGCTCCTCGCGGGAGACCTTTTCGAGGGTCCGGCACGGCGTGTCGCGGTCGAGCGAATAGGTCATCACCTGCCGGGGACGGATCTCGGCGACGAGCCCGAGCCATGCCGCCACCTCCCGTTCGGTGGTGTTGTCGATCGGCGCACCGTCGCATGTGCCGCGCAGGAACATCGTCTGCAGGATCATGTGTCCTTCGAAACGCTTCATCTGCTCGACAACCCCACGGACCGTATAAGCCGCGTTTTGCGGATGGTTTATCCGACGCACGGTTTCGTCGAAGGCCGAATCGAGTTTGAGGATGTTGTTGTCCACGCGCAGCAAGGCCGCGCGTACCTCCTCGCGGTGGAGCTGCGTGGCGTTCGACAGCACGGAGACACGGGCCGCCGGGCACAGCGTATCGCGCAGGCGGAGCGTGTCGTCGATGACGGCGCCGAATTCGGGGTGCAGCGTCGGTTCGCCGTTCCCCGCGAAGGTGATTACGTCGGGCGGCGTGCCGTCGGCGACCATGCGCCGCAGCGTTTCGCCGAGCAGCCGCCGCACATCTTCGCGGGCATTGAAGCGCCGCGCTCCGGGATGCTCGGCATTCCAGCCGCATTCGCAGTAGATGCAGTCGAACGAGCAGAGTTTCGACTCGGTGGGCAGCAGATTGACGCCCAGCGAAAGACCCAGCCGCCGCGAGTGCACCGGGCCGAAGATGATATCGTGATAGAGTGCTGTCATGAGGCAAAGATATGAAATTGTTTTGCTATATTTACAAAAATTTCCATCCATGAAGCGAAGATTCGGACTTCTGCCCCGGGTCATCCTGGCCATCGCCCTGGGTATCCTCTGCGGCCTCTTCTTTCCCGACTGGGCGATACATGCGGCGCTGACGTTCAACGCCCTGTTCGGACAGTTTCTGGGCTTCGTCATCCCGCTGCTGATCTTCGGGCTGGTGGCTCCCGGTATCGCCGACCTGGGCCGCAGCGCCGGGCGGCTGCTCGCCCTGACCGCCGCCCTGGCCTATGCCTTCACGCTCATCTCCGGATTCGGAACCTACTTCGCGAGCCGCGCGATCTTCCCCTCGTTGCTCGAAGGCTCCGAAGTCGTCCTCCCCGAGGAGCAGGCTGCGCTGGCTCCCTATTTTACGATCGAGATGCCGCCCGTCATGGGGGTCATGTCGGCGCTTGTGCTGGCCTTCATCCTCGGACTGGGAATGGCCTACATCCACTCCCGGACGCTCAAGGCTGCAATGGACGATTTCAAGGGGATCATCGACCTGGTAATCACACGCGTCATCATCCCCCTGCTGCCTTTTTACATCTTCGGCATCTTTCTCTCGATGACCCGGTCGGGACAGGTTGCCGGCGTGCTCGGCATCTTCGTCAAGCTCATTGCGGTGATCTTCGTCATGACGCTCATCCTGTTGCTCTTCCAGTTCACCGTGGCGGGACTGGCCGCCCGCAGGAACCCGCTGCGCATGCTCCGCACGATGCTTACGGCCTACGTTACGGCCCTCGGCACGCAATCCTCCGCGGCGACGATCCCCGTAACGCTGGCCCAGACGCTGAAGCTCGGCGTGCGCTCCGAACTGGCCTCGTTCGTCATCCCGCTCTGCGCCACGATCCACCTCTCGGGCTCGATGATGAAGATCACGGCCTGCGCCCTGGCCGTCTCGATGGTCGCGGGGCTCGACCTCTCTGCGGGGACCTTCGCCGGATTCATCCTGCTGCTCGCCATTACGATGGTGGCGGCCCCGGGTGTCCCGGGCGGGGCGATCATGGCCGCCCTCGGACTGCTCGAGTCGATGCTCGGCTTCGACGAGACGCTCTGCGGCCTGATGATCGCTACCTATATCGCCATGGACAGTTTCGGCACGGCGACGAACGTTACGGGCGACGGTGCTGTGGCCGTAATCGTCGATGCCATAGACAGAAAGCGTCGCAGGGCGACGTAAGATTCCCGATATCCGGAGAACCGAAATCCCGGATAAAATAAGTATAAATACGCATCCCCGTGGTGGAAAAAACGGCTAATTTTGGGTGCCGAAATCGGAATATCGGGACCTCGGGTGTCCGAAAAGAACAATTTTGGAGCTTAAATACATAAAATTCAGATAAATATGGTTGATATTTTTGCACGCCTCGAAAAGAATGCCGGCGGACCCATCGGTCAGTACATGTCGTATGCTCACGGCTACTTCGCCTTCCCGAAACTGGAGGGCGAGATCGGTCCCCACATGAAGTTCCGGGGTAAGATGATGCTCAACTGGAGCCTGAACAACTACCTGGGACTCGCCAACCACCCCGAGGTGCGCAAGGCCGACGCCGAAGGTGCCGCACAGTTCGGCATGGCGGCTCCGATGGGAGCCCGCATGATGAGCGGCCAGACCAAGTACCACGAACAGCTCGAGCGCGAGCTGGCCGAGTTCGTCGGCAAGGAAGATGCCTTCCTGCTCAACTTCGGCTATCAGGGCATGCTCTCGATTATCGACTGCCTGCTGACCCCGCGCGATGTGGTGGTCTACGATGCCGAGGCTCACGCCTGCATCATCGACGGCCTGCGCCTGCACAAGGGCAAGCGTTTCGTATATGGCCACAACGACATGGAGTCGCTGCGCCTGCAGCTCAAGCATGCCACCGATCTGGCCGAGGAGCAGAACGGCGGTGTGCTCGTCATCACCGAGGGCGTCTTCGGCATGAAGGGTGACTTGGGCAAGCTTGACGAGATCGTCGCCATGAAGAAGGACTTCCAGTTCCGCCTGCTCGTGGACGATGCCCACGGATTCGGAACGATGGGCGAGGGCGGCCGCGGTACGGCTTCGCACTTCGGAGTCGTGGATGGCGTGGACGTGCTGTTCAACACCTTCGCCAAGTCGATGGCCGGCATCGGTGCCTTCGTGAGCGGTCCCCGCTGGCTGATCAACCTGCTGCGCTACAACATGCGTTCGCAGCTCTATGCCAAGTCGCTGCCCATGCCGATGGTTATCGGCGCCCTGAAGCGTCTGGAGCTGATCCGCAACCACCCCGAATACCAGCAGAAACTCTGGGAGATCGTCCGCGCCCTGCAGAGCGGTCTGAAGGAGAACGGCTTCAACATTGGTGTAACGAATTCGCCCGTAACCCCCGTCTTCATGAAGGGCGGCATTCCGGAGGCCACGAACCTGATCGTCGATCTGCGTGAGAACCACGGTGTCTTCTGCTCGATCGTCGTTTACCCGGTAATTCCGAAGGGCGAGATCATCCTCCGCGTAATTCCGACCGCAGCCCATACGCTTGAAGACGTGAACTATACGCTCGAGGCCTTCAAGTCGGTCCGCGACAAGCTCGAAAGCGGCTATTACGCCAGCCTCCCGATTCCGGTTCGCGCCGATGAGGGATTCAAGGTTCGTTAATCGCGTGTTCTGCATGAAAAAGGCCCCCGAAGTTTTCGGGGGCTTTTTTTGTCCGGTTTGCAGGCCGCGGTGCAAATTCGGGTCTTCGCCGCTTGGCTCTTCGATATCGATAACGGCGCAATATCCGGATTGAATCGGATTCTGCGATATTTTTTCGGGAAAATTTTGCAGAATAAAATATTCCGTATATATTTGCAGTCCCGAAACGCAAGTTCCGGAGTGCAATGCGGAAATAGCTCAGTTGGTAGAGCGCAACCTTGCCAAGGTTGAGGTCGCGGGTCCGAGTCCCGTTTTCCGCTCCAGAGGGGTCCAGAAAGAAACCCCGAAAGAAAGCAAAAAGCCTTGTATATCAGCGATATACGAGGCTTTTTCTTTTATTCTTCCACTCTTGTTGACGCAAAAGGCAGCAAGTATTTCAGGCCTTAATCGTGACCTATTTTGCTCGGACCGAAAATAGGTCACGATTTAGCCCCATTTCGTTGATTTACATCATTTTACTCTGCAACATTCCAGTGCTGAAGACGTTTAATTTATCCAAAAACCAAGCAGCCATGTTGCCACGAACCACCTTCAGCGTTGTCTTCTTCTGCAAGAAGACCAAAGTCACGAAAAAGGGCAAGGCCCCGATCTATGCCCGCATCACCACGACCGGCCAGTCGACTGAAATCTATACACAGTGCCAGATCGAACCGGAACGCTGGAACCAGCGCCTCGAACGCTCACTCTACAAGGACGAGGTCGACCAGCAGATCAACCGTATCGTAGCCAGCTACCGGGCCTCGATCCTTGCCGCCTATGACCGCCTGATCCAGGAGAACAAGACGCCGACCTGTTTTGCCGTCAAACAGCTGCTGGGCTCCGCCTCTTCGAGCCGGATGGTGCTGGCGGAGTTCGGCAAATACTGCGAAAAACGGCAGCAGGAGGTCGGCACCCGCATCACGCAGCTCACGGCCAACAAGTACCACCGCCTGCTGCGCTACATGACCGAATATATCCGGGATACCTACCACAAGGAGGATCTTCCGCTGGAGACGGTCGACTATGCTTACGTTGATGGATTGAACACCTACATGCAGACGGTCTACAACTGCCACAACAACGGAGCGGTCAATCTGCTCTGCTGTTTGAAGAATTTCCTGCTTTATGCCGTCCGGAACGAGTGGATCGAGAAGAATCCCTTCCGTTACTACAAGATGAAGATCGACAAGACGAACGTCAAGGTCCCGCTGACGAAGGCGGAGCTGGACCTGCTGCTGAAGCGGCCGATGCCCAACGAGCGTCTGGACCGCATCCGGGATGTCTTCTGCTTCTGCGCGCTGACGGGACTGGCCTTTACGGATGTCGACCACCTGCGGCGGGAACACTTCACGACGGACGAAGAGGGACAACTGTGGATCCATAAACCGCGGGAGAAGACTGCGGTGATGAGCCGTGTCCCGGTGCTTCCACAGGCAGCGGCCCTGCTGGAGAAGTACCGCGACGATGCCAACTGCCGGGCGCGGGGCAAGCTGCTGCCCGTCCCGTCGAATACGAAGATGAATGCCTACCTGAAGGAGATAGCGGATATCTGCCAGATTCAGAAGCATCTGACCACGCACCTGGCGCGCCATACGTTTGCCACGCTGGCGATTGAATACGGAATGCCGATCGATATCATCGCCAAGATTCTGGGCCATACGAATACGAACATGACGCGGCGCTATGCGAAGATCTCCGAGGCGAACATCAGCCGCGAGATGCGCCGCATCGGCAGGGTTCTGACAGCATAGCAGGCATAGTTGATGATCATGACGAGACGCTAAAGAGTCTGTTTATATTTTACAGTTCAAAGCGTCTCGTTTTTGATCTATCGTGATTTCCTTTCCAGCGTGATGCGCAAAGGCTACGTGGGCTTTGTTATTGAAATTCTACATCAAACCACAACTTATGTTGCTCCGAATTGTGATACCATTCGTTGTATCTTATTGAAATTCTACATCAAACCACAACTGATGTTGCTTTCGGTCGTATTAAGGATGGGTTGTATCTTATTGAAATTCTACATCAAACCACAACTCATATCCGCCTAAAAATTCGCCGTTAGGGTTGTATCTTATTGAAATTCTATATCAAACCACAACAAAGTAGAAGGTGTCGATCTAAGACAATCGGTTGTATCTTATTGAAATTCTACATCAAACCACAACCCGACGCCTTCGAATCCTTATACTCAAAATGTTGTATCTTATTGAAATTCTACATCAAACCACAACAGCAGCGTGCATTGGATTGGGCGACTGTTCGTTGTATCTTATTGAAATTCTACATCAAACCACAACAAGCGTCCTGTTCCGCTTTGCCACCGCCTTGTTGTATCTTATTGAAATTCTACATCAAACCACAACCCATGACTTGAGCGCTCTGGTAGGAATTTAGTTGTATCTTATTGAAATTCTACATCAAACCACAACCGCTCCCTGCACGCTCCGCGTGCTTTCCGGTTGTATCTTATTGAAATTCTACATCAAACCACAACGGTACAGCAACATTTATTGAAGCTTCTGAAGTTGTATCTTATTGAAATTCTACATCAAACCACAACGTAGGACCAACGGGTCCTAAAGGTAATGATGTTGTATCTTATTGAAATTCTACATCAAACCACAACGTGCAAATGATTTCGCGGCACAGCTGACCGTTGTATCTTATTGAAATTCTACATCAAACCACAACCTGTGCCGAAGGGGAATTGTACTGCTTCCGTTGTATCTTATTGAAATTCTACATCAAACCACAACGCTCCGGCGCAATGTTCGGCCCCCTCTCCCGTTGTATCTTATTGAAATTCTACATCAAACCACAACCCATTGGTGGTGCAGCTTCTTCGGGATCTGTTGTATCTTATTGAAATTCTACATCAAACCACAACCTATTGCAGATTCTATGTCTGGTTTTACCCGTTGTATCTTATTGAAATTCTACATCAAACCACAACCGGTGCTGGTTCTACGTCCAGCGCGCTGGCAGTTGTATCTTATTGAAATTCTACATCAAACCACAACTATCCGGCGCGGCTATCTCCACGGAATCCGGTTGTATCTTATTGAAATTCTACATCAAACCACAACGATGAGGTTGCTTCTTTCTATGATGCTCGTGTTGTATCTTATTGAAATTCTACATCAAACCACAACTATAAGTTAGGTTCGTGGAAGTGGCTTTGCGTTGTATCTTATTGAAATTCTACATCAAACCACAACTGTGTTGGCCGCTGATGCCGCCTCATTGGCGTTGTATCTTATTGAAATTCTACATCAAACCACAACGTCGGAGTACATGCAAGTTTTATCGCGAGCGTTGTATCTTATTGAAATTCTACATCAAACCACAACGTTCGTCAGTCTGCCGAGCTCGATGTGCTTGTTGTATCTTATTGAAATTCTACATCAAACCACAACGTTTATACGAAGAAGTCGCCGTGGCGGAAAGTTGTATCTTATTGAAATTCTACATCAAACCACAACGTTCGTTCGAATTGTTGCTGGCGATAAGGTGTTGTATCTTATTGAAATTCTACATCAAACCACAACTACAAATTTGGTTCTTGGAAGTGGCTGTGCGTTGTATCTTATTGAAATTCTACATCAAACCACAACTGCGCGCTGACCATGTTTTTCATCGGGCGAGTTGTATCTTATTGAAATTCTACATCAAACCACAACTCGTAGTGTTATCGAGTTCATTGAGTTCTAGTTGTATCTTATTGAAATTCTACATCAAACCACAACGCCGGGGTCGCCATCTGCTCAATTTCAGTGCGTTATACCGATCTTCCTGATCGGAAAATCGAATGCGAAAACGCCGTCGAAGTGAGTTTGATGTGTTATTTTCTATTTCAAAGAACGAAAATACTGTTTTTTTAGAAAAATTCCAACTGCTGCGGCATATCCGGCTTCGCCCGTTCACTTTTGCCCCAGAAGTTGAGAATGTCTCCATACTGTTTGTCTGTCACAGACAGAATACTTGTAAATCCTGCCGGAGGCATTGACCGTCGAACGCGATTGATGTGAACCTGCATGTTCTCTTTCGAGGCACAATGCCTGACGTACACCGAATATTGCATCATCGTGAAGCCGTCTTTCTCCAACGCCTTGCGGAATTGTGCCGCATGACGCCGTTCGGTTTTGGTATTGGTCGGCAAATCGAAAAAGACAAACAACCACATGATCCGATAGGCATTCAATCGTGTTTCTGACATGGCCTTATTCCAACAAGGGATATGATACTTTTTTCTGTGTGCCGGCGAAGCATTTTGCTATGGAAGAGGTTGTAAAGGTTAAACCCACTTCAAGCGGTCGTACAATCTTGTCGAAACGGGTGTCGACAAACAGAATCCGCAGCAATTCACTTTTCACCTCACGGGTTAACTGCATATGACCGTTTGTATAAAGGCGGTAAACGATTTCGTCAACATACGGGCGATAAGGCTCCATCAGATCGTCGGCCAACGGAAAGGCGTTGTAACGGTTCCGGTGGAAGATGCCCAGGGCCGGGAAGAGTCCGGATCCCATGATCGCACGGGCAACGGCCGCTCGCAGGATCGTATAGCCGTAATTGAGCAGGTTGTTGGGCGGTGAACCTTCGCGGGAGCGATAAAACTCGTCGCCGAACAGCTCTATCCAATAGATTTTGGCCGCTATTCCCTCCCGATTGTCCGCATCGGCGCTCTTGACATTCATGTAGTAGGGTTTCAGTTTGTCTCCGTCGCGCTTGAGTTTCCGCAACAAAGCTGCCTGATTTCGGATCTTGGCTTCGACGATCTGTTTCCAAAGCCCTTTTTTCAGCGGTTCGCTTGCCTCGATCTGCGCACGATAACTTTCTCCTTGCGTGCTATTGGAATCCAGGTTCATCAACATGGCGTTCGGCATGCGGTTCTCCCCGCACAGGATTACCGCTACGTTGTTATCCGACAGTGCGTTCAATAGCGGAAGTGTGATCGAGGTCTGTTGATCCTCCAGCACTACGAATCCGATATCCTCGATCGGGATACTTTTCCGTTGGTCGGGAGCTTCGCGCGTGTGGATGATCATCTGTCCGTTGCGCAGACTCAAACAGTACGGAGTCGAAAAAAACAAGGTTCGTTTCAGCATGGGGTACCGTGTTTGAATTTTATTTCACCCGTAACGGTCAGTTCGAAATCATAACCTTCCACTAACATGTTAAAATTGGAAACGCTGAGGCGCAATTTCGGTGATGGGTTGGATTGGCAAAATTGAGAAGCCCCAGCTCCATATAGGGCGGTAAGCGTTTTCTGATTTCGGGCTTCCTGATGAAAGAGGAATTGTACCCGTCCTTCTGCCGCCATTGCTGTTACTTTATACAGTCGTTTCGTCAACTCCTTGCAAGTACATTCATAAAGTTCCGCCGGTGAGTTCTCATAAAACAGGACTATGGTTCCCGTTTTCAAGATGCATTTTAGCGGAAATCCATTCGCATCGGCCAACGGTACCAAATCGGGGCGCGCTTCCCGGTCGGCGCTGGCTTTGAAGTATTGGGCGGCTTCGAAATTGCTGACGAGTTCAAAGGTACGTTTCGGCTTGCCCTTTTTGTCTTGCCCCTCGTAGATGGCCATGCAATAGTTTCCATCGTTTGCGACATGATAATCGCGCTTATACTCCTTGACGGAGAGATCTCGCTGCTTTTTCAGTGCAATCGGCTGTGTTACGCCGGGCGTGAAGATGCGCACCTTGCGGATGGGAATGCCCTTTTCTCGGTTCATCCAGATCGTGTACTCGTCTGAATTTATCGCCGTCTTGAATCCGACCTCGTCGATTGCCTCCCGTACGCGATCACGGACTGCATCGTCGACAATCTTGTCGATGTCGCCGGGTTGCAGCTGGCCGAGCGCTTTGCGCACGACATACCGAATGTCACCGTTCCGTTCGATCGCTCCGTAGAAGGTCTCCTGATGCAACCGACAGCGGGCCGTGTCGCCTTGCTGATAGATCGGCTTTCCGTCAGTATTCAGCTTGACTTGGCCGCGAACCCGCAACTTCTTGCGAGTCTGTTTGGCCATGTTGTCGGGCATATGGTGAGCCACAAGCAGTTCGTCGGCCACCGCCTTGACATCCTCGGTAAAGGTCGGCCACGGCTTTTCGAAACGGGGTTTACCGCTTTCTCCGTAACTGAACCGCTCTTCGTCGGCTACATACTGCGCCCAGCGGTCGTACTCACGGCGACCGATACAGGCGATCGTGATGGCGTCGATGCAGTGGTGGACATGGTTTACACGCTCCTTGTTGGCGTATTCCTCCTGCAACCCCCACATTTTGCGGAATGCTGCCGTTGTGGATCCTTTGACCGTATAGATCCGGTCAAAAACCGTCTTCAGATAGAGCCGTGCATATTTTCCGATGATACCGATGTCGACTCCCTGTCGGTTACTGAAACCTTCGGGAATCTCGGTCATGGTGAAGCGCTCGTACTTCCCTCGCCAATAATCGAGCTGCATTTGCAGGTAGTGGCGGCGTTGAATAGCACCGTCCTTTTCGGATTTGGTGGCTGCACTTTTGCTCCTGCGGACCTGGACTTCAATCTGCTTTTGCAGACTCTCTACCTTCTCTAGCCAGCCGAACGATTCGATTCGCTCCATGATTTCTGCATGATTGGAGAGCTCGGCCGGCAGTTTCGCCCGCTTGGTTTCCCGATTGAACCGGTTTTCGCAAAGCGTCTTGTTCATCTGCGAGTCATCTCCGCCCTTGGCTCTCGGGAGTGTGTGCTCGATGTCGAAGCCCGGATTGGCCCCGATGAAGTCCGAGATGCGGATTTGCCGCCCGGTATAAGGGCAGACGTGCTGCTGCTCCTCCCACAGTCGGTATTTCAATAACTCATCCTCCGAAGGCGTTATTTCGCGGCCGGTTTCGGCAGCATACTGACGGCGGATCTCTTCGGCGTATTTCCGGTTTTCGGCCTCCCGTTCACGTTGGTACTGCTCAATAGCCTTGCGACGGTTGGCATCATTGAGCCCGCGGGCAAATTCGATCCGGATTTTCGTGTCACGGTCAATTTTTTCCTCTCGTAACAGGATATTTATCAGGTCGCGCAGTCGGAACAGCGCCCGCATGGCCATTGGGTTGCGGATGGCCGATGTCCGCGGGGACCCGAGTTGCAGGATTCCTTCGGCATTGGGCTTTGCATCCGGATAGGTCTCGATTTTCGAAGGGTGGTACAAGCGATCCAAACGGGACATATCGAGCCCGTGGTCGCTGAAATAGTCGGCGATGCGACGCTCTTTCGAGTCGAATTTGTCGTACGGATTCCGCTTGTAGCCGAGCAGCAGCGAGGCGATATCCCGCTCGATTTCGCGTCGCCGTGTTTCGTCCGCATAGACCTCCTTTGGCAGTGCGGCCTGCAAATTGGCCAGAAAAACTGCCTCGTCATACCGATAACCGCAGCGCAGATAGGGAAGAATCTTGTTGATGGCATTCAGGCTCAGGGCCGCATAATCCTGCGGAAGTCGGATGGCCGCGAAGTCTTTGGCCTGCTCGGTCGTAAGTTGCAGGTTCTTGCATGCCCATTCGCGAAGCCTCTCCTCGTCGTTGAACGAGAAAAGGGCATGCCAGATGTCGTTCAGCACCTGCTCTTCCGATTTCCCCTCGCCAAGCAGATAGAGACTGCAGGCTTCACGAAGCCAGTCGTCCCCAAAGATGGCCATAAGCGATGCCGTGACGGGACATCCCGATACGGTGGCCGTGCCGGCAAAATTGAAGCGGTAAGGAGCTTCCGTGCGATCCTCCTTGCAGGCGTATCTCTCTTTGCCAGCGATTTTGCCGGCGATTTTCTCCAAATCGAAATAGACCTTGTTTTTGCTTCGCCGGAAGAAGAGCGGCCGAATCGTTTCAACCTCCTCTTGAGTCAGAGGGCGTGGCGCGTTGTCGTCCGGCCCCGTCACCCGGATGTTGTTGATAAACGACAACATTCGGAACTCCTCGAATCGAGGGTGAGAAACGGGACACCGACTCTTCGTCGGTTCGAAGGTGCATCGACCGACCGATCCCTTCTGTGATTTGAGGTCGCGCTGGAAGAATATCGCCCTGTGCAGCGCCTTGCGACATTCGTCGGGCAACTGTTGTCGGTTGCAGATGGCATCGAACTCGGCCAGATAATGTTCGTTGCGCGAAGTATATTTGCCGCGGATTCGCTCCTTACGCTGGTATAATTCGTAGAAGTATTCTCCGAGATAACTGCATCCGGCAGCCGTCATCTCGTCGGAGAGATTCTTGATGTCGGTCTTGACCTTCCCTTCCGTATCGTCTCCCGCCTCCTTGCGGTTACTAAGGAAGCCACGCCGCTGCGCCAAATGATAGAGTGCCCGGCCCAGCAGCCATCGCTGCCTGCGTTCCCCGAGATCGAGTTGCTTGGTGAGCACCATGTAACGATCGTGATAGGGATTTCGGTCCTCATTGTCGTCGGTTCGTTGCCAGCGCAAGAATGCCTCGTCGAGTGGGTATTGTTTTTTCTGACGCCATGCGGAGAGTTGCCCGTCGGGCAAAGGAGGACAGAGGTCGTAGCGGATGAGGACCTTGAGCAGCTCAATTTTACGCAGGCGGCGTCGGAAATAGTGACGACGTAGCGCCCGAGCATCCGTTCTGTCCTGAACGGCCGGTTTTTCGTTGTTCTTTTCTCGGGCGACGCCCTCTTGAAAGATTTCCACCCCTTTGTCCAGTAGAGTGTACCCCTGTTCAGATTCGTCTACAAGCGCCCATCCCAGTGAGTTGGTTCCAAGATCAAGACCCAATACTTTTGCCATATGAAGAAGTCGTTTCTTGTAAAATTAAATAAAAAGTTGCAGATCTCCATCTTTTTCACTATATTTGTGATGTAAGAATTCTACATCTTACCACAATAAGGCTATATGCCGAAGGTTTTCAACCTACCGTCTCCGCGTATTCCGTGGAGACTTTTTATTTATATCAGTGCATAAAATCCGATTGTTCTTTTCTAGTTTGTCCACCCTCCCGACGCCAACCGACGCCAACCACTGCCACATCCCTTTGCGGGCGAAACTTTTGAGGGGCTGCACGCGTTATCCCAGTGCAAGCTTGCAGGAACAAAGATTCATAAACCGGGAAAAAGATGAAATGCCGTGCCTTTCGGATCCGGGACCGCTGAATATTCGGCGTCCCCATCCACGCAGAGAGCAACCTATCGAAACGGGTTGCCGGAATGTTGAACCAAACAGAAAGAAGACCATGGAAAAGATCGTATGTATCGGGGAGCGGAGTTGGCAGCGGCTCCTCGAACGGGTGGAACACCTCTCCGCCCTTGCCCAACGCCTGGAACGCCGTTTGACGCCACCGCAGGACGACGGGTGATTGGACAGCGAGGAGGTGTGCCGGGCGCTGAACATCACCAAACGCACGCTGCAGAGCTACCGGGACCGGGGTGCGATTCCCTGCTCGCGATTGGGTGGTAAATTCTACTACCGACGCCGAGATCTGGCCGCCTGGCTCTCCCGCAAAACCGTTCAAACGCGATAGCCATGCCGCTGGACTATCTCAACGAGGCGAGCGACGAGATACAGCGCTTGTTCGCACGGCTGGATGACGTGGAGCGTATGCTGCGGAAGGCCTCCGAGGAGCACCGCCCGATGATCGACGAGGAACGCTACCTGACCGGCGAGGAGGTCTGCACACGCCTGCACCTTTCACCGCGCACCTTACAGACGCTGCGGGATCGGCGGCAGATCCCCTTCACGGTACTTGGCAACCGCCTGCTGCTCTATCCCGAATCGGGGATCCGGACGGTGCTTGACCGCAACCTTCGGCCGGCTGCCGGCGAGTTTCCGCATTGATGGAGGCTGGACCGAAACAGCAGGCTGACAAATCAGGAACCGATCCTTATCGAATCAACGAACGGAAATCGTTCCACCCTTTTATGCTGCGACAAGTCGAACCTTGCCGCAGCATTTTTTTTATGAGAAGCATGCCGATTATGCCTCGGACTGACTCCGGTACTCGTTCGGTGTCATGCCCGTGGCTCGCTTGAAGACCCGCGTGAAGTGCTGAGGATACTGGAATCCCAGCCCGTAGGCGACTTCGCTGATGCTGTGTGACGGTATCAGAAGCCGTTCCCGGGCCAGGCTGATGATCTTGTACTGGATATACTCCAATGCGGTTTTCCCGGTTTCGCGCTTGATGAGGTCGCTGAAATAGTTGGGCGACAGGCATAGCTCGCCGGCACAGTATTTCACCGTCGGCAACCCCTTGCGCAGGGCGTTGTCCGCCGTGAAGTAGGCGTTGAGCAGCGACTCGAAACGGGTCAGCATATCGCGGTTGGCCTGCTGGCGGGTGATGAACTGCCGCTCGTAGAAGCGCAGGCAATAGTCCAGCAGCAGTTCGATCTGGGTGACCAGCAGCCGTCGGCTCATGCGGTCGACGGCGTGGCTGAGCTCCTCGCGGATGGTCGCCAGGCAGCTGATGAAGGTCGTGCGCTCACGCTCGGAGAGGTGCAGCGCCTCGTTGACCTCGTAGGAGAAGAAGGTGTACTCGCCGATATGGCGTCCGAGGTGGGTGCCGCGGATCAGGTCGGGATGGAAGCAGAGCGCATAGCCTTGGGGTTGGAACTCCTCGCCCGTATCCTCGATGCCGATGACCTGCCCGGGGGCGAGGCAGACGACCGAACCCTTCTGGTAATCGTAGCGCTGGCGGCCGTAGATCAGGTCGCAATTCTTCTCATCCTTGAGAAATACCACGTAGAAACTGAACGTATGCCGCATGTGGTGCATGGGGCGGGCCTTCGCAAGGTCGATCACGCTCACCAGCGGATGCAGCGTCTCCACGCCGAGCCGGTCGTTGTATTCGGTGATGGTCTCGATATTCAACAGCGTTTTCTCCATAGGGGCGGATTTGCGGGTTTCGTCTCACAAAGTTAGCAAATCCGGCCGAGTTTTCACCCTCACTGCGGCGGGATCGGTGGATATGGGAAGCCTTCCCGTGTTTTGTATAACCCCGCGACGACGTGCGCGGCGTAATTTTGCCGTTGAAACCCAACCAACAGTTACTCATTGCCATGAAACAGACGAAGAAACGCATTTTGATTGCGACACTTCTGCTGGTCGTATTATCACCGGCATTTTTATCTGCACAGAATGCACCTGTAAAAGAGATACGCATGAATACGAAAAAGATTTTGGTGGCCTTCTTCTCACGCACCGGGGAGAATTACGCCGTAGGCCGCATCGAGCAGGGAAACACGCATATCGTGGCGGAGATGATCGCCTCCGCAACCGGCGGAACCCTCTTCCGCATCGAACCGGCAACCCCCTATCCCGACGATTATCGGGCCTGCACGGAGATCGCCCAGCGGGAAAAGCGTTCAAAGGCCCGTCCTGCACTTGGCGGAGATATCGCCGCCGAGGAGTATGACGTCATTTTCCTCGGGTATCCCAACTGGTGGGGCGATCTGCCGATGTGCGTTTACACATTTCTGGAGCAACACGACTGGCAGGGCAAGATCGTCATTCCCTTCTGCACGCACGAAGGGAGCGGACTCTCCGATACGGAGAACCGGCTGCAGGAGGCCTGTCGGGGCGCTTCGGTGCTGAACGGGCTGGCCGTACGGGGCTCCGTGGCGCAGAACGAGCGGGAGACGGCCCGGAAGCAGGTGCTGGAGTGGTTGAAACGGCTGAAATATTGAGAATATGAAAAATGTGATGTTACTGACCGGTGCCGGACAGATCGGCATGGCAATCGCTCGCCGCATGGGCGCCGGCATGAAGATCGTCATTGGCGACAAGAGCCCGCAGCACGCTGCATTGGTTGCCGAAACGATGAACCGGGCCGGATTCGATACTGTCCCGGTTGAGATGGATCTCTCCTCGCGGGATTCGATCCTCGTGTTGATCGACACGGCCCGGAGTTGCGGTGAAATATCGATGCTGGTCAATGCGGCAGGTGTCTCCCCGAGTCAGGCCTCCGTAGAAGCAATCCTTCGGGTCGACCTCTACGGCACGGCGGTGCTGCTGGAGGAGGTCGGACGGGTCATCAGCCGCGGCGGGGTCGGCGTAACCGTCTCCAGCCAGTCGGGACACCGCCTGCCGGCTCTCGGCGAAGAGGCCGACCGGCTGCTGGCCACGACCCCAACCGAAGAGCTGCTTGCGCTGGAGATTCTGCAGCCCTGCAACATCCGCGATACGCTGCACGCCTACCAATTGGCCAAACGCTGCAACGTCAAGCGCGTGATGGCCGAAGCGGTCAAATGGGGCCGGCGAGGCGCCCGTATCAACTCCATCTCGCCGGGCATCATCGTCACGCCGCTGGCGCTGGACGAGTTCAACGGTCCGCGCGGAGACTTTTACAAGGAGATGTTTGCCCGATGTCCGGCCGGCCGCCCCGGTACGGCCGACGAGGTGGCCAACGTCGCGGAGTTGTTGATGAGGCCCCGGGGTTCGTTCATCACCGGGAGTGACTTCCTGGTCGATGGTGGAGCTACGGCCTCCTATTTTTACGGAGCGTAATCCCGACGCGGGTTCCCTTCCATCAAACCGGACTTTCTGCGGAAGGTCCGGTTGTTTTTTGTCTGAAGCGCAGGGCCATTTCCGGTATCAACTGTGTGGACCGAATCTAAAAGAGCCCCTGCGGTGCCCTTTGCTTTGAGTGCGCAACAACCGGCAAGATCGCGCAATCGCGCCCCATGGTGAAACAAAGCGGCAACGGGTGCCGTTATCCTTGAAACAACGCAAAAACCACCGACCATGACAACGCCATTCATCCCCTCCACGGCTCCCCACTGAAGAGCCGACTACCTTCCATCGGTTGCCCACCGTCCCCGGTTGGACGACGGCATGCCCCGATCCGCTCGGGCCAAAGAGTCCGCGCTCCCCATTCTTGCCGCGCCATGAACCTCCTGCCGTTTGCCGGTACGGGAGCGCCTCCGCGCTGAAGCCTTTGCGACCCCGGGATTCCGCACCGTCCGACTGCTGAAGTCGAACGTGCTGCCGATTCCCGGGTCCGAAAACAGAAAGGAGCGAGGTTGTGTTCTCGTGGCACAAAAACCCTGCATCGGGTTTTTGGCTGCCACTTCGAACCACCTCGCCCTGCGGGGCTGCCCCGCCCGGTCTGCTCCCGAGGGTCGCATACCGAACCATCCGCCGCTCGCCGGGCTCGCCGCGGATTCGGGGCACAGGACGTCGCTCCAGTCCGACGCCGCTCGCTACGCGAAACCGCTTCCGTTTGTTTGTTCCACCGCCAATGCCTTTGCTTCATGGAGGTAACGAAACCCAAGGGCGGACGCCCGCGGAAGAGCGCGGCGACCTTGCGCTCACGCACGGTACGTTTCCGCGTGAGCGAGGCGGAATACCTCCGGGTGCAACGTAAGGCAGCGGCCTGCAATCTGACCCTCTCGGAGTATGCTCGCCAGGCGGTCGTCTCGGGACGGATCATGCGGCGGATCGGCCCCGAGGAGTTGCGCCTGGTCTCCGAATTGACGCGCGAGAGGAACAACCTGAACCAGCTGGCCTTCCTCCAGCACGCCTTCGGTGTTGCCTCTCACGAGGAGGAGCTGCGGCGAATCCTCCGCTTCTACGACGAGGTGATCGGTCGGCTGAAACAAAAACTCTAAAACGATGATCGGCAAAATCGTAACCGGCAAATCCTTCGGCGGTGTGGTGCGCTACCTGCTCGGCAAGGAGCCGGGAAAGGCTTATATCCTGACGAGCGACGGCGTGGAGCTCACCTCCCGGCAGGCGCTGATCGGCAGTTTCGAGTTCCAACGCCGGGCCCGCTCCGATGTCGAACGGGTCGTCGGACATATTTCGCTGTCGTTCCATCCCGACGATGCCCCGCGGATGTCGGATCAGCTGATGCTCGACCTGGCGCGGGAGTATATGCAACGCATGGAGATTACCGATACGCAGTACCTCGTCGTGCGCCACACCGATACGAAGCATCCCCATCTGCATATCCTCTACAACCGGGTACGCTACGATACGACGCTGGTTCCGGACCGCAACGAGCGCCTGCGCAATATGCGCATCTGCAGGGAGCTCAAGCAGGAGTACGAACTGACCTTCTCGCGCGGCAAGGAGCAGGTCGCTACGGAACGGCTGCATGGCCCGGAGCAACTGCGCCACCGCATTTACAACCACCTGCGGGAGCTGCTGTCTGACTGCACCTCCTGGACGGCATTAGCCGAAGAACTAATAAAACGACAGGTCGTCACAACCTTTGTTTATCGGGGTGGCGATCCAACGAAGGAGATCCAGGGCGTGACCTTCACCCTGGAGGGGCATACGTTCAAGGCTTCGCAGGTGGACCGGAAGTTCAGCTACGGTCGCCTGACGCAACGGATCGAGCAGAACCGCTTCCGGCAGGCGATGATCGAGCGGGTCCGCAACTACACAGATGAACAACGACCGCAGGTCGCATCTATTCTGCAAAAGCTGGAGACGGACAAGCAACGACAACAACAGCCAGAGGCGCCGCGTCGGAACCTGTCGATTGCGGGCAAGCCCTTGACCGAGGAGCAGATCGAGATGCTTCGCGAGGGAGAGCCGATCTTTGTGCGGGGAACGCAATCGGAGGGTTATGTGGTAATGGATGACCGGCTGCAGATGGCGTGGGTCTATCGGGACGATCCGCGGGACTGGGTGGAGTACGGGAAATACACGATGCGACGCATGGACCGGGACCGGATCGAGGCGGGGTATGTCGTGCGGGCACTGGTGAAATGGTGGGGAGGCACGACGGCATGTCCCTACCTGTGGAAGGAGAAGGCATCGGATACGACCTACCGGGAGAGTTGGGACGATCCCCGCGAACCACGCCCTGCACAAACCGAACGACAGCAGGACCGGTCACGACGCTTTATCACCCCGAAGAAGAAATCGCGCGGTCCGAGCCGGTAACGAAATTTTGTCGGATACCCGTGTGCACCAACTGGAATTAAAAGCCTATCTTTATAGGGTAATAACCCGATGAGCATATGAAAGAGAAATCCGAGAATTACCGCCGCTTTTCTATGGCCAAGAATGCTTGCCAAAAGATTGGACCGCCAAGTCTTCAATATAAACTGCGGAAACTCTCGGAGGAGGATATTCCCGTGCTGCAAACCTTGTTTCGGGAGACGGTTCTACATGTCAATGCGCGAGACTACACCCGCGAAGAGGTGGAGGACTGGGCTTCGTGTGGGGATAGCGTGGAGCATATGAAAGACCTATTGGCTCGCAATGACTACGTAGCTGCACTGAACGAACGGGACGAGATTATCGGCTTCTCGTCGATGAATGCCGAAGGCTATCTGCACTCGCTGTTTGTGCACAAGGATTATCAGCAGGTCGGCGTCGGGAGTTTGCTGCTCTCGGCCGTAGAAAAGAGAGCCCGGGAATACGGAGTCGCGGAAATCACTTCGGAGGTGAGCCTGACGGCCCGCCCTTTCTTCGAGAAAAATGGGTACGAGGTGATGAAGGTTCAGAAACGCCGGGCAAATCGGTTGGAACTGACCAACTTTGTGATGCGAAAGCGTCTCAAAGACTGACACAATCATCCCTTTCCACCCGTCCGCAAAGATCCGACTTGCCGGCATCGGCTGCAAGACTGTACGGAGCGTCCCCCGTGGAGACGGCCTTGCAACCGACACCACCAAGCCTGGGCTGGTCGCTATCGGGAGGAAGGGGATGGATTGGGAAAGCTGGATAATCTCACAAAAACACCACCTTGTGCCGGCGGATGCAGGCCAAACGGTCGTTTCCTCGTTGGTTAACGGGTAGAATCACGTCGTAACGAAGCGGTTGTGCCCATCCGCCCAGCCGGTTGAGCAATCCGTAGCGGCCTCGTCGGCCGATGATATTGAACTGCGCAAAGTGGTTGGTCAGTACATCGTATCGCGGAGGAATGATGGTGCGGCCCCCGAAATCCACCAGTCCGTATTTCCCGTTGCGGCGGATGCGCAGCAGGGTGTCGCCATAGGGTGCCGCACGGTCACAATCCAAACGAATGAGTCGCCCGCTGCGGATGCGCAACAGTGCGTACCCCTCGCCGTCGCGTACCAATGCCCGGCCTGTATCGTCCAGCAGCCAGGCCTCATTCCAGCACGCTTTCGTAAGATGACATCCGCCCGAGGTCTGAAATCCCGTCTTGCCATTTTTGTAGTAGTATCTGATTCCCATATACTCTGCCTTTTCGACAAAGTAAAAGCCCTGCTGTGCGGAATGGCGGCACAACAAGGCTGAATCTGGAGAAAAGAGACTACAGCTCGATCGATTCATTGTCCTGCGGACAGCGAATCGTCCGATCGGGGAAAAGCGTGGCAAAGCGTTCCGGCACGGTGGTGTGAATCGGGATCAACAGCCCGGGATCGACATGCCGTACAATCGATTGCAACGATTTTGCATCGGCATGGCCGCTGGTATGGATGTGCGGATTGGTAAATCCCCGCTCCCGGATCCAATTCATGAATTCGGGTTCGTCCTTCTCGTATCCCTCCCAGATCGAGGTAACTACGACCGATGGCGTGTGGCTGTACTTCTGCATGTAGTACAGCATTGAAGGGCGGATGAGCCAAGCATATTTGCCCGGATTGCGTCCGATGTCTTTCGTGTCGACCGTCGAAAGCGCCTTCAGACGCTCCATAATCTCCGAATCTCCGGCCTCTTCGAGCCGTTTCAATTGGGCGGGCAGACAGAAATACCGGAAGACATCGTGTCCCTCAAACGGAGAGAGCGGCGAGGGGATCGACGACTTGAAACGGTGGACCGCTTCCAGCACATAGGCGACGTAGGTATCCACAATCAGCTTGCGCGAGCAGACGAGCGCCGCCTTGTAGATCTGGACGATCCGGTCGATGTTCTGCCCCGAGCACCAGATGTAGTGCAGTTTGTCGGCATCGGTGCGGAATTGCTCCTTGAAACGTTCGCAAATCTCCGCTTCGCTCATACACGCTTTCTCGGTGGCCAGATTGGTTCCCTCGAGCAGCAGGCAGTCGACCTTCCGGGGCAGGTTGTGGTAGAGAAAGCCTTTCACCCCGTGGCGGCGGATGTCTCCGCTGTAGAGGATTCGCCGGCCTTCGGCTTCGATCAGGAAGGCGCACGCATCATAGGCCGCATGGTCGACCGTATAGGGCGTGATGCAGATGTCGCCCACGGTGATCGGCTCGAACTTCCGGTCGTCAGCCTCCTTGGCGAGGATTCTGACATGCCGCAGATAGTCGGCATCGCCGCGTCCATGAATCACCTCGGTGACGTGCATCATGGCCGCCGTCCCGGCCGTAGCGTAGATGGCCACATCCCGGTGCGTATCGGGCAGCAGACCGTGGTGGTCGGCATGGTAGTGGCTGATGAAGATGGCATCGGCGTCCTGCGCCCATTCGAGGGCCTCGCGGCGGATTTGCTCCTGCTGCTCCTGGGGCCGAGCGTCGAAATCGAGCGGCAGACCCAGATCGAGCAGGATTTTTGCCTGCCGGGTCCGTATCTCAACACAACTGCCGCCGATTTCGTGTGTCCCGCGGTGGATGGTGATGGTCATAGCAATTTTACCGTAATGCGAGGCCTGTACATTTGAACCGACAGGAGTATGCGCGATTCCTGATTTGTCTTATTGATAAAATCAATGACCCTATTATCAATATACGGATGTAATTTATCCGTTAATAAAACCCCGTGAAGTTTGGAAATCCCGGTTTGAGCCAAATCATAAACCCGATTCAAATCCCGAATCGTATTGCTCTTTCCTGATGGATCATAAGCTATTTTCCGCGTGAAGAACAAGTCCTCCATGATCCACAGATAAAACAGAATTTCGGATAAAATTCCGACTTTGCTGTTGTTGAATTTTAGCTCGAAAATCCAAAATTCATCCTTTCTGATTCCCCACAGGTCAATAGCGCCTTTATTCCCTGGAAAAATCGAACTATTCTGCGATACGCTGTTCAGAAAAAGACCGACAGGCAATTGATGATTGAATGAGTCGAACTGAATCCCCTTGTAAAACTGTTTTTCGTCCATGAAGGCCCTTTCGAAGAAGGCCTCTGTTTTTTCCTTGAAGTCTGTTTGCTTCCCGGCAATCCTCGGCTGGTTCAAAACCAGTTTGACATCTTTGTATCTGTTTCGGAATGTTGCAAGCTCTTGAAGATTATCCGAAGCAACCGAAAACCAGTTGAAATGCTGCTGCATTTTGATTACCCGATACAAAAATCGATTATAATGAGTGTTTTTATCTTTTTCGTTTGGAATCTGCCATGAAAGTTCAACCTGTTTTATTTTATCTTGCATGGGCGCATAACTACATAAGATCCACCCTTCAAAAGCTGATGAGTCTTCTTGCATGTTATCGCATACGGATGAGGCTTCCATGCCGATGTAGAGTATTGCCTTGTTTTCGTCCAGATTAATATCCAGCTTAGAAGGGAAAAGACGAAATCCAAGTTGTTTTTTTAATGTTCGTGCATCCATAAAGCTTTAGTTTTAAGGTTATATCAAAGTTAAAGGTAAAATAGGAGAAAACAAATACGCTACTGGCTTAAAGACGTTTTAGAAGGATGACAGCCTCTTCGAGTGACAGCGCATCGTCTTCCGGCAGATCCCGATACTCGCTGGCAATACGCATAATCGGTGAAGCAAGGCGTCCGAAACTGCCTTCGTCGACGTGGCGTTGTTGATAGCCGCATGCGGTGCAGGTGGCCGAATGGCTGCTGCGGCCGCTCAACGGTGACCCCGAGAAGGAGTAGATCAACATCCGTCCGCCGCATTTCGGACATAGACGCATGTAGTTTTCTGCGTGCTCGGTCCACGCCCGGACCACCACGCCCAACGGATAAGGTCCCGAATCCTTCATCGAAACATAGGCCATGCGGATACGCATCGGCGTGCGGGCCCCGAAGAGCTGCGGATCGGTAAGAATCCGTTCACGTTGGTGCCAAATGAGCGGCACTGCCTCCGCAAAAAGTTCCCATTGGCGCTCATGTGTCTGTTTGTCTTTTTTTTCTGTCATCATCTTCGTTCGATTTTCTTTTTTAATCATTTGTCGGACTGCAGTACAAAACATGGAGCCCATCAATGATGCGCCGCGTCTCTTCCCGAACATTGCCCGGCGATAGCACCTCAAAGTTGCCGTGGCAGTTTAACATGGCCTGGCAAAACTCCGGCGTCGGTGCTACGTGAAATTCGAAGATGGCATAGTCGTCATGCGTCTCGACCTCCTGCTGCGAAGCGTGGAGGGGCAGCGTGCGGAGGTACTTGACGCCGTCGTCCGAGACCCGGACCCGGATCGTGCAGGGACGTATGTCGTCGTAGACCGCCACGCCGAAGGCCCCGGCCAGGTAGCCGGCTGGGTCGAGTTCCTCGGGCGGCGTAAAGCGATCTTCGGTCACGCGGAGCTTCACCATGCGGTCCAGCGCGTAGAGTTTGATTTTCGCATTGTCGGGCTTGTCGGCGTAGAGATACCAGCGCCGGTCGCGGAGCTTGACGAAAAGCGGCCGAAGACGGAGATCGAAGGCCTGGTCCCCCGTGAAGGGCTGATAGGTAACGACCACCTGCCGGTTCTCGCGCATGGCATCGAGCAGTTCGGGCAGGTGTCCCCGGGCCGAGGGAACCTCCTCGACCAGCACGCGGTTGTGCAGCGTACGGGCCTCGCGCAGCGACTGCCCGACGGCAAAACTATCGAGCAGCCAGTTGGTGATGTTGTGCGAGTTGAGATCCTCGCTGTTGGCAATGGAGTAACGGTTGGTGCGTTCATCGCAGACAATCGAGATATCGAACAGTTCTTCGACCGCGTCGCGGTGGGAGTGGAAGGTCCGCCGTGCCAGCGGACGGCCGTCATAGAGCGCGCTGCGCTGCCAGCGGGCACGGATCTCGGCCAGCGTGATGGGGCCATAGCGATGAATCGTGTCGGCCAGCCAAATGTACCTTTTGAAGAGATTGGATGCCATGGTGTTTGTCTTTTTCTGGTACAAAGGTAGCAGAATTATGTGCCAAAATATTGCACATAGCAGGAATTTTTCCCATTGCATGCCATTTTTTGAATAAAGAGCACATGTGCCGGATTCTGGCAGATTGGCTACTGAACTTTGCCGGAGAAAAAATACGGAAATGATGGAACATCTTGAGACGAAGAGGGGCACGAGCCCGAAAACGAAGGTTGATCAGCCCTTGGTAAACGACCCGGGAGAGTCGGCGAGGACCTTGATCGGAGCCATCGAGCAGATCGTGAATTTGGCCATAGAACTGAAACTTGAAACACCCTTTTCAGAAAAGGCCCATTCGGCGTTGACGTATGTGTCCGAATGCATGTCGCTTGATGAGGAGCAGGCATTGGCCTTTGCCCTCTTTATGGAGAAAAGCACCGATCCGCGGATTCAGATCAGCGATTTTTCCGACCTGATCGGTTGCCGTACGGTGCGGATCATTTCGTTGATGGCCGCAGCCGACCGCCTGGCACAGCGCCACCTCATCTGGCGCTTCAAAAAGGAGAACACGCTCTTCTACTCCGTCCCGATGGAGGTCGTGGAGGCCGTCAAGGAAAACCGAGCCTTCGAGCCGGCGCCCATCGACAACCTGACTGTCGAGCAGCTCTTCAACCGCATGGAGAAGATTCTTGACCGGATGAAAGAGGACCGGAATCTGCTGCTCGCCGATCTGGATGCGCTGGTGGCAGCCAATCCGGAATTGCCGTTCTGTCAGACGCTCCAAATCTATGATTTGTCCGAAGACGTGGAACGCCTGCTGTTTTACGTCTTCTGTCATCTCTACGTAAACAAGGGCAAGGCGTACCTCCGGATGCGGGACTGGCAGGACTATTTTACGGGGGATGAGCAGCGGTTCCTCTCCTGGATGATGAATGCCTCGGATCTCAAACTGTGCGAACGGAAAATCATCGAGCCCTATAACGCAAACGGTTTGGAAGATCCGGAGTATTTCCACCTGACTCGCACGGCCCGGGAGGCTCTTTTCGTCGGATTGCGTTATGTCGAGCACAAGAGTCGCAAGGGGAGGGATCTGCTCGACTGCACGACCTTTGCCGCCAAGGAGCTCTTCTACAACCCGTCGGTGCAGCGACAGATCGACCGGCTGGGGGAACTCCTCGCCCCCGAACACTTCACCGACATCCAGCAGCGGCTGGAGGCGGGTGGTATGCGCAAGGGCTTCGCCTGCCTTTTTTACGGAGCATCTGGAACGGGCAAGACCGAGACGGTCTACCAGCTGGCACGCCGCACGGGCCGCGATCTGATGGTTGTCGATGTTTCGCAGATCAAGAGCTGTTGGGTTGGCGAAAGCGAGAAGAACATCAAGGAGGCTTTCGATCGTTACCGCGCCTATACCCGTTATTTGAAACCGGTTCCCATCCTGCTCTTCAATGAGGCGGACGCCGTGCTGGGCATCCGCCAGGAGGGGGCCAGTCAAGCCGTGGAGAAGATGGAAAACTCGATCCAGAATATCATCCTGCAGGAGATGGAGCAGTTGGATGGCATTCTGATCGCTACGACCAACCTTACACAGAATCTGGACCGGGCTTTCGAGCGGCGGTTTCTCTACAAGATTGAGTTTGAGAAACCCTCTGTGGAGGCGAAGAGCCGGATCTGGCGGTCGATGATCCCGGCGCTTGACGAACAGACCGCCGCCACGCTGGCCGAAAGGTACGATTTCAGCGGCGGACAGATCGAGAACATCGCCCGCAAACGGACGATTGACATAATCCTGCAGGGCGCGGAACCTTCGTTCGAGCAACTCGACGGATACTGCCGCTTGGAAGTGCTTGGGCAGCCGGAGCGGTCGCGGCGCAAAATCGGATTTTGAGTTTGTATTTGGACTGAAGATTTCTTATCTTTGTCGAAAGCATTGGGATGCAAACGAGTGCATGATGACCGCATCGCGGGAGTGACCTTTGAGGAAAATGCTTCACGTAATGCGCTGATTGTTAACGAGGAATATGCTTGGGTCGGAAATCCGTTTTCCGCTCCAAAATACGGAAGAAGAGAGCTTTAGGCTCTCTTCTTTTTTCTTTTTGGCTTGATGGGTCTCGATGCTGCTCCCGTTGGTTCGGTGTCCAATGAATGTCTGGTTGGCAGGTCCGCTGAACGAAGGTTCAAGGTGGCTGGATATATCCGGATCCGGTGGTCGATGGATTACTTCGCAGAGTCTGTTGGGGGCGGCACAATACAGGCATTCTCTTGTCTTTTCCTGGCGTGAATACTGCTTTTATGTGTTAATTTTGGCCGACAGGTCGTCCGTGTGATATGTCTGGTGTGATCCCGAAAAGTGAAGAACGTCCTCAAGTCAATCCTGTTTAAAGGAAAATATACTCGCGGGTGGAGTCCGGCTCTGTGCGTGCTTTATGGTGCGGTAGACAGCATTGGGCCTGTATGCAGATTGTTGGAGCTGCCCGCGCATCTCTGTTACATCGAATCGTCATTTGTCTGGAGTACGCATGGTGGAAATGGCCCCCGATGCTTCCGCTTGTCCGGTTTCTTGCCTTTGCGTCGCGGAGGTGGATGCGTGCCCGGTATGAGCCCTTTCGCAAAAAGAGATGCGGCAAAAGGATCTATTCGCTGTGAGTGGATGAGCCGGGCAAACTGCCCGGGCGCTTTTCAGTATGTATCAATAATTTTAAAGCGTATGACATCCAGAAAATCTAAAATCAGAACCTCTGCACCGTCCGGTATGCAGCGAACCCAGGTATTCCAGTTGAATTCCGAATGTTCGGCTGTCGATAATCGGTTTGATTGTCAGGTGTTTCGTGGTCAATGGAATGAGTCCTCCGGGCAAATTACGATTCTTCTGCCCGCATCCTTTTGTTCTGACCCGGTCAAGCACATCTGTTTCGATGTGGAGCCGGATTCCCGGAGTCATGGAAAAAAGAGTGGTGAACCTATGGGAAAGAACGCTGCGGGTTGTGAGGAAGATCCCCTGAACCGATATGACCCGCCAGCCGGGGACTGGAGCGTGTTTAATTTTATTCGGGATCAGATTCAGCACAAGCGGCAGTTGGGAAAGGTGCGCTCCTGTGAAACCTATCAGGCAACGTTGAACAGTTTCATGCGTTTTCGTAAAGGTGTCGATCTGACTTTTGATCGTATTGATTCCGCCATGATGGAACTTTATGAAGCAGAATTGCATGGCCGCGGGTTGTCGCGTAATACAAGCTCGTTTTACATGCGGATCCTGCGTACCAACTATAGAATGGCTGTCGAAATGGGGCTGACGCTTGACCGACATCCTTTTAAACATGTATATTGCGGAATGGACAAAACGGCCAAGCGAAGCATTTCGTTTGCCGATATCAAACGGATTAAGGATCTGGATCTGCGGAAGATGCCTGTGTTGGATTTTGTGCGTGATATGTTCGTATTCAGTTTCTGTACACGCGGAATGTCTTTTATCGATATGGCATATCTCCGGAAAGCCGATTTGAAAAACGGTTATCTGACCTATCGGCGAAAGAAAACCGGACAGTTGCTTACCATCGAATGGACATCTCAAATGCAGGAGATTCTCGACAAATACGCTCCAGTTCCTACCCGGTATCTTCTTCCGATTATCACCCGCGAAGATGGGAGTGAGCGCCGGCAGTATCAGAATCAGATGATGAAAATCAATCGGAGGCTCAAGGAGATAGCCGCCATGATCAATTTGTCGGTACCGTTATCATTGTATTTCAGCCGCCACAGTTGGGCAACCATTGCGCGGGGAAAAGACGTCCCGCTGTCGGTCATCAGCGAAGGTCTTGGCCATGATTCGGAAATTACCACACAGATCTATCTTGATTCCATTAAATCCTGGGAGGTCGATAAGGCCAATAGAAAAATTCTTGAAGATTTGTAAAGTGTTCAGAGATTTGATATTGCGAGTCCTGTTGAACGTCTCCTAAAAGGAGAAAGGCCTTATTTTGATACAAAAATAGTGAAAAGGTATTATATACAAAACTTTTTATACAATTTGTTTTTCTGCATAAACCTCTGTTCGAAATATATAAGGAAAAAAATCATTAAAAAAATAAATTTTTGAACACTAAAATTATCCTACATGACCTCAACACTTCGACACAAAAGATCCTCCGATCTTTACAATATAAGGAATCGGAGTGATAATATTCGCAATCTGCTTGAACCACATGAATTCAAGCAGCGCAATTACGATGTGTCAATGCGCTTATCTATAAATATTTAAATACATTGATACAGTTTTATTCCACAATAAGCAATACAACAAAAAATATAATACGGCCAGACAGACCGAACAATCCGGCAACGAACTCCTGTTTTCAATCGCCAATATTGTTCTCCTTTTAGGAGATAATCGGAACGATTCTGCCGAACTTTCCTTCCAGAAGGCTGTCATTGAAAACGCGAGTGGAGTTTGGGGAAGTACTCGTCGGCAATTCGAGAGTTTTTGTTGTGTAACTGCCTGTTGTTTTGATTATTACAACAGTTTGCAGGATTAGAAGTATTACCTGTATCCAAAACTTGGCCCGTCCATTGTATTTTTATCGGAGATGGAAGCGGAAAAAATCAAAGCTCGTATGCGAACCGAGGAGTTGCGACGATGGTATGTCATGCGGGATCTCAAACGATTCAATGCCAAGTTGCCCGCATACAAGATGCTTGACGACATGAAAATTGAATTTTTCACTCCAATGGTGAGAAAACTGCTCGCATACAAAGGGAAACGGACCATTCGGGAGGTGCCCTTCATGCAGGATCTGCTTTTTGTGCACGATTCGCGCAAAGTATTGGATCCGTTGGTAGAGAAAATATCCACATTTCAATACAGATTCCTTCGCGACGGATATCGTACTCCCATGACGGTGAATGATGCCGATATGGAGCGTTTCATCCGGGCCGTCCGCTCGTCGTTGCATCCCCGGTTCTATATGCCGAACGAGGTTACATCCGAGATGATCGGCAAAGCCGTCCGTATCGTCGGTGGTCCGTTGGACGGTTACGAAGGTCGCTTGCTGAAACTCCAGGGCTCGCGCATCAAACGGATGTTTGTCGAGCTGCCCGACCAGCTGATTGTCGCGGTGGAGGTGCAACCTGAGTTTATCCAGTTGCTGGAGGGGTAGTTCTCGTTAAACGAATACGATATGGTTATTGCTGTAGATTTCGACGGAACCATCGTACAGCACCGTTATCCGCGGATTGGAAAGGAGATACCGTTTGCGATTGCCACGCTGAAACAATTGCAGGCCGAACATCATCTGCTGATTTTATGGACCGTGCGGGAAGGCGAACTGCTGGATGAGGCCGTTGAGTTTTGTCGAAGCCGGGGGCTGGAATTCTATGCCGTCAATGCCAATCATCCTGACGAGCGGATGGATCCCGGGCGGGCGACCTCTTGCCGGAAGTTGCGTGCGGATATCTATATCGACGATTGCAATGTAGGGAGACTGCCCGATTGGGGCGCCATTTACGAAATGGTACGCAACCGATGGAGTTATGAGCACTATCTGAACGAAGTGATCGGTCCGGGCGAATCGGAGCGCCCGTCGTGGTGGAAACGGATCTTTGGCAGATGACGGAATCGGCGGCAAATACGAAGCGTATAGCCAAAAACACCCTGATGTTGTACCTCCGCATGCTGTTCGGCATGTTGGTTTCGTTGTACACGTCGCGGGTGATCCTTCAGACGCTGGGTGTCGAAGATTACGGTGTCTACAATGTCGTGGGTGGGGTCGTGGCGATGTTTTCGCTGGTTTCTTCCTCCTTGTCGTCATCCGTAAGCCGATTCCTGACCTTTGAGTTGGGCAAAGGCAATCTGGACGGGATGAGGCGGATCTTTGCGACCTCTTTGAGTATTCATCTGGTATTGTCGGTTTTCGTCGTTCTGCTGGCCGAGACCGTTGGAATCTGGTTTCTGAATACTCTCATGACCATTCCGCCCGCTCGGCTTCATGCGGCCAACTGGGTATTTCATGCCTCCGTATTCACATTTGTAATCAATCTGCTGAGTGTCCCGTTCAATGCATCCATCATATCCCACGAACGGATGTCGGCTTTTGCCCGTATCGGCATCCTGGATATTCTTCTTCGCCTGGCGATCGTATTGTTTGTAGCATATTCCGGATTGGGGCTTGATCGTTTGATCCTCTATGCGATGCTGTTGGCCGGAGAGGGATGCTTCATGCAGGCGGTCTATTGGACCTATTGCCGCCGTAATTTTGCTGAATGCCGGCTTTCCCTGTATTTCGATCCGCGATATTGGAAAGCGATGAGTTCGTTTGCGGGGTGGAATTTCATTGGATGTGCGGCCAGATTGTTGAAGGATCAGGGAGTCAATATCCTGCTGAATCTTTTTATCGGACCTGTAATCAATGCGGCACGGGGCATCGCCGGTACGGTGAACAATGTGCTGACCTCGTTTTCCAATAATTTCATGACGGCACTCAATCCGCAGATTACCAAATCGTATGCTGCCGGGGAGCATGATTACATGTTTTCGTTGGTGGAGCGAGGGTCCCGTTTTTCGTATTATATTCTGCTGATACTGGCTTTGCCGATTCTGCTTGAAACGGAATTTGTGCTGCAACTGTGGTTGAAGAGCTATCCGGCGCATACGGTCGGATTTGTCCGGTTGATCCTTTTGGTATCCATGTGTGATATCCTTTCCAATACGCTGATCACGCTGCAGTCGGCGACGGGACGTATCCGAAACTATCAGTTGGCCGTAGGCGGAGTATTACTGCTGAACTTTCCGCTTTCATATCTTTGCTTGAAGCTGGGATTCCCGCCGGAGTCTACTCTGGTCGTAGCATTGACCGTTTCCGTATGTTGTTTGCTGTTGCGGCTTTATTTTCTGCGGGCCATTACGGGTTTGTCGGTCAGACGTTATCTGTACAGGGTTTGTGCAAATGTCGTGTCGGTTACTTTGGCGGCTGCCGTCATCCCTTCTCTGGTTCGTATGGAAATGTCCGACGGCTTTGTCCGCTTCGTGTCGGTGTGCATGATAACGGTATGCTGTACGCTGTTGTCGATCTATTTCGTAGGTTGTACGTCGAACGAACGTCTTTTCTTTAAGGAAAAGATGGTTGCCGCGGTGCGGAGAGTTCTGTCGTAATAGTAATAAAGGTTCCTGACAGACTCCAATATCGCGGGAGGGTGATTGGTCGGTCGAATTTTAGAGAATCCGGAATATGAAAGTCGCCATATTGACGTTGCCGTTATATACAAACTATGGCGGAATTCTGCAGTGCTATGCCTTGCAAACAGTTCTGGAGAAGATGCATCATGAGGTCCGGGTCCTCGCCAAACCCGTATATGGGCGTTCCTATCCTCTTGTAAAGAGCATAGGTATCTGCGTTCGCCTTTTGCAGCGATATGGATTGCGAAAGGACGTTCCGATATGGAATGCCGATTATGAACTGATTCGAATCCCGACGGATCGGTTCATTCATCGCTATATCCATCTGTTCGTTCGCCGGAACTGGACCCAAAAGATTGCCGACCGTTTTGATGCGGTCGTTGTTGGAAGCGATCAGGTCTGGCGCCCCGGGTATTATCGTCGGGGTTATGCCGTGGCGGATGCCTTTCTGGCTTTTGCGGCCGATCGCCCGATAAAGCGAATTGCCTATGCGGCTTCTTTCGGGGTGGATTCTTGCGAATTTACGCCTGAACAATTACGAATATGCGCACCTCTTTTGCGGGGCTTCGATGCAGTTTCGGTAAGGGAATTTTCCGGTCTCGAACTTTGTCGAACCTATTTTGGAGCCGAGGCTTGTCAGATGGTTGATCCGACACTGCTGCTTGACGCGGAAGATTATATAAGGTTGATTGAACAAACGGAAACCAAGCCCATCGAAGGCGATCTACTGGCGTATTTTCTGGATGAGACATTGGAAAAGGCGAAAATTCTGGAATCGGTTGCATCGATAAATCATTATCACCCGTTTTCGGTAGGATCCAGGGTGGATGATCCTGCGGCACCTTTGGACGAACGTATTCAGATTCCGGTAGAGCAATGGTTGCGAGGATTCCGTGATGCAAAGATGGTGGTAACCGATTCGTTCCATGGTTGTGTGTTCTCCATACTTTTTCAGAAACCCTTTATTGCCATTGGCAATGCGGCGCGGGGACTGACCCGTTTTATCTCGCTGCTCGGATTGCTCGGCCTGGGGAGCCGATTGATTCTTTCGATGAAAGAGTTCCAGTCCAGAAGGGAGGAATTGTCGTCTCCGATCGATTATTCGACGGTGAATGCCAGACTTCGGACCTGCAGGGAAGAAGCTGCAGCCTTTTTGAAACAGGCCTTGGAGTCTTGAATAGGTTATGAATCCGAAAATTTCCGTCATAGTTCCGGTTTACAATGCCGAACCCTGCCTCGTCCGTTGTATCGACAGTATCCTGACGCAGACGTTCCGTGATTTCGAACTGCTGTTGATCGACGACGGCAGCAAGGATCGCTCGGGAGCAATCTGTGATCGGTATGCCGCTCGGGACAGCCGGGTGAAGGTTTTCCATAAAGTGAACGGAGGGGTGAGTTCAGCCCGGAATGTAGGATTGGATCATGCAGGCGGAGAGTGGATAACATTTTGTGATTCCGATGATTATGTGAGAGATGCATATCTGGAAAACCTGTTGAGCCATACTGACGAACATACGGATATGGTTATCTCCTATGCCGAGGTATATGGGAGGCATGGATTCGTGAGAAAAGAGAGATATCCGGCAAAGCGGGTCGATGAATCCAATTTCGAGACCATATTCGTTGAAAATGACATGCATTGGCATACCTCTCCCTGGAGTAAGTTATATCGGAGAGCGTTTATCGAGAAAAACGGCATTCGTTTCTGTGAAGGGATGCATATCGGGGAGGATGCGTTGTTCTTGTATACGGTTCTGCTGTCGTCAAAAGGGACTTATATATCCGGGGATGCCGATTATTGTTATTTTGCCTGTACGGAAAATTCTCTGACAAAACGAGTCAATTCCCTGGATGCCGAATTGCTTTCATACGGAAATATCAAGCAGCTGGTAGAGGGAATGATTGAATCCCGATCCATCCAAAAAACTCAAGCCGTGCGTAATCTGTGTTGGATGATCGCCTCCTATCAAAGACGTGTCCTGAATGCATTGTATCATAACAAAGTCGCGAAGGCAAGGAGATTGGATATCCTGGAAGACATAGATTGGACCTACTATGTAGATTATAACGGCTGCGATTCCATCAAGGAAAGATGGTTGATGAGGCTGCTCAGATGCAGAGCATACCGGGTCTATGATTGGGTGCGATCCCTATCGGTAAGGATCAAGTATGGACAGTATGGAACCGCGTGATAATTGTAATTATACCGTTGCCATACGAACTCTCGGGAAAGCTGGCGGCAGGTATCAGACACTATTGGATTCCTTGGCTCGACAGACCATCCCGCCGGCCAAGATCCTGGTCTATATAGCGGAAGGATATGCCATCCCACGCGAGACGATCGGTCGGGAACAGTACATATATGTGAAAAAGGGAATGGTGGCTCAACGGGCCCTGCGGTATGATGAGGTAGAAACGGAATACATCCTGTTTTTGGATGACGATGTATATCTGCCGGATCATGCTGTTGAGTCTCTGTATGGATATATGACGGCTTTTCATGCGGATGTCATCGCTCCCGATGTGTTCCCCAATGCAGATCGCCCATTGCTGACCAGATGGATGATGACGGTTTCCGGGCGCATGGCGCCACGAAGGGATGACGGGAAGCGGGGATACGAAGTGATGCGTAATTCCGGATATTCCTACAATATGAACCCCCGGCCGGGAGTCTGTTGGTCCCAGACCAATGCAGGCCCGTGTTTCCTCTGCCGGAAATCGGATTTTTTGAGGATCTGTTTTGAAGAGGAGCTATGGATGGATCGATTGCAATATGCTTTAGGCGATGACCAGGCAATGTTCTACAAGATGCACCTGCTGGGACTGAAGCAGCTGACCTGGTTCCATAGCGGTATCAAACATCTGGATGCCGGAACCACTCTGATGAATGAAGAAAAGGAGCGTAATATGATCTTTTCCGACTTCCGTTTCAAAACGATCTTCTGGCACCGCTTTATATATCTGCCGGACAAGTCGTGGATCGGGCGTGTGTGGAGTTCCATCTGTATGGGATATACGCTGGGCTTTACGTTGTTCACTTCTCTGTTGAAAGGGAATTGGGGTATTTTAAAGTTGAAATACCGGGCAATCAGCGAGGCAGTCCGCTTTATCGGGAGCGATGCCTATAAGCAATTGCCGCCCATAGAGAAACGTCTCGTATAAGATGAATACGGTTCCTGTCGTTTTCGCTTTTGACAACAATCTGGTTCTTCCGGCCTGTGTCTGCATCTCCTCGCTGATGATGCATGCCCGGGAGGATACGTTCTATGATATCTTCATCCTGCATTCCCGTAAGGTGGCATTGGATCGCAGCGGTCTGGACCGGATTCCCCGGTTCTATCCCCGTTGCCGGATTCAATACCGGCAGGTGGATGATACCTTCGATTCGGCATTTGAGATCCGGGGAATTACGACACCTGCCTATTATCGGCTGCTGATCCCCGAGTTGATCCCGGAATACGACAAGGTGATCTACTCCGATGTCGATGTCATTTTCCGGATGGATCTGTCGGAACTTTACCGGACGGACGTATCGGATTACTATTTGGCTGCGACTCGGGATGTTGGCCTTAATTTCAGCGGTGATGGAATTCGCTATGTTTTGTCTCTCGGGGGTTTGATCCGAGGGCAATATCTGCAGTCCGGTTTTATTTTGATGAACAGCCGGAAGATTCGGCAGGACAATCTGGTCGATGTATTCCGTGAACTGGCGAAAAGGAAACTGAAATATCAGGATCAGGATATTCTGAATCTGGCTTGTGTCGGGCGGGTGCTCTTTCTTCCGATGAAGTATAACATGACGGATTATTCCTACTCGTTTATCAATCAAAATCGGAGTGAAATTCGGACGCTGTGCGACGAGGCGGAGACCGGCGAGGCGTTGAAAACGGGAAATATCCATTTCAACGGGCATAAACCATGGAAGAAATACAGTCTTAACTTCGACATCTGGTGGGAGTATTACCGCAAATCGCCCTTCTTCGACGAGAAGTTTTATTTCGACTTTTTTTATTATCGGCTGAACATCCTGGACCAGCTCTCTCTCTGGAAGCGGATCAAGATCCTGTTGCGGTATTTCGTGTATGGCAAAAGAGTCATTTAAGGTCTCGGTCATCATCCCGGTATACAAGGTCGAACGCTTCATCGCGAGATGCGCCTCGTCGCTGATGCGGCAGACCCTTGCGGAGGCGGAATTCATCTTCGTGGATGATGCGACGCCCGACGGAAGTATTCACGTTCTGCAGGATACGCTCGATCGTTTCCCGGAGCGCCGGGAGCAGGTGCGATTGATCCGCCACGAAACGAACCTCGGATTGCCTGCAGCCCGCAATAGCGGCCTTGCCGTTGCGCAGGGTGAGTATGTCTTCCATTGCGACAGCGACGATTTCATGGATCCGGAGATGCTGGCTCAATTGTATCGGACGGCAAAGGCGGCGGATGCCGATATCGTATGGTGCGATTGGTGGTTGTCGTTCGTGAAGAATGAACGCTACATGAAGCAGCCCGAATACGGCACTCCGTTCGAAGCCCTGAAGGGAATGTTGAGCGGCGTGATGAAATTCAACGTATGGAACAAACTGGTTCGCCGCAGTCTTTATGAGGAGTCCCGAATCCAGTTTCCCGCCGGTTATGGTATGGGCGAGGACATGACGATGATGCGGCTTTTCGCCCGGGCCCGCAGGGCCGTATACCTGCCGAAGGCCTTCTATCATTATGTTCAGCAGAATAGCGGAGCATTCAGCAAGACCTATTCGGACAGGCATCTGGAGGAACTGCGGCATAATGTAACCCTGGTGCTTGAAGATCTGCAGCATTTGTTCGGAAATCGGCTGGAACGCGAGACGGCCTTTTTCAAACTGGATGTGAAGTTCCCGTTTCTGATCACCGACGATGCGCGGAAACATGCGTTGTGGAAGGCGTGGTATCCGGAGGCCGATCCCTATATTCTGCAGAACCGGTGTTTGTCATTGCGCAGCCGTTGTCTGCAGTGGCTGGCGTGGAAAGGCCAGTTTTGGGCAGTACGCCTGTATTATCGGTGCGTGCATCGTCTGGTGTATGGATTGATTTATCGTTAAGGGTCATGTGGCTGCTGCGAGCGTGCGGGATGGTTTTGCTTGCCGTTCTGACGAGTTTCTATTTTTTCCCTTTCGAGTTTACGTTCCTGCCGGGCGTCAATACGAAGATGGCAATGGCCGGATTCGGATTGGTTCTGCTGGTATTCCGGTTGGCGCGGCAGGGCAGATCGATGATTGACAGCGATTTCTTCCATCTCTCCTTGTGGGCGGCTCTGGTTTCGCTGGCGGGTTTTGCAACTGCGGTTTGGAACGACACTTACGATTATACCTATGCGACCTATATCGTTTCCATGTGGGTGTGGGTCTCCGGTGCTTATGTGGCTGTCAATGCGATTAAGGGTATGCACGGAGGCGTTTCCGTAGCTTTGGTTTGCAATTACCTGATTGCGGTATGTGTCGTTCAGTGCCTGATTGCCTATGCCATGACCCTGAGTCCCGCGCTGAAGGATTTTGTGGATGGATTCCTGGGCAGTACCGGATTCATGGGCAAGATGGAAAATCGCATGTATGGAATCGGAGCCAGCCTCGATGTGGCCGGATCACGGTTTTCGGTCATTCTGGTCATGATCGTATTTCTGATGATGAAAATGGCCGATACGGGCAGGCCGCGATATTTCGGCCTGTATATGGGGGCATTTGTCATCATTGCCGTGATCGGGAATATGATAGCACGCACGACTACGGTCGGAGTTGTCATTGCACTGTGTTATCTGCTCTATGGCACCCGGCTCTATACCTTGCGGTTGTCTTCCGGCATGAAACGTTTTTACGGCTGGTTTGTCGGTGTATTGGTTTTTGTCGGCGCAGTTGCGACATACGGATATCAGACCGATCCGGCTTTCCGCAATAATCTGCGCTTCGGATTCGAAGGATTCTTCAGTCTGGCGGAGAAAGGGACCTGGGAGGTGCATTCCAATGAAATTTTGAGCAACATGTATGTCTTCCCCGACAATACGAGGACCTGGTTGGTCGGAGACGGCTATTTCGAGAATCCGAATGATAAGGAGCCCTATTATGTAGGCCCCAAGTGGCATGGATTTTACCAGAATACGGACGTGGGATATCTGCGTTTCATCTACTATTTCGGGTTGGTCGGCCTGGCTCTGTTCTGCATCTTCATGTGCAAGGCCGGACAGATCTGCATGAAACGGTTCGCATCGTACCGGGAATTGTTTTTCCTGATCGTATTGTTGAATTTTATCATCTGGTTCAAGGTATCCAGCGATATTTTTCTGGTTCTCGCACTTTTCCTGTGCATCGGAGCGGACGAAGCCCGGGAATATGAAGACCGTTATATGGGAGAAATCTCCGAAGCATGAAGCTTGTCTATTGCATCCATTCCATCTACAACCCCGGCGGAATGGAGCGCGTCCTGTGGAACAAGGTGCGGTATTGGACCCGCCATACCGACTGGGAGATCCTGATCGTTACTACGGACCAGCATGACCGCCCGGCGTTCTTTCCTTTTCCGAAGCAGGTTCGACATATCGATCTGGAAATCAATTACTCCGATGACAACGGGAAGCATCCGTTGGGCAAGATCGTCGGATTTTTGAAAAAACGGCGGAAGCACCGTGCCCGGCTGACGGAGCTGTTGATGCGCGAAAAGGCCGACCTCGTCATTTCGCTCTATCCGTCGGAGTCCTCGTTTATTCCCGACATAAGGGATGGCAGCAGGAAGGTGCTCGAGCTGCACTATTGCAAATTTTTCCGGTTGCAATACGGCCGGAAAGGTCTGCTCGGAGCTATCGACCGATGGCGCACCCGACGGGACGAGCGTATTGTCCGCCGTTTTGACCGTTTTGTGGTACTAACCCGTGAGGACCGGGGTTATTGGGGGGATCTTCCCAACCTGGAGGTGATTCCCAATGCCGCTATGAATATTGCATCCTGCCGTTCGGATGTTGCGGAGCATCGGGTTCTTGCAGTCGGGCGGCTGGATTATCAAAAAGGGTTCGACCGCTTGATCCGGGCCTGGGACATCGTCCGAAAAGACGGGCGCTTTGCCGACTGGCGGCTCGATATTTTCGGGCAGGGTGAGTGGCATGACATGTTGCAACGCATGATCGATGAACGGAGCCTGCAGCAATCGGTCCGGCTCAATGCGCCGACACGGAATATCGGAGCGGAATACGCCCGGAGTTCGTTGCTTGTGATGAGTTCCAATTACGAAGGGTTCCCGATGGTGATGATCGAAGCCATGGCATGCGGTGTGCCGGTTGTCTCGTTTGATTACAAATGCGGTCCGAAGGATATTATATGCCAGGGTGGAAACGGATTGTTGGTGCCCGAAGGAGATATCCGGGCCCTGGCCGATGCCATGATGGAGGTGATGGGCGATGCTGCCCGTCGTGAGCGGATGTCCCGCAATGCCCGGCTTGTAGCGGAGACCTATTCCGAGGAGGCCGTGATGGCCCGATGGCTCCGGCTTTTCGAAACCCTGACACGGCCATGAAAACCCTGCTTCAGATCAATCCCGTATTGCGTGTTTCCACCTCGACGGGCCGTATCATGCAGGAGATCGGGGAGTTGGCCATGCGGTACGGATGGGAGAGCTATATCGCCTACGGCCGGGGGCGCGACGGCATCCTTCCCTGCCGGTCCCGGCTCATCCCCGTGGGTGGGCTCTGGAGCACGATCTGGCATGGCCTGCAGACGCGTCTCATGGATCGGCACGGGCTGGCTTCGGTCGGAGCGACGAAACGTTTCATCCGTCAGATCGAAAGGATTCGGCCCGACGTCGTGCACATACACAACATTCACGGCTATTTCCTGAATTACCGGATCCTGTTCGACTATCTGTCGCATAGCGATATCCCCGTGATCTGGACCGTGCACGACTGTTGGCTCTATACCGGACATTGTTATCACTATTCTTTTGCCGGATGTGAAAAATGGCAGACCGGATGCGATCATTGCCCGCAGCAAGGAGAGTTTCCGTCCAGCCTGCTGTTTGATCGGAGTCGGCGGAATTTTCGCGATAAGCGGGCTGCCTTTACCTCCATGCCGAAGGATCGCTTGATTCTGGTTCCGGTTTCCGAGTGGATGAAGTCGGAGATGCGGAAATCCTTCCTCGGGGAGTATGATCTGCAGGTGATTCATAACGGTATCGATACTGACGCATTCCATGTTTGTGAACCGCAGGCCGCAAGGTCAAAATACGGTCTTGGCGATCGGCATATCCTGTTGGGGGTAGCCGGTATCTGGAGCCGGGAAAAGGGCCTGGACGACTTCCTCCGGATGGCTTCACTGTTGCATGAAGACGAGGTAATCGTGCTTGTGGGGGTCAATCCCCGGGAGAAAAAACAGCTTCCGCGCAATATTGTCGGAATAACCCGTACGGGAAATATTCGTCAGTTGGCTGAACTCTATTCGGCGGCGGATGTATTTGTGAATCCCACCCTGCAGGACAATTATCCGACCGTCAATATGGAGGCGATTGCCTGCGGCACTCCTGTGGCGACTTATCGGACGGGCGGCAGCATCGAGACCGTTACCGAACAGACCGGCCGTATCGTGGCGCAGGGTGATGTCGAGGGCCTTTTGGAGGCGGTGCGCGATTTGTACCGGCAGGGAAGAGAGGGGTACCGGGCCTCATGCCGGGAATATGCCCTGAAGCATTTCAATAAGAAAGACCGCTATGCGGATTACCTCCGGCTTTATGACGAGCTTTCGGCAGGTAGCCGCCGGGAATAGCTGCAATGGGGCCGAACGCCTTTCCGGGCCGTCCGACTCTCTGTCAAGTACAGACCTCTATGGAAGTGAAACCTCTGAAAATATTGCAGCTGGGCAAGTTCTATCCGATATACGGCGGAGTGGAGAAGGTCGCCTATGATCTGACGGTCGGTTTGTCCGGACGCCATGTCGATTGCGATATGTTGTGTGCCGCCTGCCGGGGTGGCGACCGGGAAGTTCCCGTCAATGCTCATGCAAAAATAATTATCTGCCGCACCTGGTGGAAGGTTGCCGCGACCATGATCTCACCGTCGATGATCTTCCGTCTGCGGAGAATAGGCGGCCGATACGATATCATTCATGTGCATCATCCCGATCCGATGGCTGCTTTTGCGCTGTTCGTATCGGGGTATCGGGGTAGGGTTATTTTGCATTGGCACAGCGATATTTGCAAGCAACGCCGCCTTTTGATGCTGTACCGGCCGTTGCTGTCGTGGCTTTTGCGGCGAGCCTCGCGTATTATCGGTACCAGCCCCGTTTATCTGGCCGAATCTCCCTTTTTGCGGGATGTCCGGTCGAAGACCGTTTGTTTGCCCATCGGAACGGATCCGATCCAATCCGATCCCGAGGCGGTGCAGGCTATCCGTGCGCGTTACGGCAACCGGAAAATCGTCTTTTCCCTGGGACGGCTGGTCGCGTACAAGGGCTTTTCCAACCTTGTGGCGGCGGCTGAATATCTCAATGAGGAGTATGTCGTACTGATCGGAGGTTCGGGCCCTTTGGAAGCCGAACTGCGGCGTGCGATAGATCGGCGGAATATGGGTCGGAGGGTCGAGTTGCTCGGGCGTATCCCGGAAACGGAGTTGCCGGCTTATTACGGAGCCTGCGATGTTTTCTGCTTGAGCAGCATACAGAAGACCGAGGCGTTCGGCATTGTGCAGATCGAAGCCATGTCCTGCGGTAAGCCGGTGATTGCCACCAATATACCCGAGTCGGGCGTATCGTGGGTCAATGCACACGGCGTGTCGGGGCTGAATGTGGCTCCGGGAGATCCGGAAGGATTGGCCCGGGCCATTAAGACCATTACGGAAAGCGAAACGGTTTACAAAGCCTATTGTGCCGGTGCGAAGCAGCGGTATTTGGAATGGTTTACCAAAGAACGAATGATTGAAAAGTGTTTAAATATATACCGTTATGAGAAATGATACGACGAAAATCATCGCCGAGACCTTGAATGTCGATTGGTCCGAACGCGGTTATCGACGTCGCGGAGAGCTCTCCATGGCGGCCCGATGGACGAAGCGGACTTTTGACCTGATTGCAAGTGCGGCAGGAATGATTGGACTCTCTCCGGTATTCCTGGTGATCTACCTGCTTATCAAGCGTGAAGACGGCGGCCCTGCGATATTCAAACAGGAACGTATCGGGTATGGCGGGAAACCGTTCATCCTTTATAAGTTCCGTTCCATGGAGGTGGCATCCGAACCCGACGGGCTGCCGACATTGTGTCAGACGGACGACGAGCGCCTTACCCGTATCGGACGCTTCCTGCGCGACCACCATTTGGACGAGTTGCCTCAATTGTGGAATGTCTTCACGGGGAAAATGAGTTTTGTCGGTCCCCGCCCCGAGCGCAAGTTCTTTGTGGATCAGATAACGGCCATCAATGCGAACTATGAACTGTTGTACCGTCTGCGTCCCGGACTTTTTTCGATGGCTACGCTGTATAACGGCTATACCGATACGATGGACAAGATGCTCGACCGTCTTCGCATGGATTTGGATTATCTGTATAACCGCACCTTCTGGTTGGATATGAAAATTACTTTTCTGACCGTAACATCGATCCTTTCGGGAAAAAAATTCTGATGTCCGATGATGGAATTGGGTATGATAAGGCCTAAAGCCGGGTTGTGCTTGCGGAAGATCGGCCGGCAATACATGATTGTGGATGTCAGCGACGAGAACGTGAATTTGTGTAAGGTGTACAGCCTGAATGATACGGCGGCCCGGTTATGGGAACAGTTGGAGAACGGAAATTTTACGGAAGCGGAGCTGACAACCTGGTTCGGCGAAGTCTACGACATCGATGCCGATACGGCCCTTCGCGATGTGGGGCGGCAGTTGGCCGAGTGGCGGGCATACGGGTTGATCGACTGAACAATGGAAAAGGCCTTACCGGTGGAGAAGCTGCATACGGCATTGCTGGTGCTGTTGCGTGCCGGATTGTGGGAGAGAGCCATTGACGATGCCACCTGTTTCCCGTTGTCGGCCGAAGCGTGGGCGGAATTGTTTCGGCTGTCCCGGCAGCAGACCGTTACGGGAATCGTATTCAGGGGCATGCAGTTTCTGCCGGAATCGTTGCTGCCCGCACCCTCCCTGCTGATTCGCTGGACGGCAGCTGTGGATGCCATCGAACGCAGGAACCGGGATATGAACGGGGTGCTGTCGGAACTGTATGCGTTGTTCCGCTCCAATGGGCTGGATCCCGTTCTGCAAAAGGGTCAGGGCGTTGCGGCTTTTTACGAATCTCCCTTGTTGCGTGAGTGCGGGGACATCGATCTCTGGTTCGGAGATCCCAGGGCCTCGGATGCGGCCCGGGATCTGATAAGCCTTCGGGCGACGCACATCCGTCGAATGCCCGACCAAAGCCTTTTTTATCGATGGCGAGGGATGGCGGTCGAGCACCACACGCGACTGTTCGACCTGCATAATCCTTTTTTGCAAAGCAGTGCCAAATGCCTCGGACGGGAAAATGGTTTTGTCCGCATGCCGCTTTCCGGGGAGGACGGTGCGATGATAACCGTTCCTTCGCCGTTGGTGAATCTGCTGCTGCTGGATTTGCATGTTCTGAAACACGCCCTGGGTCGGGGAATCGGTCTGCGGCAGTTGTGCGACATGGCGCGTGCCTGCTATCGATTGCATGCAGAGGTGAAGCCCGGGCAAATGAAGAAATTATGCGACAACTGGGGTCTCGGACGCTGGAATCCGTTGTTGCATGTATTTATGGTGGATTGTCTTGGCTTGCCGTCAGACTGCCTTCCCTACGGCGAACTGGCTCCGACGGCCCGTCCGCTGCTCGAGATTGTATGGCGGGGTGGCAATTTCGGCCAGCATGATCCCGAGTTGCAGACTTCCGGTCGGACGATATGGACCCGCAAGATATCCACGGCCCGTTCGTTTTGTCGCAACCTGCGTTTTGCGGTCCGATATGTGCCGAAGGAAGCCTTTTGGATCTGCGTTGGTTTGATGAAAGGACAATTCCGAAAATGAGCGAATATCGTTTCCGGATAGCCGGCTTCACGCTGGCGCTCCGTTTGCCTTACGGCTGGGATGTGGATACACTGCTCCCTTCGTTCCGGGCATTCCGAATCGATGCGCATGATTCGTCCGAACTTTTGTTGGTGTGTGCCGTCAGGCCTTTGAGGGGAGAATATTCCGCAGAATCCTCCGACATGCTGCTTGAGGAGACGGTCAATGATATGGGTCGAGTCCGTCTTTATGCCGGCTCGGGTGAATATCGGGTTACCTTGTGCGCCCGGCCCGGCGGTGCGGTGCATGTAATGCGGGCGAGTAGTGATTTCTCGGGTGTTGAGGTCCTGTTATGTCCCGAAGACCGAGATGCCGGATATATTCTCTCCTCTTTGTTGCGGATCGCCTATTCGCAGGCCATTCTCTATCATGATGCGTTATCTATACACGCTTCTGCGGTATGCTGTGAAGGGCGTGCCTGCCTTTTCATGGGGAAAAGCGGTACCGGGAAAAGCACTCATTCGGCATTGTGGACCCGATATGTCCCGGGAACGGAACTGCTTAACGACGATAACCCGACGATCCGCATTCTGGAGGATGCGGCATATGCATATGGAACACCCTGGAGCGGTAAAACGCCCTGTTACAGACCGCTTTCCTTTCCCGTGGGTGGCATGGTGCGGTTGAAACAGGCCTCCGCAAACCGTTTCCGGCGTCAGGAAGGTGCAAACGCCTTCGTGGCCATTTATCCCGGATGCTCGGTTATCGGACAAGATGCCGGACTGCGTAGTCATCTGTATGATACGCTGGTTTGTTTGGCCGAAATGGTCCCCGTGGGAGTTCTCGAATGCCTTCCGGACCGGGAGGCCGCTCTTCTGTGCCATCGGGAACTACTGATGGCGGAAAGTTGAAAAATAATACTGAAAGAACATATGAACAGAACGTTTTATCTATGGGCAGGCCTGCTTGCCGTATTGTTATTGGCATCATCCTGCTCGCGCAAGAATTATCTCTATCTGCAGGATATGCAAGTAGGGGAAAGCTATCCCATTGATACGAGATACGAGGCAACCGTTCATCGCGATGACAGGCTGGGCATAACCGTCAGCTGCAAGAATCCCGAACTGGCCATTCCGTTCAATATCTTCAGCGGATCGATCCAGGTGGATACCAGTGGCGATGTAACGGCCGATGCGGCGACTAAATCCAACGAAGCGGGTTACCGTGTCGATGTAGAGGGCAACATCGACTTTCCGATCCTGGGTAAACTACATGTGGAGGGCTTGAAAATCAGCGAGGTGAAGGAATTGATAAAAAACAGGATCGAAGAGGGTAACTACATAAAGAATCCGTTGATATCCATCGAATTCCTGAATTTTAAATATACCGTCATGGGAGCCGTGGGACGCAACGGCACCTTCACGGCGAACGGAGACCAGGTAACCCTGCTCGAGGCCATTGCCAATGCCGGGGACCTGACCTATAAGGCCCGGGCGGACCGTGTGGCCGTTATCCGTGAGATTGACGGCAAACGGCAGATTTTCATGCATGATCTGCGCAGTACCGATATATTCGATTCTCCGTGCTTCTATCTGCAACAGAACGATATCGTGTATGTGGAGATGGACAAGAAATATTTCAACAAGGAGAGCCGGAACCTCGGTTGGGAGATCGGCCGGACGCTGCTCTCCGTGGCTTCCGTCGTCTGCTCTCTGCTGTGGGTGCTCAAATGACGGTCTAACAATCGGAACTTCCTGAAAACAATATGCAGACAAATACTCCTACATCCAAAAACGACCAGGGCATCAATCTGATCGACCTGATCGTGTATCTCATGTCCAAGTGGAAATGGTTTCTCCTTTCCGTCGTAGTGTGCGTCGGGATCGCATGGTACCGTTATGCCAGTTCGCCGCTGATATATTTCCGTTCGGCGACGGTTATCATCAAGGATCCTTCCAACAAGACCTCTACAACAACCCTGGACCGTTTCGACAATATCATCAACAAGGTGAATGTAGCCAACGAGATCCTTCAGTTCCGCTCCAAGAAACTCATGCGTGAGGTGGTGCAGCGTCTGCATGTCGATGTGAGCTACCAGGTCGAGGACGGATTGCGCGATAACGAACTCTATACGCAATCTCCCGTGCTGCTGAACTTCCCGGATGCCCTGCCCGAACAGTATTTTTCCCTTACAGTAATACCGAAGGAGAGGGATTCGGTCGAGTTATCCGAGTTTTCCGGGCCGGGGGCTTTCTCCGCACGCGTCGTATCGCTCAACGATACGGTAGAACTATTCAAGGGAATGCGCGTGGTGGCCACGGCAACCAACTATTTCAACGAAACCTGGTTGAATATTCCCATTCGGGTGCGGAAACTGCCGTTGGAATCGGTGGCGAACCATTACCGGAATTCGCTGGGTATTCAGCAGGAAGAGGAAGAGTCGTCGATTCTCACACTCGCCCTGAAGGACAATTCGGCCGCCCGGGCCGAAGATGTGCTCAATACGTTGATCAACGTCTATAACGAGGAAGCCATCAAGGACAAGAACCAGGTAGCAGTCAATACGGCCGATTTCATCAATGAACGGCTGGTCATCATCGAAAGCGAACTGGGCAGCGTAGAGTCGGACCTGGAATCCTTCAAGCAGCGTAACCAGATTGTCGATATCGCCTCGTCGGCGGGCATATATCTGTCCGAATCGCAGAAATACAGCAGCGATGCGCTGGAACTGGAGACGCAGTTGCGGTTGGCTACCTTTATCAAGGAGTATCTTACCGATCCCACCAAGGAAACAGGCCTGATTCCCTCCAATACGGGAATCGGCGACATGAATATCGAGAGCCAGATTGCCCTGTATAACACTGCAAAACTAAAACGAGACGGTTTGATCGACGAGAGCAGCGAGAACAACCCCGTGGTGCTGGAGTTGAACAATTCGCTCCGTGCAATGAAGCAGAATATCATCCGTGCGGTTGATAATATGATTGTCAGCCTGAACGTGAAGCGCAACGACGCACAGAGCCGGGAACAGCAGGCGCAAATCCGCGTAACCTCGATCCCGACCAAGGAGCGGCAGATGCTTTCCATCGAGCGGCAGCAGAAAATCAAGGAGGCGCTATACCTCTACCTGCTCAACAAACGGGAGGAGAATGCGCTGTCGCAGGCGATGGCCGACAACAACGCCCGCGTCATCGACGGAGCCGAAGGCAGCCATGCTCCGATTTCACCCAAACGCAACCGGATTCTGCTACTGGGCCTTTTGGCCGGATTGGCCATTCCCGGAGTATCGTGTCTGATGGTTCTTTTCCTGGATACGCGCGTCCGAAGTCGCAAAGAGGTGGAAAAGGTTTCGAGCATTCCTTTCCTCGGGGAGATTCCGTTGGATCCCGAATCCGGCAAGCGCCGTCGAAAAGGTGCGGCGCCCGAACTGAAGGAGGACGGCATCGTTGCAGAGGCGTTCCGTGTACTGCGTACGAACATGGCTTTTATGTCGCGTAAGGACAATCCGACGCAGGTTATCACGTTTACTTCGTTCAATGAAGGAGCCGGAAAAACATTCATTGCGCACAATCTTGCCATGAGTTTCGTCTATGCGCGTAAGCGGGTTGTCCTTGTCGATCTTGACATTCGGAAAGGTACATTGAGCCGCAATCTGAAAGCCCACAGGGTCGGTGTTACCAACTATTTGGCCGATCCGTCGGTTACGGTGGATGATATCATTCAGCATCAGGAACATTTCGATGTCATATCGTTTGGCATTTCGGCTCCCAATCCCGCCGAGTTGCTGATGGACAGCCGTCTGGATGAGCTGATCGCCGAATTGCGAACCCGTTACGATCTGATAATCGTCGATAATGTTCCGGTGGGGATCATTGCCGATGCCAGCATTGCCAACCGTATTGCTGACCTGACGCTCTTTGTTATCCGCGCCGGACGGCTTGACCGCCGCCAGCTTCCAGATATCGAAGCGTTGTATACAGAACGGAAACTGAAAAACATGGCTCTGGTACTGAATGGCACCGATCCTCATCGACACGGTTATGGCTATGGTTATGGTTATGGCTACTATGGCTACGGGAAAAGGAAGAAATAAACAATTCGAATAAAAGTACAACAGACTGATTGACAAAAAACAATTTAACAATAAACGAAAACAGCGTATGGAAAAAAAGAACTATTACGAAGCTCCATGTACCAGGCAGTTGGAAGTGGAGTTGGAAGAAGGCTTCATGAAGGCGTCGGTTTTTGATCCGGCAGATGGTCATGATGATGGCGTATCCATCAATGGACACGAATTCGGTAATTCGGGAAATTATTTTGACAATCCCGATTTGTCAAAAAATCAATGGGATGAATAAATCTTGAAAGCTATGAAATTCAGTATATTCAGTATGATGGCGGCCGCTCTGCTGATAATGAGTGGCTGCGGCCAGAGCGATCTGGACAACGGAAATATTTCGCCCGTTCGGCAAGGTGATGAGATTATTTTTGGCAGTTCGGCTCCGAACAAGGTGGGTACACGGACGGAATATGGAACTCCGGTTGTAAATGATGATGGTACAGGGTATTTCCCGGTGTATTGGGAAGCGGACGATGAAATTGCCATATACTGTCCGCAGGCATCCAATCCTCCCGAAAAACTTGTCAAATACCGGATTACGCCCGACAGCCAGAATCCGGCAACCTCGTCTGCCGTAACCAAGATCGGCGATGTGGGCTTGCAGTGGGGGGCTGTGGATGAACATCGTTTTTATGGTTTCTACCCTGCAAGTGCCGTAAAGGGGACCGAAACGGATGGCCGGATCATTGGTAGTATTCCGGTTGATCAGCGGGTGTTGGGCTGGACTGAGACCCAGAATGATACAGGCGGGATCACCTATAACGGTATCCCCAATACGGATTACGCTTATATGTATGCATATAATGAGGTGAACAAAAGTTCATTGACGGACGAGACCAAGAATGTATCTCTGGTATTCAATCCATTGGTGACGATCCTTGAAATTATTGTAAACGGACCTGCCGAAGGGGGAAGTCCTATTAAGGTAACGAACATCAGCGTGACGGGAATTAGTGGAAATGTGGCGTTGGCCGGAGATTTCTCCTGTTTGATCAGCGACCAAAGCGGAACTTGTGTCCCGCTGGACAACGGGACGGTAACAAGTCGGATTTCCGTATCTTGTTATAATACGGAGAAGGACGAATATATCACATTGAAACATGGCGATAAAATCAACGTCAAGGCCTTTATTATTCCGAATGATGAAGAAACGATCATGCCCCGGACGCTTCGCGTTACGGTAGCAACGCTCAATGGTGCCGCCAAGTCGAAAACATTGCAGACAGGAGAAATACTTCCTCATAAGGTAAACCGGGTTTCATTGCCGGCACTGACATCCTCTGGAACCAATTATTGGATGAGCGATCTGGATCCGAATATCTATGTATCGGAACTCTCCATGCCGGGCAGCAAGCAGTCTTTTGCGACACAAAGCAACGGTGCCGGTGTGAATGACCGTTTCCAGAGCACGGATCTTGCGACGCAGTTCAGGGATGGAGTGCGGGCATTCATCATACAGACGAATATTACCACTCAATACAACTTCCGCGGTAATGTTACCGGGGTGTCGGTGAATGAGCTATATACAAAAAAAGCCATAGGGGAGATCTTGAATCAACTGAAATCGCTGTTGGATGAGGCACAGGCGAAAAGTAAGATGAATGAATTTGTTTTTGTTCAGATCACCTACAATTCGGCCAACTATTCCGGGGTCTACCAAAGAGGAGGAGCATACAAATACTGGATTGAAGGTATGGAGTATGCCCTGAACCAGTTCAGTCCGGAAAATAATCCCTATGGAATTTATCTCGACCCTGTTACACCGGATACCAAATTGTCGGATGTAGGGGGTAAGATCGTGTTGAAAGTGAATTTCAACGCCGATGCGAATGGTAGCATGGCTGATTACATTGACGCATCCGCTGCAATGCCGGCCCTGTTCTCGTCGTGGACAAAAGGTATGGATAATGTGATGCTGTATTGGGGCGCACCCAAAGAGAACCCGGATCGTCCCGAAATGCATTGGTTTTATTCCGAGGCGACCCATGTCGGAAACTCAAGCGAAGCAGCAAATCTGGAAACAAAGAAATCCCAGATCGCTACGGTCTTTGCGGAAAGCGTCGATATGTATCTTGATGGAATGGGACACAACTATTGGTTTATGAATGATGTGGGTGGTTGTTATTCAGGCGGTTCTCCCTCCATTGCGGATTTGACGACAACGCTGAATGACTATGCGATTAATTTATTGCAGGACCGTTCCCAGAATGCATCGCTCGGTATCGTCCTTTTGAATCATGCAGACAAGCAGGAAAACTCCGGAGCCCTTTACAAGAGCGATATGCTGATTCAAACGGTCATTGATAACAATTTCAGATTCGCCCTGCGCACGGCCGGCGACACGACTCTCACTTATGATGCCAGCTACACCGAGGGCGGCAATGCCATCAGCTGGGACAACAACTGAAAACCTTATGACCATTCTTCGCAGTCATGCGTTGGCTGCGGAGAATGGTTTCGAAGATTTATAAATTAAACTTATACAGATGAAGAAAAGAAATACAACGATTTGTCTGTTCATGATGTGCTGTGGTTTGGGATTGACTGCCTGTGAGGAGGATCCGCTTGGGCAGAGCCAAATACAGCAGGGAGCGGTAGCGATTTTTGCCCGCATGGATGGTGATCTGCCGACCCGGACATGTGTGGATGTTTCGTCGTCTGACGGGCATACCGGCATTCTGTGGTCGCCCGGTGATTGCATTGGAGTGTATGGTACTGCGAGTACGAAGAATGCACGGTTCGAAGCCACCAACAAGGGTAATGTCCCTGAAGCCAAGTTTGTCGGATCGCTTGCTTCCGGAGAGTCTCCGGCCTATGCATATTATCCGTACGATGAGAAGAATGTTGCCAGCGATGTAACGGCCGTTCGGGGAACCCTGAAACTCGAGCAGACTTTTGATATGACCTCGGGGAAACTCGAAGGCGACTATAAGGTGGGATTCCCTACGTTCAAGACCTATGAAGGGGCCTATGAGTTTGCGTTCGAGCATTTGTTTTCGTTGCTGAAGTTTCAGATCGATGCTACGGGGACCGATCTGGAGGGTGATGCCCTGGAGCAGATCATACTGACCCTGCCTGACGGCCGGCGTCTGGGTGGTGCGTTCACTTTCGATGCCGCCACTAAAGAGGTGATATGGGCCGATGATACGGCCGGTGCCAACATCCTGACCATGGTGTGGAATGACGAGCCTGCTCTGACCAGCGGGAGATCCTATACGGGATACATTACCTGTGCTCCGGACATCCGGAAAGGGGATCCGATCAAGATTACGATCCAAACCCGAAAATACAAGGCTGAATTTACCCGTACGGCGCTGGTCGATTTTGCCGCCAATACCTGCTACACTTTCCCGCTTGTACTGGAAAATTTCAAAAATAATATGGAAGTGATCAGCCGTCCGGTAATCTCATCGTTCTCGTTCGAGGCGGCGGCGAATACCGGCAAGATCCTGGACAGGAAACTGACCAGTAACGGGAATACGACCTATGCAGTCAGCAATACGGCCGAGATGCTCACGATCGGCGACGTTACGATTTCGGGCTGCATCCCCTACCTTTACGATTTCAAACTGAAGCCGTCCTTCACGGTGGCCGAAGGATTGACGGTTACGGTCAATGGTCAGACGCAGACCAGCGGCCAAAGTGAACAGGACTTCAGCAAACCGGTGGTCTATACGGTTTCCGACGGAACGGACAGTCGGGACTATACGGTAACGGTAACCAATTCGGGCCTTCCGATTGTCGTGCTGACTCAGAGCGGCGGCGGATCCGTCTATTGGTCGGAGGCCGGCATCAACATACGTTCCAAGGATTCGGATTGGGTCGAGACCGACAAGATCGCGGTATACAATGCCGATGGAACGGTGGATGTTGCGGCCCGGGATTGCGGAATTCGACTGCGCGGCAATTCCACCCAGAATTTTCCGAAGAAGCCCTTCGCGATCAAACTGGCAAAGAAGACCGCGGTGCAAGGTATGCCCGAGCACAAGCGCTGGGTGCTGCTGGCCAACTGGATGGACCGTACGATGCTGCGTAATGCCGTAGCGCTTGAGATCGCACGCCGCGTCGATAACGCTTATGTCAATGATGGCATTGGCTGGAGCCCTCGAGGCTGCAATGTCGAGGTGGTGATGGACGGCCGTCATATGGGCAACTATTTTCTCTGCGAGCAGATCAAGATCGACGGTGAACGTGTCGATATCCGGGATTGTTACGAGGATGTGAAAAACGACACCGGAAAGGAACCGACGTTGGCTGATTGTGGTTATCTGCTGGAGTTCGATGACAACTACGACGAGATCTACAAGTTCCGCACAGGCCGTGGCTTGCCCTGTATGTTCAAGGATGAATTGCCTGCCACCGATCTATACAACGCCGTGAAGTCCCGGGTCGAGACGATTGAGTCCAACCTCGAAAGCGGCGACTATACGACTGCTTATGGCGATCTGGACATCAATTCTCTGATTGATTATTTCCTGATCCAGGAACTGACCCTCAATGACGAGTACAAGCATCCGAAGAGTGTTTACATGTTCTTCAACGGAACGGACAAACTGACGGCTGGTCCGGTTTGGGATTTCGACTGGCAGACCTTTGTCAGGTACGATCAGGTCGAAGCCATGATCCGCAAGTATGGCGGTAACACGCAGCATTGCCGTCCGGATAACGAATGGTTGTATGGCGCATCGTCGCTTTCCGGAGGTTATGACAACGACAAGCCCTATATGTGGTATCCGCTGTTGTTCCGTGATGCGGCTTTCCGGCAGGCGGTACAGACGCGTTGGCCGGCCATTTATTCCGTGCTTCAGACTCTTGAGTCCTGGATTGGCGAGTTGGCCGACAAGAACCGTTTGTCCGACTCCTATAATTATGCGATGTGGCCGCAAATCGCAAAGAAACAATCCGGATTGTCCGCTTTCAACGGTGATGAGGACATGTCTTTCGATGAGGCCGTCGCTTCGCTGCAAAAGGTCTTTACGGATCGTCTGACCTGGATGAATACGCAGATTACGTCGGGAGTCTTCGTGATTGATGCAGAATAATTCAACTCTTAATACAAGAAAATCATGGTAAAGAAAATAACTTTGGCAGCATGCGCTTTGATGGCTGCCTGTACGCTCTTTGCTCAGACCGGGCAGCAAGTGGAGTCCGGCAAAGAGGATAAAACATGCCATTTTGGAGACAACTGGTTCATCAGTGCCGCAGGTGGCGTACAAATCTATTTCGGCGATCACGACCGGCAGGTGTCGTTCGGCGATCGTATTGCCCCGGCTCTCGATATCAATGTCGGCAAATGGTTTACGCCTGTTGTCGGAGTGCGTCTCGGCTACAACGGACTATCCATCAAGGGTGCCACCCGTTGGGGACAGGCCCATTCGACCGGAGTGCCGGTCGATGGGTGGGGCGAAGGCCTTTACAAATCGAAATTCGGCTATTACAATATCCACGTCGATGCGATGTTCAATATCTCCAATTTTATCGGCGGATACAAGGCAACGCGCTTTTATAACTGCAATCCCTATGTGGGTGTGGGTGTGATCCATGCTACGGAGTCGCCGAAAGAAACCAGCATTACGGGTCATCTCGGTATTCTGAACTCGTTCCGCCTCTGCGATGCACTTGATTTGAATGTCGATTTACGCGGTACGATCATGAGCGATCATTTCGACGGCGAGCCGGGCGGACGGTCGGGCGAGGGCATGCTTTCTGCGACCATCGGTTTGACCTATAAATTCAATCCCCGCGGCTGGAACCGGAAATAGGATATCGCGTCTTATTGGGCTGCCGGCCCGTTGTTCGGGAATCCTGTTCTGTTACGGGATTCCCGGGCTTGCTTCATCTGCACCTCTCCTTCCCGCACCGGAATTGACGGGAGGGACATTTTTCCGATCGGCATCCTTTGCATGTCGCAATCCCTATTCCGATATGTCTGCGGATGAATTGCTGCTGAATAACGACCTGCTATTTGACAACATTGTCCAGCTGCTTTCCGACGGTTTGTCGGTTACGTTGAGAGCCAAGGGGAACAGCATGTATCCGTTTATCCGGGGAGGTCGCGACAGCGTCGTGTTGAACCGTAGCGTGAGGGCCCGGGTCGGGGATATTGTGCTGGTCCGCATTCCGTCAAGCGGATATGTGTTGCATCGGATTCGCCGAATCGATGGCGACCGATTGCTGCTTATGGGCGACGGGAACCTTCGGGCCACGGAACGATGTCGGCAGGACGAGGTGCTGGCCGTTGCCGTGAAGATTATTCGCAACGGCCGCTGTGTGGATTGTTTCTCGATGCGCGAACGATGCCTTGCCGCTGCATGGCGAGTCCTGCTGCCCGTTCGCCGCTATCTGTTGTTCGTGTGCCGCCGATTGCCCGGAAATAAAGTCTGAATCTTCTTCCCATGCGGATAAATGATTGTACGAAATGGCTGTGGCGTGCCTCCCGGGGATTTCGCCTGTCGGTCGTCGGATGCATAACGACGGGAACGATGCATGTCGGCGTCTCGTTGTTCTTTGTCTATGTGTGCAAACGGTTGATCGACATTGCAACGGGAACCTCGGACGGCGACCTTCGGGCGTATGTCGGATGGTTGGTATTCAGCTTGACAGCCCAGCTGCTGTTGTCGGTTGCACGGAGTCGTATGGCGAGCCGTACCGAAATCCGGTTTCGAAATAACCTGCACCGCCGGCTTTTTGTCCATTTGATGGAAAGTCGATGGGAGGGGCGGCAATCACTCCATACGGGAGATGTACTCAATCGCCTGGAGAGCGATGTAACGACCGTTACCGAGGCTATGAGCCGAACCGTCCCGGCGGTCGTTATCACTGCCGTACAGTTGGTCGGAGCCCTGTTCTTCCTGTCCCGACTGGACCTGCGGCTGGCATGCGTTCTGGTTTTCATCATGCCGGTGGCTCTGCTGTTCAGCAAACGGTATGTGCAACGGATGCGCCACATGTCGCGTGAGATCCGTGAGTTGGACAGTCGTATCCAGAGCCATATGCAGGAAAACCTGCAACACCGTATTCTGATCCGTACTTTGGAATATACGGTGCAGGCCGTCGGCCGGCTTACGGGCCTGCAATCGGCTCTGTATGAGAAGATAATGCACCGTACCGATTTTGCCATCTTTTCCCGTACCATGGTGCAGTTCGGCTTTATGACCGGATATGTCGTAGCGTTGTTGTGGGGTGTATTCGGGTTGCGGGACGGATCCGTGTCTTTCGGTATGATGACAGCCTTTCTGCAACTGGTGGCACAGATTCAGCGTCCGATGGTGGATCTCAGTCGTCAGGTCCCCGCATTTATTCGTGTGGCTACATCGACCGAGCGTTTGGCGGGTTTGGAGGCACAGTCTTTGGAGATGCAGGGTGCTCCCTTGCGACTCGAAGGTCCGGTTGGCATCCGCATTGAATGTCTTTCCTATTCTTATCCCGATGGTAATCGGAAGGTGCTTGATGATTTCTCCTATGATTTCAAGCCGGGCAGTTTGACGGCGATTGTGGGTGAAACGGGCGTAGGTAAGAGTACGTTGGTCAAGTTGATCCTGGCCTTGTCGGAACCCGAAGAGGGATCGATCTGTTTCTACAATGCCACGACGGAGTTCGAGGCTTCGCCGCTGACGCGCTGCAACCTCTCTTATGTGCCGCAAGGCAATACGTTGATGAGCGGAACCATACGGGACAATCTCCTTATGGGCAATCCTCATGCCGATGAGGATGAGATGGATGCCGCACTTTATGCCGCGGCTGCGGATTTTGTTTTTGCTTTACCGGACGGGTTGAATACATATTGCGGAGAGCAGGGCGCGGGCATCAGTGAAGGCCAGGCCCAGCGCATTGCCATAGCGCGGGGCCTGCTTCGCCCCGGAGGTGTATTGCTGCTCGACGAGCCGAGTTCCTCACTTGACGGTGAAACGGAGCAAATCCTTTTGCAGCGTCTTTCGGAGCGTCTGCAGGATAAGACCCTTCTGTTGATTACCCATCGTGAGACGATAGCTCAATTATGCACATCGGTAGTCCGAATGGAAAGCAAGATCTGAAATCAAATCCGGAACAGAAAGAGGAACTCCCGCCGGCATGCCGTGATGCCGAAGAGACGTTGATAGATCGTAATCCGATGTAAAAAGAGCGGTCGGAGGAAATATGTTTCCTCCGACCGCTCTTTTTTGCCGAACCATGTCGTATCGTTTCGCCAGTCGGTTTACCGAACTTCTCCGGATCGACCACCGGCCCCGGCAATCAGTGGATTACCCCGTAGACTTTTCCGGTGCCGTCGCAGCTCTGGCATTCGCCCTTGCCGTGGCAGACTCCGCAGATCATGGGATCGCCGCCCAGATAGGGGTTCCGGGCAATGCCGTGGCTGCAGTGCGGACAGCGGCCCGAACCGTGGCAGTTGGGACAGGTGTAGTAGCCGTGCCGGTTGGTCTTGAATTCGCTTTTCTGATCGGCGTTGATCGGCGTACTGTACGACCGGTATCCTCCGTAATAGGGATATCCCTCCAAGATGCGTATGCGGGTGTTCAGTGCCTGATCGAACTGTTCCTTGGTGATTGGGATGTTGTAGACGGCCCCGTCCTCCATCCGGATCGTCTTCCAGTCTTTGGAGACGGTGAGAACTCGTTGGCTGACATACACGTTGAATCCGGCATCGGGACGGTAAAGGGACCGCAGCGCGAGGCTGAAGGTCGAAAATTCGTAGCTGTCGGCCGTTTCGCCCGAGAGGATGAACCGCGGATAGCTGTATCCGGTCAGCGGGAAGACTCTGACGAAGGTACCCAGCTTTTCCTGGGTAAGGTAAATGGAGATGAGCTGCCCTTTTTGGTTCGTGTAGCAGAGGTCGCGGTTCGTCGGGATGGTACCTGCGGACGGAGTCGGCCGGGAACCTGATGCGGTCTGGCTCGGAGCGGTCCGGGTATTTGTCGTGTTTTCCGTGGTGTTCCGGGTCGAGGCCGGATTGACCGGGGAGGCGTTTCTCGATACCGACTTCGGAGTCTCCATTTCCTGGATGTATGCGGCAATCGAATATTGGCTCAGGGTTTTTTCGGGCAACTCGCGGAAAACGGCCTGCCGCCGGGCGTAGGGCTTCAGGAGCTTCTTTTCGAAGCGGGCCTGGTTTTCGGCCTTGTGCTGCAGGTAGGGGACGATGTATTTCTTGAAACTCCGGCGGATGATGTCGTACTCGGGACCGCTTTTTACCGTTGCGGCGATCTGCTGTCCCGTGATGTCGAACAGGGAAGCCTTGTCGCCGACCGTGAAGATGACCAGAAAGACCTTGTTAAGCTCCTCTTCCGTATAGAGGTCGTACATGCCGGCTTCGCGCAGCCATTTACGGTAGCTCTGCGTGTCGGTGATCCGCAGCACCTGGATCCCGCCGTAGGTTTTTCGCTCCTCGATGAGCACTTCGCCGTCGGCATTCATCACCCCGTAATGGTTGTTTCCGATCCGGTAGATAATCGCTTCGGGGCAGAAACTGTCCTGGCACAGATCCTGGACCAGAAGGGCCGAGAGCGGCTGGAACATGATATCCGTAAGCACTATGCACTCTCCGTTTCCCATGCTGAACAGTACGGGGTCCTCCGTTTCCGGAGCACCGCGCAGCGGAGCGGCCGAAACCCCTTCGGGCGAGATCCGGCGTCCGTAGAGGTCGATCAGCGCATGTTCATATCCGGTGTCGGTTTGGCGGAGGACCGTTGCAAAACGGCGGTAGATGTCGGGCATGTAGTCGAATCCTTCGAGGAGAATCATGTTTCCCGCGCGGTCGATGATGTAGTACTTCCCGGCATATCTGACCGTTGTGATCTGTTCGCCGTCGCGGAACGGCGAGGCGTAGTCGAACAGGCAGGGGATCATGCTGCGGCCCGAATTGTCGAAATAGCCCTGCTTCCCGGCAGCATTGCTGCCGGGTGATATCCAGGGAAGGTCGGACTCTTGCCCGAAGGCGGAAATTACCGGCAGAAGCCCTCCCAATAGCAGGAACAGAAGTCTTTTCATGACGTTTGGATTTATAGGTTCTCGGAGGTCGCTATTCGTCGAAATTGGCTGCGACGAGCTCTTCGCCGAGGATGCGGACGCGCACCCGGCGGATTTCCGCGGTATAGGTATCGGGAAGCCCTCCCCGCCGGGCCAGCTGGCGCATGGCCATGAGCTGCTGAATCTCGATTTCACCGACCCGAAGGTCGTTTGCCGCGTATCCCTGCTGCCGGGCCCGGCACAGAAACTCCTGACGTGCTGTTTCGAGGCATCCGATGGCTTCGGTGCACAGGTCGCCGACGGGGGATCCGTTGCGTTCCGCCGTTTCGATCTCCGAGAGGAGCCGTCTGATCTTTTCCTGATTGTTTTCCATTTCAGTACGGATGTTTGTTGGGAACGGGAGAATCGACCGTTCCGAAATCATTTTCAGTTCAATCAATATTGCACTCCTATTTTATTGGCCTGACGCTCGGGATGCAGGATCGGAATCTCCATATGTTCTCCTGCCGGTCAGGACCGGGAATCGGTCAGGTGATCGAGCCAGGCGGTAAGCATATCGAGAACCTCGGGGGCGATGGTCGTTTCGATACGTTCGTATTCGGCCGCGTCGCCCGTCGTACAGGGTTGGAAGAGGTGGTTCAACCCCTCGAAGGCCTTTACGGTAAGAGCCGGCGATTGTGCGAGCAGGCGGCGGATCGCTCCGAGGTTCTCTCCGGCATCGACCTGTCGGTCGAGCGTGCCGTTGATTGCCAGTACGGGGCGGTTCCCGGCGGCAGCGATCGCTTCGGCCGGATCGCAGGTCAGAAAATGATATACCCAGGCATTTGCTGCGGCTCCGTCGAGCAGCTGCAGGAGATTCTCCCGGATCGGTTGCGGCAGGGAGGCTGCGGGTTCCCGGGCGGTGAGGCGCATTTTCAGTTCGGCGCTTTCTGCTGCCAATTCTTCGCGCGTATGGCTGCGGATCTCCGCGTAGACCGCTTCGAGCAACGTGCAGCAATCCTCCGTAAGGGCTTTGTCGAGCCCCTGAAGCTCCATCAGCCGCCGGTTCTGCCCGAGGCTTGCCCGGTCGCCGCGCACGGCCAGCCCGGCCATCGAGACGATGAAATCGACACGGGGCTCCCGGGCTGCTGCTGCGAAGGCGATCGTGCCGCCCTCACTGTGGCCGAGGATTCCGACCGGACAGGCCGTCGTGTCGCGCAGTGCGGCGAGGTAGTCGAAGGCGCCCAATGCGTCGAGCGTGAAGTCGTCGGTCGTGGCATTGTCGAGCAGACGGTGCTGTTCCGGTTCCGGAGCCCCGAATCCGCGATCGTCGTAGCGCAGCACAGCGTAGCCGCAGCGGGTCAGGTGGTCGGCGATCACCAGGAAGGGTTTGTGCCCGAGAATCTCCTCGTCGCGGTTCTGGAGACCGCTGCCGGTAACCAGTATTACCGCGGCGCGGGGCGCCCCTTCCGCGGGCAGGGTCAGCGTGCCGTTCAGTTCGACCCCTCCGGCCCGGCTCGGAAACGACACCTCGCGGCAGATATAGGGGTAGGGCGGCTGCGGCTCCTGACTCCGGATGGTGGCCGGACGGTTTTTGAGCAGCAGTGGAAAATCCTGTCCGTTCTGATGAAAGACTCCCATGACCATTCCGCCGGGCATCAGCGCCCCGCGGTAGCGGGCGTGCAGGGCATCGAATGCGATCGCCAGATCCGGGTTGCGAAAATCCACCGAGTCGGCCGGCAGGCCGCGCAGCCCCTGATCGGGACTTTCGAGCGTGGCGGCATAGCCGTCGGGAGTTTCCGTGATGCGGATCGTGAGCGGAAGGCTGCTTCCGGCAAAGGAGAGCGTGCCGTCCCAGATGCCGGCGGGGCTTTGCGCCCGAAGAGCGGCGGGCAGCAGGACGAGGAGGAGCGACAGCAGGGTGGTGAAGCGCGGTTTCATAGTCGGAGGTTTATAGATATCGTAAAACGAAAAATGCAGCCCCGTGGACGAGTGCTGCATTTTTCATGTTGAGCTACCTGGATTCGAACCAAGAATAACAGGACCAGAATCTGTTGTGTTACCATTACACCATAGCTCAATGACGTTTTGGTGATGCAAAAGTAGAACTTTATTTTGCAATTGCAAAGAAAAATTCGAAAAAAAATTCTAATTTTGTTTTCGCCGTACCCGAATGGAGGTACGGAAACTTTGTTTTTATGCATTAAACCTGCCTATTATGGGAACCAAACTGCGCCTTGTCGTCATGAATTTTCTCCAGTATGCGATCTGGGGCGCTTACCTGACCTCGATGGGGTCCTATCTGGTCGGCGTCGATCTGGCGTCGCACATCGGAATCTTCTATGCCATGCAGGGTATCGTTTCACTCTTCATGCCTGCGGTGATCGGCATCGTCGCCGACCGCTGGATGCCGGCACAGCGTCTGCTCGGCATTTGCCACCTTACGGCGGCCCTCTTCATGGCTGCGGCGGGCTACTACGCCATGTCTTCCGGCACGGCGGTGTCGTTTGGCGTGCTTTTCACGCTCTATTCGTTCAGCGTGGCCTTCTACATGCCGACGATCGCCCTGTCGAACTCGGTGGCCTATTGCGTGCTGGAGGGTGCCGGGCTCGATACGGTCAAATCCTTCCCGCCGATCCGCGTATGGGGTACCGTGGGTTTCATCTGCTCGATGCTCGTCTGCGACGCCGCAGGATTCCAGACCACCTACATGCAGTTCATCCAGTGCGCCGTGCTGGGGCTCGTGCTGGGCTTCTACGCCATGACGCTGCCCTCGTGCCCGACCAGCCGCGCGGAGAACAAGAAGAGCCTTGTCGAGGCACTCGGACTGCGTGCCTTCACGCTCTTCAAGCAGAAGCGCATGGCCCTCTTCTTCATCTTCTCAATGCTGCTGGGCGTTTCGCTGCAGATTACCAACGGATTCGCCAACCCCTTCATTACCAGTTTCCGCGACATCCCGGAGTATGCCTCGACCTTCGGCGCCAACCACGCCAATGCCCTCATTTCGCTCTCGCAGGTCTCCGAAACGCTTTGCATCCTGCTCATTCCCTTCTTCCTCAAGCGTTTCGGTATCAAGAACGTGATGCTTATGGCGATGCTGGCCTGGGTGCTGCGCTTCGGTCTGTTCGGATTGGGAAATCCCGGGTCGGGTGTCTGGATGTTTGTCCTTTCGATGATCGTCTACGGCGTGGCCTTCGACTTTTTCAATATCTCGGGCTCGCTCTTCGTCAATAAGGAGACCGACGTGGCGATCCGCTCTTCGGCGCAGGGCCTCTTCATGATCATGACCAACGGCATCGGCGCCACGATCGGCACGCTCGGGGCACAGGCCGTGGTCAATCATTTCGTCTATTCGCAGCAGAACGCCGAGGCCATGGTGGCCGGATGGTCGCAGTCGTGGCTCGTTTTTGCCGGATATGCCCTCGTCGTGGCCGTGGTCTTTGCCGTGGTCTTCCGCTACCGGCATGATCCGGAAAAACTGACGGAATAAAGCAAGGTGTCGGACAAAAGAGAGCGGCGGGAACCTCGATTCCCGCCGCTCTCTTTTCTATTGCTCCGCGCTGTTGCCCCGCAGCAGCATGCCGACATGCCGGATCCCGGCCTCCTCGTAGGGCGGGGTTACGGTCTCGAAACCCAGCGAGGCGTAGAAGCCTTCGAGATAGGCCTGGGCCGAGATGTGCACGTCGCACCCCGGCCATCGTGCGGCGATCTGCCGCAGCGCCTCCCGCATCATGCGGCGGCAGATTCCTTGCCGGCGGTACTCCCGGATAACGAGAACGCGCCCCACGGAGGCCTCCTTGCAAAGAATGCCCGGCGGGATGATCCTGAGAAAGGCGATGACGCGCCCCTCCTGCTCGATCCATTGGAAGAGCGAGCGGGGATCGGTCTCGTCCGCATCGGGGCAGGTAATCCGCTGCTCGAGGAAGAAGACCTCCTCGCGGGCCTGTACGATGCGGTGGTAGGTGGCCGTCGGAAGCTCCCCGAACGGAGCAATGCGGATTTGCAGGCTGTCTGAAGGAATCATGGCGGAGGTAACCGATGTTGCCGCGGCGGTGTGCCAGGCGGCGGATCAATACATGTTGTCGTACATCGACTGCGACTTGTCGTACTTCAGGTCGGAGAGCGATGCCGCCTTGACGCCGATGTTGAAGCTCCAGCTCTTGTGGTATCCGAAGGGGATCCACGAGAAGGACATCTGCCAGCAGTGGAGGTCGCGCGAGATGGATATAGACGATGTGGTGAGCTTGTTCGCCTTGATGTCGTAACCGCCCTGGAACGTAATACCCGTCTTGGGGGTAAGATTGACCGAACCGTTGAAACTTACGGTCTGCGTAACGTTTTTCTTGTATCCCGTCGTGCCGTTATTGACATAGGCCACCGAGTAGTTCACCGCATAGTTGAATCCGAAGTTCCACGGCAGCGAGAAGTCGTAGTAGGATTGGGCCATGTACTGCCTTCGCAATACGGGGTCCATCGTCCCGTAGGGGTCGGAGAAGGGGTTCGAATATTCGGGCGGCAGGCTCGTGATGTCGTTCATGGCCGGTTGCGAACGGTCGTCGCGCGACTTGAAGGTGTAGCCGAACGACCAGCCCGTCGAGGTGATGCGTCCCGGGAAGAAGAGCTTGTCGTAGCGTACGCCCTGCGGGGTTACGCGGTAGGGGTCGAGTGTCGCCGAGAGGTTGATGCCGAAGTTCTTGAACAGGGTCGTGCGGAACGAGAGCGAGATGGTCGAGAGCTTCATCGAGTCGGCTAGGAAGTTGTACGATCCGCTCAGGCGCAGCTCGTCGATGAGCTTGATCTTCTTGACGCCCGACGTATCGCGCTTTGAGAGGACCTTCATTTCGAGGTTCTGCGACAGCGAGAAGTTCAGGGCCATGGACTTTCCCGACGAGGGGACGCCGTAGGCATTGATCGCATAGGGCGAGTAGGTCGTGAAACGGCCCGTCGAGTCGGTCTGCCGCGAGAGGTAGTACCCGTAGGAGGGGTTGCTGAAGTCCGGGGCGAAGGAGAATCCCACGGTCGGGGTGATCGTATGGCGGATAGCCTGGATCTTGCGGTCGCGGCGCTTCTTCGTGAAGTCGAACATGCCGTAGAGGGTCGTCGAGGCCGAAACGCTCGTCGTGTAGTTGTAGAGCCGGTAGAATCCGTAGTCCGAGGGGAGCGTGTCGGTCTGGTTCGTAACCGGGTTCCATTCGTACTCCTGCTTCTTGAAGTACCACTTCTCGGTGTAGTTGAACGACGGCGAGACGTTGATGTAGTTGAACAGGTTGAACGAGGCCGAGACGGGGATCGAGTGCTCGATACCGTTCTTCATGTTGTCGAGGGTCTTTTTGGAGAAGATCTCCGACTCGGTAGTAGTTACCGAGTTGGTCATCTTTCCGGTATATTGCATCGAGATCTTCTCGTACCAGCGTTCCTTGCCGACGCGCTCCTTGCGCTTGAAGGGGTAGAGACGCGACACGTTGAATACGACCGTCGGCAGCGTTACCGAGATCGACTGGTTCTGCGAGTTCTGCGAGATGGCCATGTTGGCCGAGAGCGAGAAGGGGGTGCCGGCCCAGTTCTTCGAGTAGGAGATCGAGGAGTTGGTCTGCGTCGAGAGAATGTCGTCAAGCGTGGTGGCCGAATAGCGGTTGTAGCCGCTCGTGGCGAAGTTCACCGAGGCCGAGAAGGTCGATCCGGGGTTGGCCTTGGCATCCTGCGAGTGGGTCCACTGCACGCGGAAGTTGTTCTGCTTGATGTAGTCGGGCTCGCCCTTTTCGCCCGTCTTGACGTTGGAGAACTGGATGTTGAAACTGCCGCTGTACTTGTAGCGCTTGATGTAGCGCGAGGCGGCCGAGGCCTCCCACGATCCGAGGGTGTAGAAGCCGCCGCGGAGTGCCAGGTCGGCGTAGTCGCCCAGCGTGAAGTAGTATCCCAGGTCGCGCAGGAAGAATCCCTTGAGAGACTCCTCGCCGTAGGTCGGCATCAGCAGGCCCGACTTGGGTCCCATGTTGATGGGGAAGAATCCCTCGGGGATGCAGGGGAAGTAGATGGGCACGTCCTCCATGACCAGATAGGCCGGGCCCGTAATGACCTTCTTGCCGGGGATGACCTTCGCCTTGGTCATTGCCAGATAGAAGTGCGGACAGTCCGTATGGTCGCAGGTCGTGTACTTGCCGTGTTCGATGTTGAAGGTATTGTCGGGCATCTTCTTCACGCTGCCGCCCACGAGCCATCCGTCGCCCTGCTGCGTCGCCACTCCCTTGATCTTGGCCTTCTGCGTATCGAGGTTGTAGGTGATCGTGTCCATCTTGTAGGAGGTCCCGCCGTCGGCGAATTCGGGCTTCGTTACCGTCCACACGCCGTCTACCGAGTCGGGCTTTCCGTAGGCGTAGATCAGTTTTGTGTTCATGTCGATCTGCATGTAGTCGGCCTTGAGGTTCCGGCTCTGGTAGGTTACGTCGCCCTGGTTGTAGACGTAGACCAGCTTGTTGCGTACGTCGTAGACCAGCGAGTCGGTGCTCTTTCCGTCGAGCGGGTCGTCGAGGAAGCCTTTGGCTTCACGCGGCCTGCGCACCGTGTCGCGCCGCACGGTATCCGTTGCCGTGGAGTCTGCCTGCGGCGCCCGGAAAAGCGTGTCGGCCGTTGCGCCCGGCAGAGAGTCCGTAACGGGCCCGCGGCGATTCTGCTGGCGCGCATTCCGGGCCAGCTGGCGCCGCCCGCGCCGGGAGTCGGGAGTTGCCGGAACCGTTGCGTCCGGGGCTTCCGGGATCAGTGCCGGTATGGGCGTTTGGGGAACCTCCGCCTGGGGTGTGAGGGTGTCGGGGGGATTCTGGGGCCATGCGGCAAGACAGGCTCCCGCCCCCAGCAACGCCTGGGCGAAGAGCAGAACGGCTGCCGCCGACAAGAGATATTTTAGCTTCAGTCTGTTCAAAATCCCAAAAAAATCCGTACCTTTGCCGACGAGTCGGCAAAACCGCCCGGAGGGGGCTCCGGAGGAACCCCATGGGGTGATTTCGGCCCGACAAAGATAGATAAAAATTTACAGAAAGCTCACATTTACCGTTAAATATGCGTACCGGACCTCTCCTGTCGTTTGTCCTTGCCGTCATGACACTTCTAACGAACGTCGCCGTCGCTGAAAATATTGCGCACGGCGTGAGCGTGGTGGTGCTCGATGCGGGCCACGGCGGCAAGTTCCCCGGCGCCCATTACAGCGGGGTGTACGAGAAGGACCTTACGCTGAAGGTGGTCCTGAAGGTCGGCAAGCTGATCGAGGAGGGAATGCCGGGTGTGAAGGTGGTCTATACGCGCAAGACGGACAAGACGCTGGGGGCGACGCTCGCCGACGATCTGCAGGCCCGCGCCGACATCGCCAACAAGGCCGGAGGCGATCTGTTCGTCTCGGTGCATGTCAATGCCGCCAAGACGAAGGATGCGCGGGGTGTCGAGACGCTCATTATGGGCGAGAGCCCCAAGGAGCAGCGTTACAACGAGAATGCACTGTACGAGAGCAACCGCGAGGATCTGATCGACATGTCGGACGAACGTACGGCGGCCATCGTCCGGGCCTATATCCAGAACCTGCAGTTCACCTACGGCGAGTACAGCGAGGCGCTGGCCCGCTGCATCCAGGACAACTACATCCGCAGCGGGCGCCGTTCGCGCGGCGTGAAGCCGCAGCTGCTGCGCGTGCTCTATGCCACGGACATGCCGGGCGTGCTGACCGAGATCGGTTTCATGACCAATGCGCAGGAGATGGCCTACATGAAGTCGGAGAAGGGTCTCAACGAGATTGCCCGCAATATCTACCAGGGTATCCGCGACTATTCGGACTATGTGCTCAAGATTCGCGGTACGGAGGAGGCACGGCCTGCAACGGCCGCTCCGGACCGCTCTGACAAGGCGGCTCCCGCCGCACAGACCGAAAAGGCGTCCCCGGTAAAAGACGCCGATACGGGCAAGAAAACCGCCGCACCGAAACCCGAACAGAACCCTTCGGACACGGTGCCGGAGGCCGCAAAAACGGCGGAACGGCCCGCGGCGAAGACTTCAACCGCCCAGCCCTCCCTGCACTATGCGATCCAGCTGATGGCGAGCGCGAAACCCGTATCGCTTCGCTCGTCGCAGTTCGGCGCCTACCGGGGCAAGGTGAAACAGTATGTCGCCGGGGGGCGTTTCCCCTATAAATATTGCGTGGGCGAGTATGCCGATCAGAAGGAGGCCCAGAAGCAACTGCGTGAGGTGCGGAAACACTTCCCCGAGGCCTTTGTCGTCTCCTGCCGGGGCGGCCGGATCGCGAAATAGCGGGTTGGGAGGAGTGCGGGCTCCGGCCCGTTCCGACGGATGGAAACAATCGACGGGATCCTGACGGGCCCGAACGATAAAATAGAGATTTCGAATTATGAAAAGAGAGGTTAAAATCGGAGTATTCGCCGTGGCGATGATTCTGGCCGCCTGGGCGGGAATCCGATTCCTGAAAGGATTTGATATTTTCGGCCGCAACACGGTCTATTATGCCGCATACGACCAGATAGCTGGCGTGCAGGCCGCATCTCCCGTGCAGATGCAGGGCGTGAAGATCGGTACGGTAACCGGAATCACCCTCGATCCGCGGCGCAGCGACAAGGTCATCCTGCAGCTGACGATCAAGCGCCAGTACCTCATTCCCGAGGACTCCGAGGCGAAGATCATCAGCAGCAGCCTGATGGGGGCGAAGGCGATCGAGATCATCTACGGCGCCTCGTCCGCGTATCTCGAGGCGGGCGACACGCTGCGTTCGGGCCGCGACCGCGATCTGATGGACATGGCGGGCTCTGAACTCGACTTTTTCAAGCAGAAGTTTTCGCGGATCGCCGACGACCTGTCGCGGACGCTCGATAACGTCAATCTGCTGCTCGAAGAGAATGCAACGAACATCTCCGGGACACTGGGTAATCTGAATTCCGTTTCGGGCGATGTGGCCGAGTTGCTTGAGACGGAGAAGGAACACCTGCATTCCGCCGTGCAGAACCTCTCGGCCTTTGCCGACATGCTCGGCGAGAATGCGCCGCGGGTGGACAGCATCGTGGGCAGCCTGAACGAGGTTACGGCGCAGTTGGCCGAGGCGGACTTCGCACGGCGCCTTTCGGAGAGCGTGGCAACCCTCGACGACCTGCTCGGCAGGATCGAATCGGGCGACGGTTCGCTGGGATTGCTGCTCAACGACCGGGCGCTCTACGATTCGCTGACGATGGCGAGCGGCAACCTGGCGTCGCTGCTGGCCGATCTGCAGGAGTATCCGGGCCGTTATGTGCACTTCTCGCTCTTCGGGCGCGATCCCGAGAAGATGAAGGCCAAGGCGGACCGCCGGGCCGCCCGTGAGGCCGGGAAGCAGTTCAAGGACTCCCTTCGCCGCGCACAGTAAAACCCACATGCATCCGACTGGCTCGCCTGCGGGGCTTTGACCGACGGTTGTCCGCCGGTCGGAGCGGTTCGGCGGGTCCCGTCGGAAGCAGTTGAATTTCCGCTATGATTTATCCTGCCACTTTCGAGCAAAAGATCGGTTTCGACCGCCTTCGCGAGCAGATCGCGGCCCTGTGCAGCATGCGTGCCGCGCGGGAGCGGCTTGCGGCGGAGGGTTTCTCGACGTCGGCGCGGGAGATCGGGCAGCGGCTGGCACTCGCGGACGAGATGCGCCTGCTGCTCGAGATGGAGCGCGACTTTCCCGGGGGCGACTATCCCGATATCGATTTTCTGGTGGCGAAACTGCGCGTCGAGGGATCTTTCCTCGATGTCGAGGAGGTGATGACGCTGCACGGTGCGCTGTCCGCATTGGGCGGCGTCGTTTCGTTTATCCGCGTCCGCGGGGAGCACTATCCGACGCTCTTCGCCCTGACGCGGGATATCGCCGCCTTCCCCGAGATCGTGCAGCGTATCGAGACGATTCTCGACCGCTTCGGCAACGTGCGCGACAATGCCTCGCCGGCGCTGCTGCAGGTTCGTCGTGCCATCCGCGAGCGGGAGGGACAGGCCGCCAAGCGGCTGCAGGCGGTGCTCTCTTCGGCCAAGGGCGCCGGCATCGTCGATGCCGATGCGCAGATCTCGATCCGCGACGGCCGGGCCGTGATTCCCGTGTCGGCGGCCAACAAGCGCAAGCTCAACGGCTTCATCCACGATGAATCGGCCACGGGCAAGACCTTCTACGTCGAGCCGGTCGAGGTCGTGGAGATCAACAACGAACTGCGTGAACTGGAGTATGCCGAGCGGCGCGAGATCGTCCGGATCCTCTCGGAGTTCACCGATGCGATCCGCCCCGATACGGAGTCGATCGCCGTGTCGGGCGACTACCTGGCCCGGATCGACCTGCTGCGCGCCAAGGGGCGCTGGGCCTCGGAGAACGGCTGCGTGAAGCCGATCCTTTCGACCGACGACCGCCTGGTGCTGCGCAACGCGCGCCATCCGCTGCTGCAGCAGACGCTGCGGGCCGCCGGCCGTGAAATCGTGCCTCTCGACCTGCAGCTCGACCGCCGCAAGCACATCCTCGTCATTTCGGGCCCGAATGCCGGCGGCAAGTCGGTCTGCCTGAAGACTACGGGCATTGTGCAGTACATGTTCCAGTGCGGATTCCTTGTGCCGGCGTCGGAGAACTCGGAGCTTCCCGTTTTCCGGAGCCTGTTTATCGACATCGGCGACGAGCAGTCGATCGACAACGACCTTTCGACCTATTCGTCGCACCTGCTCAACATGAAGCACATGCTTGCCGGGGCGTCGGACCGCACGCTGGTGCTCATTGACGAGTTCGGCTCGGGTACGGAGCCCACGATCGGCGGGGCGATTGCCGAGGCGATCCTCGAGAAGCTCCTCGAAAAGGGATGCTACGGGGTGATCACCACCCACTACGCCAATATCAAGTACTACGCCTCGAATACCGAGGGCATCGCCAACGGGGCGATGCAGTTCGACGTGCAGCACATCCGGCCGTTGTTCCGGCTGGAGATGGGCAAGCCGGGCAGTTCGTTTGCCGTGGAGATCGCGCGCAAGATCGGCCTTCCGGAGGAGATCATCCGCGCGGCGAGCGAGAAGGCGGGTTCGGACCATATCAATATCGAGCGGCAGCTGCGCGAGATTGCGCGCGACAAGCACTACTGGGAGCAGAAGCGCGACCGCATCCGTCTGACGGACCGCAAGGTCGAGGAACTGGAGCAGACCTATTCCGAACAGCTGGCCGGCATCCGTGCCGAGCGGCAGGAGATCCTGCGCCGAGCCAAGCAGGAGGCGCAGCAGCTCATCGCCGATGCCAACCGGCAGATCGAGAATACGATCCGCACGATCCGCGAGGCGCAGGCCGAGAAGGAGCTCACGCGCCTGGCGCGCCGCGAGCTGGAGGATTTCCGCGAGCAGCAGGTCGATTCGGCCGACGCGGCGGAGCGCGACGCCGCCGTGTCGCGTGAGATCGAGCGGATCGAGCGTCGTCGCCAGCGGCGTGCCGAGCGCAAGGCCCGCGAAGGGGCCGCACCCGCGGCCGCGCCGGCTCCCGAAGCCGAGAAGCCGCGCGAGGTGGTCGAGGGCTCGAAGGTCCGCATGGAGGGGCAGGATATGGTCGGCGTCGTGCAGTCGGTCAAGGGCAACCGGGCGCAGGTGGCCTTCGGACAGATCCTGACGACGGTGGACCGCAGCCGTCTCCAGGTGGTCTCGAACAACGAATACCGCGAGGCGACGCGTCCCGTGGCGCCGCGTACGGTGGTTTCGGCCGACATCTCGGCCCGCAAGCTGCGCTTCCGCGACCATATCGATGTGCGGGGCATGCGCGCGGCTGAAGCGCTGGAACAGGTGCAGGACTTCATCGACGATGCGTTGATGGTGGGCGTGAGCACGGTGTCGATTCTCCACGGCAAGGGTACCGGGGCACTCAAGGAGGAGATCCGCCGTTATTTGAGAAGCGTCCCGGAGGTGGCTTCGGCTGTGGACGAACATGCCGACCGCGGCGGTGCGGGGATTACGATCGTAACGTTCGATCTGTCGTAACAGGGGAATTGTCGGAGCGGCGGCCGGGCCGCCGAACGCCGGATCTTCGGCGGACTCCATACGAATAAGTTATGAAATACAGACTTTCACGGATTGCCGCCATCGTGGGCGGCACGTTTTCGGGTACGGACTGCGAGGTGCAGTCCGTGGTAACGGACAGCCGCTCGCTGACGTGCGAGCTGGCTACGGGCCCGATGTTCGTGGCGATGTGCGGCGCCAATCACGACTCGCACTCCTATGTCGGACAGATGCTCGACCGCGGGGTCCGGGCCTTCCTGACCGAACGGCCCGTCGATCTGCCGGCGGATTGCGGCTGTGTCGTGGTTCCGAATGCCATCGACGCGCTGCAGTGTCTGGCAGCCTACCACCGAGCGCAGTTCCGGGGTACGGTGGTAGGAATCACCGGCTCGAACGGCAAGACGGTCATTAAGGAGTGGATCGCCGAGGAGCTTCCCGCCGGCATGAAGTACTACCGCTCGCCGAAGAGCTACAACTCGCAGCTGGGCGTGCCTCTCTCGGTGCTGATGCTCGAGGGCGACGAGCAGTTGGCGATCTTCGAGGCCGGAATCTCGAAACCCGGCGAGATGGAGCGTCTCGAGCGGATCATCCGTCCCGACGTGGTCGTCTTCACCTCGATCGGCGACGCCCACCAGGAGCACTTCCTCAACCTGGAGCAGAAGTGCATCGAGAAGATGATCCTTGCGCACGGGGCCTCGAAGATCATCTACCACAGCTACTACGAGCCGCTGGGCCGCATGATCGCAGCCCATTTCGCATCGCGCAGGCTCTACGATGCGGCGTCGTTCCCGAGCGTTCCCGACTCGGTCATCGGCAACGAGGCCTCGCGGCGTAATGCCCAGATCGTCGAGGCCTTCTGTGCCGCGATGGGCTATCCCGCCCCGGCCTTCGCGTCGGCTCCCGAGGTGGCGATGCGCCTCGAGGTCAAGGACGGCATCAACGATTCGGTGCTGATCAACGACGCCTACAACCTCGACCTCAACTCGCTGGCGTTGGCGTTGGATTACCTCCATACGGTGGCCCTCTCGCGGCCGAAGACGCTCATCCTGTCGGACATCGCGCAGAGCGGCCTGTCGGATGACGAACTTTACAGCCGCGTGGCGGGCATGGTGGCCCGTGCCGGCATCGACACCTTCGTCGGCATCGGCCCGAAGCTGAAACGCTACGCCGCGCTCATTACCTGCAATAAGACTTTCTTCCCCTCGACCGAGGAGTGCATCGGGCGGCTGGGCCGCGATGCCGTGGCCGGACGGGCCGTGTTGCTCAAGGGGGCCCGGGAGTACCGCTTCGAGAAGCTGGCCCATGCCCTGTCGCGCAAGAGCCATACGACGGTTCTCGAGGTCGATCTCGATGCGATGGTGCACAACCTGAACTACTTCCGCTCGAAACTCGCCCACGGCACGAAGCTCGTGGCGATGGTCAAGGCGGGCTCCTACGGTGCCGGGGATTTCGAGGTGGCGCAGATGCTCCAGCACCAGGGTGTGGACTACCTGGCCGTGGCCTTTGCCGACGAAGGCGTGCTGTTGCGCGAGCGGGGCATTACGATGCCGATTGTGGTACTCAACGCCGATGCGGACAGCTTCGAGCTGATGATCGCCAACCGGCTCGAACCCGAGATTTACAGCTTCCGGTCTCTCGACGACTTTGCGGCCGCCGTGTCGCATGCCGGGGAGACGCACTATCCGATCCACCTGAAACTCGATACGGGCATGCATCGTCTGGGCTTCATGGAGGAGGAGATCGACCGGCTCTGCGAACTGCTGCCGGTTCGTCCCGAGGTCAAGGTGGCGACGATCTTCTCGCACCTGAACTGTGCCGACATGCCTGAGGAGGATGCCTATACGCGGGCGCAGATCGCCCGTTACGATCGGATGAGCAGCACCATTGCGGCGTCGTTGCCCTATCCGGTGATCCGTCATACGGCCAACTCGGCAGCCATCGAGCGCTTCCCCGAGGCGCACTACGACATGTGCCGCCTCGGTCTGGGCCTTTACGGCTTCGGCTGGCAGCACAACGAGTCGCTGCGTCCGGTTTCGACGTTGCGGACGCGCATCGTGGCGATCAAGCACCTGGCGGCCGGCGAGACGGTCGGCTACGGCCGGGCCGGGTACCTGACGCGCCCGAGCATCACGGCGACGATCCCCGTGGGCTATGCCGACGGACTGGACCGCCATCTGGGCTGCGGCCGCTGGTCTGTGCTGGTCGGCGGCGGCGCGGCGCCCATCGTGGGGCGGGTCTGCATGGACAGCTGCATGATCGACATTACGGATATTCCCGGAGTCGGGGAGGGCGACGAGGTGCGGATCTTCTCCCCCGAACCGGGCAACGACCTGGAGACGATGGCCCGGGTGCTCGATACGATTCCCTATGAAATCATGACCTCGGTCTCGTCGCGTGTGAAACGAATCTACCTCAAGGAGTAATGGCCTGCGGAACCCTCTACCTGATCCCCTGTCCCATATCGGACGAAACGGCACCCTGGGAGGTGCTGCCTGCCTCGAACCGCGAGGTGATGGACGCCCTCGACTACTTCATCGTCGAGAATACCCGTACGGCGCGGCGTTTTCTCTCCCGGGCCGGCATCGCGCGGCCCATCGACACGTTGGAATTTCGCGAACTGAACGAGCATACGACGGCGGGTGCGGCCGTCGAGGAGCTCGTGCAGCCGTTGCTGGAGGGCCGCTCGGCCGGCGTGATCTCCGAAGCGGGTGTTCCGGCCGTCGCCGATCCCGGGGCGCTGGTCGTCGAGGCATGCCACCGCCGGGGCATCCGCGTCGTGCCGCTTGTGGGCCCCTCGTCGATCCTGCTTGCCGTGATGGCCTCGGGACTGAACGGGCAGTCGTTCGCCTTCAACGGTTATCTCCCGGTGAAGCCGCCCGAACGGGCCCGGGCGATCCGTTTTTTCGAACGACGCGCCCACGCCGAGGGGCAGTCGCAGCTCTTTATCGAGGCGCCCTACCGCAACGTGAAGCTCTTCGAACAATTGCTTCAGCTGCTGGCGCCGCAGACCCGGCTGACCGTGGCGATGGATCTCTCGGCCCCCGGTCAGTGGATCGAAACCCATGCGGTCGAGGAGTGGCGGCGCCGTCAGGTGCCCGATATGAACAGGCGCCCGGCCATTTTCATCATCGGATAGCTTCCCGGCGGCGGCTTGGTATGCAATTTGCGCCGGAGAAAGCGGAAAAACCGAAAAAATACGAGATATGAAAAAGGAAAAAGTTTATAATGAGGCTGTTGAGGACGAGGTGAAGGCCTCCTCCGAAACGGGAGGAACACCGCACGAAGAGGCTGCGGATGCCAATGTGGCAGACGAATCGCCGGAGACGTCTGACACAATGGCAGTCGGGGGCGATTCGTCCGAATCCGATGCCGCCACGGAGTTGGAGTCCGTGCTGGCCGAGTGGCAGGACAAATACCTGCGTCTGCAGGCCGAGTTCGACAACTACCGCAAGCGCACGCTCAAGGAGAAGATGGATCTGGTGCAGACCGGAGGCCGCGACGTGCTGCTGGAGATGCTGCCCGTGCGCGATGACGTGCAGCGGGCGCTGGCGGCCATGGAGCAGAGCGACGACATCGAGGCACTGCGTTCGGGCATCAGACTCATTTCGCAGAAGTTCACCGAGGCGCTGCGCCGCAAGGGCGTTACGGAGATCGAGGTCAAGGACAAGGAGTTCGATGCGGAGTATTGCGAGGCCGTGGCACGTTTTGCCGCGGGCGAGGAGATGAAGGGCAAGGTCATCGACGTCGTGCAGACCGGCTACATGCTGGGCGAGCGGGTGCTTCGCTTCGCAAAAGTCGTTGTAGGAGAGTAATGCCATGGCAGAGAAAAGGGATTATTACGAGGTGTTGGGCGTTGCGAAGAACGCCAATGCCGATGAGATAAAGAAGGCCTACCGCAAGGCGGCCATCAAGTACCACCCGGACAAAAATCCCGGGGACAAGGAGGCCGAGGAGAAGTTCAAGGAGGCTGCCGAGGCTTACGATGTGCTCTCGAATCCGGACAAGCGGGCCCGTTACGACCAGTTCGGCCATGCGGGCATGAGCGGTGCGGCCGGCGGAGCCGGCGGCTTCGGCGGTTTCAGCGGCGGCGGATTCTCGATGGAGGATATCTTCTCGCAGTTCGGCGACATCTTCGGCGGACATTTCGGCGGCGGGTTCCGCTCGTCGTCCGCGGGCGGCGGGCGCCGCGTGAACCGCGGGTCGGATATCCGCATCAAGGTGAAGCTGACGCTTGCGGAGATCGCCTCGGGCGTTACGAAGAAGCTGAAGATCTCGAAGACGGTCGCCTGCGACAAGTGCGGCGGCACAGGCGCCAAGGATGCCAATGCCTATGCGACGTGCTCGACCTGCAACGGTGCGGGTTACGTTACGCGTGTGGAGAACACCTTCTTCGGCCGCATGCAGACGCAGGGTGTCTGCCCGACGTGCGGCGGTACGGGCAAGGTGATCACCTCAACGTGCGACAAGTGCAAGGGCGAGGGAACGGTGCGCGGCGACGAGGTCGTTGAGATTCAGATTCCCGCTGGAGTGGGTGAGGGCATGGTCCTCACCGTCTCGGGCAAGGGCAATGCCGCGCGCCACGGCGGTGTGAACGGCGATCTGCAGGTGCTGATCGAGGAGGAGCCGGATCCCGAACTGGTGCGCGACGGCAACGACCTGATCCACAACCTTAACATTACGGTTACGACGGCCCTGCTGGGCGGTACGGTCGAGGTGCCGACGGTCGGCGGCCGGGCGAAGATCAAGATTGCTCCGGGCACGCATGCCGGCAAGGTGCTGCGGTTGGCCGGCAAGGGTCTCCCGGAGGTGAACGGCTACGGGCGCGGCGACGAGCTGATCGTCGTGGACATCACCATCCCGTCGAAACTCTCGTCCGAGGAGAGACGCCTGGTCGAGCAGCTGGCCCAGCAGCCCGGTTTCCAGCACGCCGAGTCGGTCAAGAACCAGAATATTTTCGAGCGCATGAAGAGCTTTTTCCGGTAAGGAGGATGCGAAAGCAACGGAAAATTCGTACCTTTACCGCGAGTGAAGGAACGAATTTTTCGTATCGGGAGGGGCGGCAGGAGTGCCGTGGCATCCCTGAACTACCTTCGGGCGGAACGCACCCGCCGCTTTGCGACAGGCTTCGGTCTGCGGCGGCGTTCCGGAATCCTTCGCGCTTAATTTCAAGAGACTATTGCCATGTTAGGTTTTTCACCTTTTAAGAAGCACGCCAACAAGTTCAACTACATCCCGCGCTACTACGATCCCGAAAAGGAGGAGCGTGAGCAGCGGCGTGCCGAGTTGCGCGGAGAACGCGCCGAAGATGCCGAGCGGGAGTATGTCCCCGGGCAATATGTCCGTACGCAGCGGGCCGCACGCGCCGCGCGGCATGCCGGCAAGGACGACTGGGGCCGTATCCGGGTGCTGAAACTCGCCGGGGCCGTTGTGCTGATCCTGCTGTTCGTCTACCTGCTCTACCCCAGACTGGCCGAGGTCTTCATCCGGGCCACGTCGCGTCCTGCCGTACAGACGCAGGTCGAGGAGGACGGGTTCAATCCCTATGCTCCGATCCGGATCGTGCCGAACGACTACGAGGAGGGTGATTACGAGGAGGAGTAGATGGCTGACAAGATCATATTGCTGCCCGAGGTTGTCGCCAACCAGATCGCTGCCGGTGAGGTGGTGAACCGTCCGTCGTCGGTGGTCAAGGAGATGATGGAGAATGCCATCGACGCCGGGGCCTGCAGCGTGAAGGTTAATTTCCGCGACGGCGGCAAGGAGCTGATCCAGATCGTGGACGACGGCTGCGGCATGTCGCCCATCGACGCCCGGATGGCCTTCGACCGCCATGCCACGAGCAAGATCCGCTCCGTGGAGGATATCTATGCGCTCCATACGTTCGGATTCCGCGGCGAGGCGCTGGCTTCGATTGCGGCCGTGGCGCAGGTCGAGCTGCGCACGCGTCAGGCCGACGACGAGATGGGTACCGCCGTCGAGATTCACGGCGGGCAGTTCCTCTCGCAAACGCCCGTGATGTGTCCCGCGGGGTCGCAGTTCTTCGTGCGCAACCTCTTCTTCAATGTTCCGGCGCGACGGCGCTTCCTGGAAAAGAGCACGACATCGGCGACGCAGATCAAGACCGAGTTCCAGCGTGTGGCGCTCTGTTACCCGCAGGTTGCCTTCGAACTCTATGCCAACGACGCTCCGATCCTGTCGCTGCCCGCCACGTCGCTTGCGGGCCGTATCGTCGATATCGTGGGGCGGCACATGAAGCAGAACCTGCTGGAAATAGATGCCGACACCTCGATAGCCCGGGTCGCCGGCTATGTCGGCCGGCCCGCTGCGGCCAAGAAACGCAATGCCGAGCAGTATCTCTTCGTCAATGGGCGATATTTCAAGAGCCCATATCTGACGAGCGCGATTCTGAAAGCCTATGAAAAACTGATCCCTGCAGGCGAGCAGCCCTCCTATTTCCTCTATCTGACGATTGATCCTGCGCGTATCGACGTCAATGTCCATCCGCAGAAGATCGAGGTGAAATTTGCCGACGAGGAGGCCATCTGGCAGATCGTCCATGCCGCCGTGCGCGAGACGCTTGCCAAGACGGGCGCCGTGCCGCTGATGGATTTCGACCGCGCGGGCCAGGTGGAGATTCCCGTCCTGCGGCGGGGCGTCGTCTACAACGAACCTTCGGCCATGTCGAACGAGAATTACAACCCTTTCCGGGAGTCCTACATCGACCCTACGGCTCCCGATCCGAATGTCGATTTCACCGGGTTCGATGTCCCTTATGACGGAGGTGCCGTTGCTGATCCGGGTTCGGCTTCACGGAATGCCGCGGCGGGACTCCGTTCTGCCGCAGGCCGTGTCCCCGGGCTTTCGTACGGGGATGACACGGCTTTCGACGAATTCGAGTCGGCCTCGGATTTCGCATCCGAGCAGGCTTCCGCCCCGGGCTCTCCGGCCGGTGATGCGGAGACCTTCGAGATCGTTTCCGAAGCCCTTGCCGGCGGGAGTATGCTTGATTTCATTCCTTCCGGCGCGGATCCCGTGCAGCAGCGGCTGGAGGTCGGGCTGCATCCCGAATTTTCCGATCCGCTGCCGTTGGGAAACGGCTATCTCGCCGCGCTGCTCGACGGGCGTTTTGTCGTCGTCGATATCCGCCGGGCCCGGGAGCGGCTTCTTTACGAGGAGTACCTCCGAATGCTGGGCTGCGGCAAGGCCGTAAGCCAGCAGCTGCTTTTTCCCGAGTCTCTGACCCTCTCGTCCGAGGAGTATGCGCTGCTCGAGGAGCATGCCGTGGAGTTTGCGGCCCTGGGCTTCGACATCGACTGCTGCGGCGAGGGGAATATCGAGGTGAAGGGGACCCCGGCCGACCTTCCGTCGGAGGGGATCGACCGGCTGGTTTTCGATCTGCTTCAGGCATTCCGCACGCCGCTTTCTGCGGCCGACATGCGGCGTGAGCAGCTGGCAACGCTCCTGGCCCGCACTGCCGCCCGCACCACGCCGCGGAGTATCTCCCGCGAGGAGGCTGCGGCATTGCTCGCGCAGCTGGCCGGAGCCGATAATATGAGCTTCTCGCCGTCGGGAAAGGCGATTCTTGTCGAAATCACGCCCGAAGAGCTGCGGAGCCGACTGGGATAATCCGGATAATTGGATTATCTTTGCATGAATTTTTTTGCGAACGGCGCCTGTCCCGGCGCGGGGCCTCTCCGGCGGACGACAGCGGACGGGACGGGAGCAAGGTAACGAGTTGCTGTTTATGAACAACTATTTCCAGACCCCTCCGGTGGTCAAGAATCTGATAATCGTCAATGTCCTGGTCTTCATGGCCACGACGCTGCTGCCCGTGGGCAATGCGATCTTTGATTTCGGATCCCTGTGGTTCGGAGCCTCGCCCTATCGGGAGTTCCACACCTATCAGTTCATCACCTACATGTTCCTGCATGCCGACATGGGGCACATCTTCTTCAACATGTTCGCCCTGTGGATGTTCGGCCGCACGCTGGAGTATGAATTGGGCTCGAAGCGCTTTTTGATCTATTATCTGGTCTGCGGCGTCGGTGCGGCGTTGATCCAGATCCTGACGGCCTGGTTGTTGGGCGAGACGCCCATCCAGCTTGTCGGAGCTTCGGGTGCCGTGATGGGGCTGCTGCTGGCCTTCGGCGTGATGCATCCCAATGCGGTCATCATGCTGCTCATCCCGCCCCTTCCGATGAAGGCCAAGTGGTTCGTGCTGATCTACGGTGTGATCGAACTCTTCATGGGTTGGACCGGCTTCGGCGGCAATGTGGCGCATTTCGCCCATGTGGGCGGCATGCTGTGGGGCTTTCTGCTCCTGCAGTGGTGGAAACGCAAGGGCTCAATCCGGTTTTAGACGATGAAAAGGACGTCGTATTACAGCGAGTACGGCGAGCGCCCTGCGGTGCGGTCGCGGCGGAGCCTCCTCCTGCACTTGCTCGATGGGCTCATCACGCTGCTTACCGTAGCGGTGGCGGCGGTGATGGCGATTACCTACCTGGTTCCGTATGTCAATCCGGGACGTATCTGGTTCCTGCCGGTCCTGGGCCTTGCGGCTCCGGCCGTTTATGTTGCCTCGGTTATCCTGATGCTCTATTGGATTATCCGCTGGAGGTGGATTCAGGCCGGGATCATGCTCGTGCTGGTAGTCCTGGGCCTCGGCCGGGTTTCGCTGTTCTGGAGGCCCGAGATCCGGCGCAGCTACGAGGAGATCGTCTCCGACCGGGGAACGGTCAAGGTGATGACCTACAACGTGCGAAGTTTTTACGGTCCGGATGGCGAAAGCAGCGTGGAGGGTATCGTGGACCTTATCCGCGAACAGAACCCCGATATTGTCTGCCTGCAGGAGTTCAACGGCCGGCTGGCCGGCGGTTCCGACTCCTTCCGGCTGCTGCTCGACAGCTATGATATCTCCCGGTTTGATGAAACCAGGGATTCCGAGGTTCCCGAGGATACGGGGCTGGTTATCTTGAGCAAATACCGGATTTTGCGCAGTGCCACGGTGCTGACGCCCCATTCTTCGTCGTGGGCCGATCTGCTTGTCGATGAGGATACGCTGCGCGTGTTCAACAACCACCTGCACTCCACGGCGATCAATGCCGACGACAACGAATACATCACCACGCGGCGCTTCCTTTCGGATACGGCCCGCGAGGTGAAGTTCCGCAGCATCGTGAGCCGCCTGCGTGCGAACAGCGAACTGCGTGCCGCACAGGTGGACAGTATCTCGACCGAGATCCGCGCTACGCGTTGGGGGCGCCTGGTCTGCGGCGATTTTAACGATACGCCCGTGTCGTATGTCTACCGCCGGATGGCCGCGGGTCTGAACGACGCCTTCAGCGAGTGCGGGTCGGGCTATTCGCATACCTACCGCGGATTCTTCAATACGCTGCGTATCGACTATGTGCTCTGCTCCGAGCCGTGGCAGGCAATTACCTACGAGGTGCTGCCTGTCGAGTATTCGGACCATTATCCCGTTGTGGTGCGGCTGAAGCGCGAATCCTGACGTCCAACCGACGCTGCCGGAGATGAAAAGCGCGTCCCGTGAATCCATTCACGGGACGCGCTTTCTTCTTTTTGCGCGATTATTCGGTGATCTTCTTGCGCGGATGCACCATGTTCTCGGGCTGCAGGATCTTTTGCAGCTCCTCTTCGCTCATGAGCTTGTGCTCGAGGACCAGGTCGTAGATGCCCTTGCCGCTCTGGAGCGCCTCCTTGGCGAGCATCGTCGAGGTCTCGTATCCCAGATAGGGATTGAGGGCCGTAACGAGTCCGATGCTGTTGTAAACCATTCGCCGGCAGACCTCGGGATTGGCCGTGATGCCCACGATGCACTTCTCGCGCAGGGTGTTCATCGCATTGACCAGCATCTCGATATTCTCGAAGAGCGAGTGGACGATGATCGGCTCCATGACGTTGAGCTCAAGCTGTCCGGCTTCGGAGGCGAGCGTGATGGTCAGGTCGTTGCCGATGACGCTGAAAGCCACCTGATTCACCACTTCGGGAATGACGGGATTAACCTTTCCGGGCATGATCGACGATCCGGGCTGGCGCGGCGGCAGGTTGATCTCGTTCAGACCGCAGCGGGGTCCCGACGACAGCAGCCGCAGGTCGTTGCAGATCTTCGAGAGTTTCACGGCCAGCCGTTTCAGCACCGAGGAGTTCATGATGAAGGCGCCCGTATCGCTCGTGGCCTCGATCATGTTCGTGGCTTTCGTCAGCGGCAGCCCCGTGATCTCGCGCAGGTGCTTCGTGCAGAGCTCCGCATAGTCCGGGTCGGCGTTGATGCCCGTACCGATGGCCGTGGCGCCCATGTTGATCTCGTAGAAGAGGCGCAGATTGGTCTGCAGGCGGTCGATCTCCTCGGTGAGCGTGGCGGCATAGGCCTCGAACTCCTGCCCGAGGGTCATCGGCACGGCATCCTGCAGCTGCGTACGTCCCATCTTGATGATGTGGGCGAACTCCTCGCCTTTGGCATGGAATGCCGCGATGAGCTCGCGCAGCGAGGCTACGGCGCCGTCGATGCTCCGGGCCAGGGCGATGCGCACGGCCGTGGGGTAGGCGTCGTTGGTCGATTGCGACAAATTGACGTGGTTGTTCGGGTGGCAGTATTGGTATTCGCCCTTCTCGTGTCCGAGCAGTTCGAGGGCCCGGTTGGCGATTACCTCGTTGGCGTTCATGTTGGTCGAGGTGCCGGCACCGCCCTGTACCATGTCCACGACGAACTGTTCGTTGAACTTGCCTTCGCGCAGCTCCTCGCAGGCCCGCGTGATGGCGTCGGCAATTTGGGGATCGAGCAGACCCAGGTCGCGGTTTGCGGCGGCGGCACCCTGCTTGACATCGGCCAGGGCACGGATCAGCTGCGGAAAGAAGTTGAGCCGTACGCGGCTGATATGGAAATTCTCCACGGCACGCATCGTCTGCACGCCGAAATAGTACTCTACGGGGATATCCATCTCTCCGAGCAGGTCATGCTCGCGGCGGGTCTTCCCCGAAAGCTTGATGTCCGTAAAATCCATAACGTTATTTTTTGGTTGGTTCTACAAATATAGCATTTTTACGGATCGTTGTCTAAAAAACTTCGTATCTTTGTATAGTTTGCCGCGGGCGGGGCTTCCGCTGCGGCGTTTCAATACTTCAAGCCATGATTCTCGATTCACTGAAAAACAGCGCACGCTACTATTCGATCCACCCGCGTCTGGAGCGGGCCTTTTCGCTGATTGCCTCGACGGACTGGACAAAAATGGAGCCGGGTACGCACGAACTCGACGGCCGGGACATCTTCGTCAATGTGATGGATATCTCCCTGAAGCGGAAACCCGATGCCAAACTCGAGGTGCACGACGCCTACATGGATATCCAGGTGCTCATTACGGGCCGTGAGGAGGCCTTCGGCTGGAGCGAACGCAAGGACCTGTCGAAACCCCTCGGGGCGTTCGATACGGCAATGGATATCCGCTTCTACGACGACGAGCCGCAGACCTATTATACGCTGCGTCCCGGTCAGTTCACGCTGCTCTTCCCCGAGGACGGCCATGCGCCGATGGTGGGCGAGGGCGATGTGCGCAAGATCATCGTCAAGGTGCGTATCTGACGTGCACGGCCGGAACAGGGCGGCGGTCGGAACCGATGAAGGTTCCGACCGCCGCTTTTTTGTCCGATCCGCTGCCGCGGAGGCTTATACTGTTGCCAGATCCGTATGGTGGCGGATCAGACGTACGGCGAGCCACGATCCGAGGGCACAGACGACGAAGGCCGCACCCGTGGAGTACATCGTGTTGCCGAGGCCCACGAGTGGGGAGACGATGCCTCCGAAGGCGAATCCTGCGGCTCCGAGCAGGGCCGATGCAGTGCCCGATTCGGAGCGGGTGCACTCCATGGCCAGCGTTGTGGAGGTCGTGAAGGTGAGGCCCATCGAGAAGAGCAGCCCGATGAGCAGTCCCTCGTAGATCCAGAAGTTGCAGCCCAGAGCCATGGCGGCCGCTTCGGCTGCGGCAAAGCCGATCATGCCGATGCATCCCGTGCGGGTTCCCTGTTCGGGATGGTGAAACCGCACGGCAAGGGCCGCGGCGCAACCGATGGCTACGGCGTTCAGGGCGAAGCAGAGGCTGAAGGTGAAGGTCGAGAACCCGAAATGCTCCTGAATGATGAAGGGCGACGAGGCGATGTAGGCGAACAGCACACCCTGTGCGAAGGCGAACTGCAGCACATAGGCCGCATACTGCCGGTTGTGCAGTACGGAGCCGAAGTTGCGGAGTATGTCGCCCCAGGCAACGGCATTGCGCCGTGCGGCGGGCAGGCTTTCACGGAAACGGTAGCTTCCGGCAAGCAGCAGCGCGCCGATGGCAAGCAGGATGCAGAAGATGCCCTGCCAGCCGATGCGGTCGCAGAGCGCTCCGCCGATGATCGGTGCGGCGACGGGAGCCACGCCGTTTATGGCTCCGATCAGGGCGAGCATGCGGCCCAGGTCGGCTCCCGAGAACTTGTCCGTGGCGACCGAACGCGAGATGACGATGCCGCCCGAGCCGGCAACGCCCTGAATGAAGCGCAGGGCGACGAACTGGTGGATGTCCCGGGCGAAGAGGCAGAACAGGGTCGAGCCGATGAAGAGCCACATGGCCGCGAGCAGCGGCTTGCGGCGCCCGTATTTGTCGCTCAACGGGCCGAAGAAGAGCTGGCCGACGGCCAGACCGATCATGCTCGTCGTGAGGCCCATCTGCACCATCGACGACGAGGTGGCGAAATAACCTGCCATGGCGGGCAGTGCCGGGAGGTACATGTCCGTAACGAACGGGCCGAAGGCGGTGAGCATGCCCAGTAGAATCAGCAGGAATGCTTTTGAGTTGCTATTGTTCATGAGGTTCGGAGAATTCCTTTTTCGTTCGTGCAAAGGTACTCCGGATTTTTCATCCGCGGGTCGTCCGTTCGGAAAGAGTTTGGTTCATTTTCGGAATGCCTGGTGCTGCTGTCCGGAGCTTTGCCGGGGATAAAAAGATTGCGGAGGCCTTTATGGCCTCCGCAGACGATCGGAAGTTTTCCTTTTCGGAACAGCTCCTATTTGCCGATTCCGCTGTAGCGGAATCCTGCGGCCAATACCTCCTGTTTGTCGAAAATGTTGCGTCCGTCGATGACGGCATCGCCGCGCATCGTGGCGCGCAGCCGCGGCCAGTCGGGCATGCGGAACTCCTTCCATTCGGTTACGAGTACGACGGCATCGGCCCCTTCGGCCGCCTCGTACATGTTGCGGGCGTAACGGACGGGCTTCCCGGCAAGCATCCGGCGGCTTTCGTCCATCGCCACGGGATCGTAGGCTACGACCTCCGCACCGGCATCGAGCAGGCGGTCGATGACCACCGTGGCCGGGGCTTTGCGGATGTCGTCCGTCTCGGGTTTGAACGCCAGTCCCCAAAGGGCGATGCGGCGTCCGTCGAGATTGCCCAGCAACTCTTTGACCTTGCGGAAGAGCACCTCCTTCTGGGCCTCATTGACCCGTTCCACGGCTTCGATGACTTGCATCGTATAGCCGTGTTCGCGGGCTGTGCGGGCCAGAGCCTGGACATCCTTCGGAAAACACGACCCTCCGTATCCGCAACCCGGATAGAGGAACTTGTTGCCGATACGCAGGTCTGCCCCGATGCCCTTGCGGACCATCTCGACGTCGGCCCCTACGCGATCGCAGAGGTTGGCGATGTCGTTCATGAACGAAATGCGCGTGGCGAGCATGGCGTTGGCCGCATATTTGGTCATCTCGGCCGAGGCGATGTCCATGAACATCACCCGGAAGTTGTTGATCAGGAAGGGACGGTAGAGGCGGGCCATCAACTTGCGGGCCCGTTCGCTCTCGACGCCCACGACCACGCGGTCGGGCGACATGAAGTCCTTGACGGCGGCTCCCTCTTTGAGAAACTCCGGATTCGACGCCACGTCGAACTCGATCTCCTCGCCGCGGACTTTCAGCTCGGCGGCGACGATTTCGCGGATCCGCTGCGCCGTACCTACGGGTACGGTGCTCTTCGTTACGAGCAGCGTGTAGCGGTGGATGTGGCGTCCGAACGTGCGGGCCACCTCGAAGACCTGTCGCAGATCGGCCGACCCGTCCTCCAGCGGGGGCGTCCCGACGGCCAGGAAGACCACCTCCATGCGGTCGAGACACGCCGCAAGGTCGGTGGTGAAGTGCAGGCGTCCGGCTTCGACATTGCGGCGCACGATCTCCTCCAATCCCGGTTCGTAGATGGGGATTCTTCCGGCATTGAGGGCCTCGATCTTCCGATGGTCGATATCCACACAGGTGATATCGAGGCCCATCTCCGCAAAGCAGGCTCCCGATACGAGCCCCACATAGCCCGTTCCGATGATGGCGATTTTCATCATGGCGTTATTCGCGGTTCATCTCCTTGGCAACGGCGGCGGCAAGCGTGCGGCAGCATTCGGCTGCGGCGGACGAATAGCCCTGTTTCATCTCCACGGGCTCGCAGACCGGCGTCCACTTCATCCGTTCGGCGAACTCGCGCATGCGGCGCACTGCGGCGGCAGCCCATGTGAACGATCCGAAGAAGGCGAAGCGGCGCTGCGGGATGCAGCGGGCCTCGATGCGGCGCAGCAGCTCCTCGACGGGCGGGAACAATTCGGCGTTGTAGGTCGGGCTGCCGACGATGAGCGTGTCGAAACGGAAGATGTCGCGCAGCACGACCGACGGATCGGCGTACGAGAGGTTGTAAACGCGCACGGGACCGACGCCGGCCTCGGCCAGTTCGCGGGCGATCCGCTCGGCCATCTGCTCCGTATTTCCGTACATGGAGGCGTAGGCCAGCACGACGCCCGGCTCGCCTTCGTAACGGCTCATGCGGTCGTACATGCCGACAACGCGTGCGATTTCACGCTGCCATACGGGGCCGTGCGTCGGGCAGATCGTGCGTATTTCGAGTCCTCCGAGTTTCTGCAGCGCCTTCTGCACCGGGGCGCCGTATTTGCCCACGATGCAGGCGTAATAGCGGCGCATCTCGTCCCAATAGCGCTCCGTATCGACCTGTGAGTCGGTGATGCCGCCGTCGAGGGCACCGAACGTGCCGAAAGCGTCGCCCGAGAAGAGTACCCCTTCCTCGGCCAGCCACGAAACCATCGTCTCGGGCCAGTGTACCATCGGGATGAGGTGGAAGGTGAGGCTCTTGCCGCCTCCCAGATCGAGGCGGTCGCCCTCCTTGACTTCGAGCATGCCGGAGCAGATGCCGTAGTAGCCGCCGATCATCTGGATCGTCTTGGCGTTGCCGACGATCTGCAGTTCGGGGTAGCGCAGGCGAAGCGCGGCGATCGACGAGGAGTGGTCGGGTTCCATGTGGTTTACGACGAGATAGTCGATCCTGCGGTCGCCGATCGCTTCGCGGATGTTCTCGAACAGACGGCTTCCGAATGATTCCTCGACGGTGTCGATCAGGGCGATCTTCTCGCCGACGACCAGGTAGGAGTTGTATGAGACCCCGCAGGGCAGCGACCAGAGCCCTTCGAAGCGGGTCGTGGTGCGGTCGTTTACGCCGACATAATGGATGCCGGGCAGAATTTCCGTAATAGCCATATCGTTATCGTGTCGTATTGATTCGTTTTGACGTTGCGAATTTACGAAAAAAAATCCACTGTGCAACGGCATCTTTTCGGGGACTGCCTTTGTACCGGCCGTCGTGATCCGACAAAAAAAGGCCGATCCCCGGAAAAGGGATCGGCCCGCAGTCGATTAAACGGCCTTGATCAGTTGCCGTTCGGAATGAATACGTCGGCATTCTGGTAGCCGAGGTATCCGGCCGAAACGTAGTAGTAGAGGGTGAACGAAAGCTGGTTCTCCTTCGGGCCGCTTACATAGAAGTAGTTGTCGAAGCCGCCGCCCGTAACATAACTCTCGTCGCCCTGCCAGTAACCTACGTCCTGAACGGAGATGGCTCCGTAGCTGCCGTAGCTCAAACCGGTATTCTGGTTTGCAACGCGGCAGAACTTGAAGGCGCTTCCGTCGGAAGCCGTGCCGCCCAGATCGAGTACCGTGAACTTCAGGTGGTTGCCCTCTCCGTACATGTTTTTGACGCGATAGAGCGTCTCATCGACATCGCACTTCTCCAGTACGACCTGTGCGGGGCTCAGTCCCAGCTGGCCGAGGGTTCCGTAGGTCATCGTACCGGCGGTGATGGAGGTCCAGGTAAGGCCCTGGAACGTGGTCGAGGCAACGGCTTTACGGCCATTCTCGGCGACACCTACTGCCGTGATCGTATAGTTGCCCAGCAGGCCCGTCAATACGAAGTCCTGCGTGGAACCCCCTTCGAGTTTCGTACCGCTTGCGACAACCTGGTCGGCGTAGGCGTTCTCGCCGTTGGCGGCGATGTACTCCTGAACGGCCGTCGTCAGCTCGGACTTGTAGTAGATCTCCGCTACCTTGTTGTTCGGTGCGATGCGGATCATCAGGTCCTCGTCAGCATTGTATTCGCTGCTCGGAGTGTAGGTATACATGGTAATGGCCGGTGCACTGTCGCTTCCGGGATCGGTACCCTCGTCAGCCGAGCAGGCGGCCAGGGTTACGACGCCTGCCACGGCCAGAACGGAATAGAAATATTTTTTCAGTGTCATAAGTTCAAATCTTTAATGGTTCCTGTAATTACCATACCTTCTCCGGGGAGTCCTCGGTAGGCTGGATCGGCGTGGGATTGCTGATGCAGGCCTGGTTGTAGTTGGTCTCCGTCTGCACGATGCAGAGGTTCATCCAGTCGGGCACGCTCTCCGTATTCCAGCGATAACCCTTCGGGTGGTTCGTGCCGGCATAGCTGCGGGTGATACCCTTTTCGAAGCGCTTGATGTCGAACGTGGCGAAGCCTTCGCCCCAGAGCTCGACACGGCGCTGCCACCATACGTTGTCGCGGAACGACTGCGCGTTGTCATATTCGTATTCCTGGTTGCGGGTCTTTGCGAAGGTCTCGAGCAGCGTCTTTCCGCGGCCCTCCTCCTGCATGCCGGCAGCCTCGGCCTCGATGAGCATCATCTCCTCGACACGCATCAGCGGTACGGCAACGCAGAAGCCGATCTTCACGTTGTTGTGTCCGGCCTCGCCGCCGGCAGCGCGGAACTTGAGCGACAGGCCGCCGAAGGTTCCCGAAGTGGTTGCCATCGCGGTGTTCACAATGGCTCCGGGATATTCCGATACGCCCGAAAGATACTCGGCGACAATGGCCTGAAGCTCTTCCATCGACGTTGCCGAAGCGACCATCTCGTCGAGCTCGGGGTCGATGAAGCACTTGCGGCGCCAGTCGGTCTGCGGGATGGTCTCGAGCAGGTGGGCGTCGATGCGCTTCGGCGTTCCGTAGTTGGCGGCATATCCGCAACCGGACTGCTCCGTGATCTCGAGGATCATCTGCGAGCCCCAGCTCGAGTCGCCGTCGTTGGCCGTGATGTTGGGGTCCTCCGCATCGAACTCGGTCATGAACATCCAGGCATCGTTCGGGGTGTTGAATCCCGTGTTATGATCGAGGTACTGCTCTTCGGTCATCATCGTATAGCCGCTCTGGGCCAGCTTTGCGTAGTGCTCGGCATCGGCCCACTGCTCCATCGTCAGGTAGGCGCGCGCCTTCAGACCGTAAACGACGCTCAGGTCGGGCGTGGTCTTGTCGGGACGCTGGTAATCGGCCAGATACTCCTCGGCCTTGTCCAGGTCGCTGAGGATGAACTCCCACATCTTCTCGTTCGTGGCGTTGGGGTTGTTCGTGGCCTGCTCGTTGGTCGTCTTCTCCGTGATGATGGGCACGGTCAGCGCTTCGGGATGTCCCTTGTAGGTCTGGGGTGCGAACATGCGGGCGAGGTCCATGTAGAACATGGCACGCATGGCATAGGCGATACCGGCACCTGTGATGTGGTCGGCCGAGGGCTGCTCGCCGGCCAGCGAGATGACCACGTTGCAGTTCTTGATCCAGCCGTAGTAGAGCGTCCAGGGAAGCTGGCAGATGGCATAGGTCGGGCCGAGGGCCACGCCGCAGGTGTACCACGTCGTGTAGTGCTCGCTGTCGGTATCTTCGCAGACAATGTCCTGCCCCATGACGTCGCGCTGCAGGAAGAACGACGTGTAGCCGAAATCATAGGGAGAGTAGCTGCTGCCGCTGTAGATGAATTCGCCGCTCATCGTGGAAGTGCAGGCCGTCACGAAGTTGTTGAACGAGTTGGGCGCCTCTCCGGCCTGGTCCACGGTAACCGTTCCCTGCTGCGGGAAGGTCTCCTGAAGACATCCCGTGGAGAGCGCGGAGGCTCCGATAAGCAGGGTGGCTATTAATTTGATATTCTTGTTCATATTTCGAATGCTTTTTGATGATTAGAACGTAAGCTGGATACCTCCGGAAATCGTACGGATCGGCGAATAGTCGGCCACACCCGTCGAAGCCGTTCCGACGTAGTTGTAACGCGGGTCGAGACCCTTGCGTGCCGACCAGAAGCAGAGGTTTTCGCCGGCGGCGTAGATACGCATCTTCAGCTTGTTGTGGAATACCTTTTCCGGAATCGTGTAGCCGATGGCAAACGACTGGAAGTTGAGGTACGAGGCGTCGGTCAGGAAACGGTCCGACTTGGCCGTGGTGTACTGGTCGCCCTGCTGCCAGCGCGGAATGTCGCTGTCGGTGTTGTTCGGGCTCCACGACTTGATCCAGTCCTTGTGGATGGCGCTTCCGTTGGCGGCTCCAGTCCAGGGGGTCATCAGCGAGGCGTAGGTTACGTCATAGACCTTGCCGCCGATCTGGTAGTCGAACGTCAGCGAGAGGTCGAAGTTGCCGACGCGCAGGTTCGTGCCGAAACCGCCGAATACCTTCGGCAGGATGCTGCCCTGCTCATACTCCGTGGCGCTGTTGATGTCGTAGGTCGTGCCGCCCTTGTGGATCGTGTTGCCGGCCTCGTCCTTCGTGTCGATGTAGTACAGGGCCTGACCCTTGTCATCCACACCTGCGTAGCAGGGCAGGTAGGCGTTGTAGAGCGGACCGCCTTCGCGGTACCACATCATGACGTTGTTCTGCGACTCCTGGAATCCGATGCTCGAGGTGCCCTGCGTGAGCTTCGTCTCGGGCAGCGAAAGGATCTTCGTCGAGTTGTGCGAGAGGTTGGCCGATACGCTCCAGTCCACCGTCTTGGTGCGGATGATCGAACCCGTGAGGTTGATTTCGATACCCGAGTTGCGGATATCGCCGAGGTTGCCGTACATGCCTCGCGTACCGACCGATTCGGGCAGCGAGAGCCAGAAGAGCAGGTCGCTCGTCTTCTTGCGGTATACATCCACACCTCCCGACAGGCGGCCGCGCCAGAAACTGAACTCGACGCCGACGTTGGCGTTCGTCGTGGTCTCCCAGGTGATGTTGGGGTTACCCTGGATGGCGAACGATGCCGACATGGACTTGTCGTCCACCTTGCTCAGCGTGTAGAGATCCGTGTAGTAGTAGTCGCCGATGTTGTCGTTACCCTGCTGACCGATCGAAGCCTTGAGCTTCAGCATGTCGATCCACTCGGCCTTCGCGAGGAAGTTCTCCTTGGAGAGGATCCAGGCGGCACCTACCGACCAGAAGTTACCGTACTGGTGTCCGGGTGCGAAGCGCGAGGAACCGTCGCGGCGGTAGGAGAACGAACCGTAGTACTTGCCGTTGTAGTCGTACTGGGCGCTCAGGAAGTAACCCTCGACGTTGTAGCGCGTCGTATAGGAGGAGGCATCCGAAAGCGAGGCGGCGGCGTTCAACTCCGGAATGTCGGGCGAGAATACACCGTTCTTTGCGGCGCCGACATAACGCGCTTTCGTGTTGTAATATTCGTGGCCGATCATTACATTTACGTTATGCAGGCCGAACGAGTCGTAGTAGGTCAGCGTCTGGATGTTGTTCGTACGCATCGAGTTCTGCATGGTCTTGGTGATGCTGCCGTTCGTTCCGGCGCTCGATCCGTAGAACATGTTCTGGAAGTCCGAAACATAGTTCTCGCCCCAGATCACCGTGCTCGTTACGTTGGCCTTCAGGTAGTCGGTAATATCGACGTCGGCGGTGAAGGTTCCGTTGAGCTGGTTGCCGATGTTCTCGTACTTGTTGTACTGGTTCGATCCGAGCGGGTTACCCGTCTGTCCGAAAGGACGCGAAACGCCGTAACCCGTAGCTGCGACACCGTAGTCGTAAGCCTTGTGTCCGTACTGGTCGGTAGCGATGCGGATGTTGCCGTCGGCATCGATCGTCCGGACGTAGATCGGGTAGATCGGGGCGATCATCGACGTGTAGTAGAACAGGTTGTTCGAATAGGTCGAGGTGCCCAGTCCGGCATCCATCTCCTGCGTCGAGTGCTGGAAGCCGACGTTGGCGCCGAGCTTGAGCCACTTGCGGGCCTGGTAGTCGGCCTTGACACGGGCCGTGATACGCTCGAAGCCCGAGTTATCCACGATACCGTCCTGATTCAGGTAGCCGACGCTGGTGTAGTAGTTCGACTTCTCCGTTCCGCCGTTTACGCTGACGTTGTACTCCTGACGCAGGCTGGTCTTGTAGGCCGCGTCGGTCCAGTCGTCGGGCTGCAGCCAGTACTCCTGGTTGTTGCCGCTGACCTTGCGGCCCAGCGTGGCGTTGGGGTTCAGCTTGCCGTCCAGACCGATGAGCTGCTCACCGTCGGGATAGGAGAAGACGTTGTACGAAAGGCCCTTGAGCAGTTCGGTGTTGGCGTTCAGGTTCGCCGTCTCGGCGCTCATGCCCTGGCCGTAGAAATAACGGTTGTAGAGCTGTGCGTATCCGGCCTCATAGTAGGCACCCGGATCGGTGATGACGTCATAGTCCTGAATGGCACGCGAATTGACGCCCCATTTCATGTCCACGTTGATCACGGCATCCTTCGAAGTGTTGCGCTTCGTGGTTACGATGATCACACCAGCGGCACCGCGGGCACCGTACAGGGCAGCCGAAGCGGCATCCTTCAGGACGGTAACCGACTCGATATCGGACTGTGCGATGCTCGAGAGGCTGGAGCTGTAGGGAGCGCCGTCCACGATGATGAGCGGGTCGGTGCTGGCGTACATCGAGCTGATACCGCGGATGTTCACCGAACCGGCATCGGAACCCGGCGTACCGGTCGTACCGCGCATCTGCAGACCGGCCACGGAACCCACGAGGGCGTTCATGACGTTGGTGGTCTGACGCTTGGCCAGCTCTTCGGACTTGATGACGGTGGCCGAACCGGTGAAGGCCTCCTTCTTCGTCGTACCGAAGGCTACGACCAGCACGTCGTCGATGGCCGTAATGTCCTCCTTCATGCGGACATCGATCGTGGTTTTTCCCGCAACGGGGATTTTCTGCGACTCATATCCGATGAAAGATACGTTCAGATAGCCGTCTTTGGGTGCCGAGACGGTGAATTTACCTTCGGCATTGGTCGTCGTTCCCGTAGTGGTTCCGTCCACCACGACCGTAACACCGGCGATCGGAGCGCCGTCGGCGTCGGTAACTGTACCGGAAACCTGCTGTGTCTGGGCCATTGCAAGGAGCATTCCCCCCCCCAGTACAGCAATTAACGATAGTACGAGTTTTCTTACCATAAACGTTAATTCAATTAGTTTTTAAAATAAAAAGTGAAGCG
>ERZ1664511.2-NODE-2-length-138554-cov-9.083423_pt1 | contig 138554 bp, 113 predicted proteins | sample MGYA00575336_ERZ1664511 | MGnify/ENA primary metagenome ERZ1664511 (study PRJEB40874, sample SAMEA4040739) | Gallus gallus | biome: gut; material: content | place: India | collected 2016-01-01 | study: EMG produced TPA metagenomics assembly of PRJEB14491 data set...
GTGCAGTTGCTCGGGACGGACGGCCTCGGAGTCGTTCGTCCAAAGCGTGAGCCTGACAACGCCCGTGGCATTGGGCGGAGAGACCACGCGCACCTATTCGGGCATGGTCAAGGCCGCGCATGAGGTGAGCCTGGGATTCAAGACGGCCGGGCAGATAGCCCGCATTCACGTCTCCGAGGGAGATTATGTGCAGCAGGGGCAGCTGCTCGCCGAGCTGGACGATGCCGACTACCGGCTGGCGGTCGAGGCGCTGCAGATCCAGTACGACCAGCTCAAGGATGAGGTCGAACGCACGAAGCAGCTTTTCAATCAGAAAAGCGTTTCGGCCAACGATTACGAAAAAGCCACGGCCGGCCTGCGGCAGCTGGGCGTGCAGCTGCAGGCCAACCGCAACAAACTCGACTATACGAAACTTTACGCTCCGACCGACGGGTATATTCAGCAGGTGAACTTCTCGCCGGCGGAGATGGTCGATGCCGGAACGGCACTCTTCACGCTGCTGGATGTTTCGCGACTGGAGATCGAGGTCAGCATTCCGGCCGGCGAGTACCTCCGTCGTGACCGGTTCACGGGCTTCACCTGCCGGGCCGCAGGGCTGGAGAGCGCGATGCCGATGCGTTTGAGAGGCATTACGCCCAAGGCCGACGGCACACAGCTCTACCATCTGACGCTGACATTCGCAGAGCGTCCCGACCGACGGCTGACAGCCGGGATGAACGTCGAGGTGGGTATCACGGTGGCCGACACCGCTCGCTCCGATGGTTTCGGCGTGCCGCCCGGCGCCGTCTTTCTGGATGGAGAGACCCCCTGCGTATGGGTTTTCAAGGCGGACTCCACCATCGAGCGGCGTCCAGTCACACTTCGCGACATGGATAGCGAGGGTCGTGCGATGGTCATCGACGGGCTGACCGGAGAGGAACAGATCGTGCGAGCCGGCGTTTCGGCGCTCGAAGAGGGGGAAAAGGTCCGTGTAGTAGCCACACCGAGTCAAACCAATGCAGGAGGGCTGTTGTGATGAAGACAACCGAATTTTTCGTACGGCGGCCCGTGCTGTTCTGGTCGCTCATGGCGGCCATCCTCATTGCCGGCCTTCTGTCGTTCATCCAGATGCCCAAGCTGGAGGATCCGGCCGTGGCAGTCAAGCAGGCGATGGTCATGGTCCCCTACCCAGGGGCCAGCGCCCACGAGGTGGAGCTCAAGGTGGCGCAGATGATGGAGGACGAACTGCGGGCGCTGCCCAACGTCAAGAAGGTGAAGAGCGAATGCCGCAACGGCTCGGCGATGCTGACCGTCGAGTTCCAGATGACGGTGCTGAACCGCGACCTGGAACAGCACTTCGACCTGTTGCGCCGCAAGGTCAATGACGCCGCGTCGCGCCTTCCCGAGGGGTGCTACGACCCGGTGGTCATCGACGACATGATGGATGTCTACGGCATCTTCTACGGCCTGACGGCCGACGGTTACGACTACCCGGAGATGTACCGCTACGCCAAGTTCCTGCGGCGCGAACTGCTCGACGTGAAGGGTGTCAAGCGGATCCTCATCGCCGGCAACCGCGACGAGGTAATCAACATCATCCTCTCGAAGGAGCAGATCGCCCGCAACGGTGTGATCCCGACGCAGATCATGTCGGCGCTGCAACAGGCCGGCAAGACGGTCAATGCCGGGGCGTATCCGACCGGCGAGGAACGCATAGCGCTCTATGTCGATTCGGCGGTCGACGACGTGGAGGAGATCCGCAACCTGGAGATCCGCACGATGGACGGCCGCCAGCTGCGCATCGGCGACGTGGCCCGTGTCGAGCGGGGTTATGCCGCGCCGCAGCGCAACGGCTTTTTCGTCGACGGACGCCCGGCGCTGGCCCTCTGCATCGCCATGGAGTCCTCGGCCATCGTCCCCGACGTGGGCCGGGCCGTCGATGCCCGGCTCACGGAGGCCATGCGGCAGCTCCCGGCGGGGTTCCAGACGGAAAAAATCTTCTTCCAGCCCGACAAGGTCTCGGAGGCCATCTCGTCATTCATGTGGAATCTGCTGGAGTCCGTACTGATCGTCATTCTGGTGCTGATCTTCACCATGGGATTCCGCAGCGGACTGATCATCGGATTCGGACTGGTGCTCACGGTGGCTGTTTCGTTCCCGATCCTGCTGACGTGCGGCACGACGCTGCAGCGCATCTCGCTCGGCGCCTTCATCGTGGCGATGGGCATGCTGGTCGACAACGCCGTGGTGATCATGGACGGCATTCTGATCGACAAGAAGCGGGGCTTGAGCCCGAAGGTCTATCTCTACCGCATCGGCCGCAATACGGCCATGCCCCTGCTCGGGGCAACCGTCATCGCCGCCTCGACATTTCTGGGCATCTATCTCTCGCCCGATTCGGCGGGCGAATATGCCGGCGACCTCTTTCTGGTGCTGTGCGTGAGTCTGCTGGCCAGCTGGGTGCTGGCACTCGTCCAGGTGCCGATCTGTGCCAAGTCGTGGCTCCCGGCCCGCGAAAAACGGCAAACCGCAGCGCAGCAGCCCGCCGTGATGAATTCGCCGGTTCATCGCTTCGTGCGGCGCACGATCTCGTTCCTCATCGGCTACAAGCGGACGACGATTGCCGCGGCCGTGGCGGTGCTGGCCCTCTCGGTCTTCGGCATGACGCGCGTCAAGAACCTCTTTTTCCCCGACTTCGACTACAAACAATTCGTCGTCGAGTGCTTCTTTCCCTCGGCGACGGATGCCGATCGGGTACGCGACCGGCTGCTCGAGATGAGCGACAGCGTGCGGCGCAATCCGGCGGTCGAGCGCGTGGCCGTCAGTCAGGGCAGCGCCCCGGCCCATTACTGTCTGGTGCGGCCGATGACCGCGGGCGGCGACTGTTACGGCGAGCTGATCGTCGACTGCGCCGACTACCGGACCGTGCAGGAGCAGATTCCGACGATCCGGTGTCAGTTGCGCGAAGCCTTTCCCGAGGCCTACATCCGCATCCGCAAGTACAACTTCTCGATCTCGACGTCGCACACCGTCGAGGTGGAGTTCGCGGGTCCCGACCCGGCCGTGCTGCGCGATTTGAGCGCGCAGGCCGAGGCCGTCATGCGCCGCTGCCCCTATGTCGATGCCTACTCGGTACAGAACAACTGGAAGCCGAAGGGCAAGGCGCTCATCGCCGAGTTCAACCAGCAGGATGCCCTGCGGGCCGGGATCGGCCGCGGCGATGTGGCCAACGCCCTGCTGGCTGCCACGGACGGCATGCCGGTCGGTGTGCTGAATGATCAGGACCGCATGGTGATGCTGAACCTTCAGGTCCGCAACGACGACGGAAGCCGCATCCGCAACCTCGACGAGATTCCGGTCTGGAGCATGATGAACCTCCGGCTGAGCAACGAGGAGCTGCAGGGAGCACTGGCTGGCGGTCGGGGGATGAGCGAGCTGCAGGACCGCATGTTCCGCGCCATGCCGCTGGGTAACGCCGTGCGGGATATCCGTCTTGACTGGGATGAGGATGTCGTGCTGCGGATGAACGGCCGAAGGGTGATCGAGGCCGAATGCGACCCGAATCCCGACTGCGACGAGGCTACACCGGCCAAGGTCGTGGCATCGATACGCGACGAGATCGAGGCCATTCCGCTGCCCGACGGCTACACGAGGCGCTGGGTCGGCGAGGGCGAGTTGCAGGGCGAGGCGATCGGCAACCTGATGAAGTACATGCCGCTGACGATCTTCCTGATCCTGGCCATCCTGCTGCTGCTGTTCAACAGCTGGCGCAAGGTGCTGCTCATCCTCATGTGCTTCCCGTTCGTCTTCTGCGGCATCACCCCGTCGCTGTTCCTCACGGGGCAGCCGCTGACCTTCATGGCCATCATCGGCATGATGGGCCTGATCGGCATGATGGTCAAGAATGCCATCGTCCTGGTCGACGAAATCAACCGTCTGCAGGCCGAGGAGCACCGCTCGCCCTATACGGCCGTCATCGAGGCAACGGTCTCCCGCGTGCGTCCCGTGCTGATGGCTTCGCTGACGACCATCGTCGGAATGATCCCGCTGGTCGGCGACCCGATGTACGGATCGATGGCCCTCACGATCATGGGCGGGCTGACGGTAGGTACGATCATCACGCTCGTTCTGCTGCCGATTTTCTACGCGGCCCTGTTCCGCATTCGCAAACCTCAAAACGCATAAATAATGAATATCAGAATATATGCGGCCCTGGGGGTCGCGCTGCTGTCGGGCCTCACGGCCCGGGCACAACAACCGCTGCCGCTCTCGCTGGCCGAGTGCCGCGAGCGGGCCCTTGCCCACAGCGAGGAGCTGCAACAGGCCGACAACCGGCTCGAACAGGCTTGCCTCGACCGGCGGATTGCCGCAACCGCCGCCCTGCCCAAGATCGAGGGGTCGGCAACCGGGGCGTATGTGCTGCACGACATGGATATGATGGGAATGGATCTTCGGATGCGCGGCACCTACATGGCCGGACTCAATCTGACCCAGCCGATCTATGCCGGAGGCAAGATCTCGGCAGCGCGGCAGATGGCCCGTATCGGCGAAGAGGTGGCCGGGGAGCAGCGGCGGATGACCCGCATGGATGTGCTGGTCGAAGCCGACAACGCCTACTGGACCACGGTGGCCGTTGACCGCAAGGTGCGCATGCTTGAGAGCTACGCGGCACAGATGGATACGCTATACCGCCAAACCGCCGCCGCCTTCGAGGCGGGCATGGCCATCGAGAACGACCTGATGCGCATCGAGGCCAAACGCAGCGAGATCCGCTATCAGTTGCAGAAGGCGCAAAACGGGGCCGAATTGTGCCGCATGTCGTTGTGTCGGGTGATTGGCGCGGAGCGAGACCAGCACCCGGTCCCGACCGACACGCTTTTTCAAACGTCCGAACCCGGAGCCCTGCTGCCGGACCTTGCCTCACGTCCCGAGTTGCGGATTCTGGAGCAGCAGGTGGCCGTCGGGGAGCAGCAGATCCGCGACGTTCGTTCGGCCATGCTGCCGTCGGTCGGTCTGTCGCTGGGCTATACCTACTACGGCAATATCAAACTCCAGAGCGTGGTCGATGCAGGCAACGGAACCTTCATTCCCCATACACAGGAGTTTCGCGACGGAATCGGTCTGGCCATGTTGGCCGTGAAGATCCCGATCTTCCATTGGGGCGAGAGCCGCAAAAAGGTGCGCAAGGCCCGTTACGAACTGCAGAACGCCCAACTTGATCTGCAGAAAAACACGCGTCTGATGTCGCTCGAGGTTGAGCAGGCAATCCGCAACGTCGAGGACGGCTACCGACTGATCCAGACTGCCGAGCTCGCGTTGCAGCAGGCCGAGGAGAATCTGCGCGTCATGCGCAACCGATATAAGGCACAGATGGCCCCGCTGACCGACCTGCTGGATGCCCAGTCGCAGTGGCAGCAGGCCGCCAGCAACCGGATCGAGGCGCAGACGCAGTACCGGATCTACGAGACCGAATACCGCAGAAGCACCGGTACATTGGAATAATTTCGAGGAGTGAGGCTGAGGGCTGCGGTCGGAAACAGATTCCGACCGCCCCCTCCTTGTGCCCGTCTCCGATCCCTCATTACATCCAGAAAGCCATGATACGCATTGTACTTAACCCAAAATACGAACACCTGCGTGAAGCGATCGCGCAACTGATCCATCCGTTCCGGTTTGCCCGCAGCGGGGAGGTGCTTCACGACGGACGCAATACCATCAAGCGCTTCGACGTCGACGGCACGTCGCTCGCCGTCAAACGCTACGGGCATATCTCACCGTTGAATAAGATCGTCTATGGCACCCTGCGTCGCAGCAAGTCCGAGCGAGCCTATCTGCATGCCGCGAGATTGCGCAATCTGGGGATTGATACGCCCGAAGAGGTGGCTTTTGTCGAGGAGCGGCGCTACGGGATTCTGCGGGCAAGCTATTTCATCTCGCTCTATTCCTATTATTGTCCGGTCATGGAACTGATTGAAGAAAAAGCGTCGGACGCAGATGTCCAGATGGGCCTGTTTGACCAGCTGGCCAATTTCATTTATCATATCCACTGGGCGGGCATCCTCCACCGCGATCTGAATATCGGCAATATCCTTTGTGCGGAGCGTGAGACCGGGAAATTTTCGTTTCAGCTGATTGACACGAACCGGATGGAATTCCGAAAAAATCTCTCCATGCAGATGCGCATGCATAACCTGCGGAGACTTTCGTGCCCGCTGACGATATATCTCTCTATTTTGGAAAGTTATGCCCTGATTGTCCGAGTCGAACGTGATTCGCTGCAACTTAAAGGTGTCTGGTATCGGCTGCTCTTCGAAAACAGGAAACGGTTCAAATCACGCCTCAAGACTTTGCGGTAAAACTTCCTTCATAAATCTTTGAACCCTACTCTCGGTCCGGATTACCATATGACTCTAATCAACCGACCGAGAGCATCGGATACACATATTGCAAATCAATTCCGGCGTATCAACATGATTAGCAAAGTCAAATTTAACAGCTGGGATTTGAGGGGGTGTATCGCATGTTTTTGCCACGATTCGATTCCTATGCGAGGGGAGGGGCAAGATCGGAGGCATCTGATTATTTCTCAAAACAAAAGGTTATCTTTGCATAACCCTAGGCGCATTTATGAAATACTACAAGGCAATGGAAGAATAAATTGCAATATAATTTATATCTTTGAAGTACAGAAAAGCGTTCTTTTCAGCGATGCAATCTTGAGAAGATTAGAGAATATTGTTCGTCCCCAAATCGTTAGTTGCCCATTGGCTGACATTTGTAAATATCTATTATTCAGTAGATATTTCAGCAATGTATGCCTGGCGCAATGAGTCGACAGATTTTTGGGGATGCCGCAGATGTCGGCCAGCTCCTTCAAGTAGGAGTTCATCTTCTGGTTGCTGCATACGGGAAGCAGCACGCCGCGCGTCTGGCAGTAGGGGTGTTCCCTGTAACGGTCGAGGATCTTTTGCGCCTCGTCGAGCAGCGGAATGTTGCACATGTTCTTGGTTTTCTGCCGCGCCTTGCGAATCCAGATCTTGCCGTGGATGTCCACCACGAGATGCTCCGCCTTGAGCTGTTGCACGTCCGTAAAGGCCAGCCCCGTCAGACAACAGAAACAGAAGATGTCGCGGACCTGCGCCAGTCGGGGAATAGAGATCTCCTTGTGAAGCATCGACAAAAACTCCTGTTTCTCCAAAAAAGGTCGGTCGACCGGCTCCATGTGGATATGTTTGCCGTGAAACGGGTCCTTCGGAACCCAGCCGTTGCTTTGCGCGATGTGGATGATCTTCTTGAAGTTTTTCAGATTCTTCATCACCGTATTGTGAACACATCGCCTTACGGTCTTCATGTAGAACTCATAATCCTCGACCAAATGGACCGGCAATTCGTCCAGATAGAGATCCTCGGAGCCATATTCCTTTAGCAGAAACTCGCCCGTGATGCGCATCAGACTCTCGTAACGCTGTACGGTCGATGCGGTGAAGTCGATTCCGATCAAAGCCCGGCACCGTTTGTTGTGTTCCCGAAAGACCTCCATCAGGGTATGGCGTTCGGGAAGGTCCTTGCCCAGGTAGCGATCCATAATCCCCGTAGCCGTAATCTCTTTCCCTTCTGCCTCCAGCGTGCGTCGCGTCTGCGCAATATTGAACGAGATGGCCTCCAGCAGCCGGTTGATCTCACGGCCCTCCCGGTTGTTTTCCACAGCCTTGCCTCGGGATTGAATCCAATACCGGGGCAAAGATGCGGGCCGGGCACAAACTTCGGCACGTTGGCCGTTGACTGTGAGGCGTACATAAATCGGCGCTTTCCCTTCCTTGTCGATCCGGGTTTTGCGCAGGTAGTAAATCAGCGTGCAGGTTGTCCTTTCCATAACATCGTATTTACAGGTTGCAAAATTACTTTCAAGAGCCTTTTGCGTCAAGATGAAATACGATGCAAATCAATGAGTTAAATGCTTATTCGGTGGACGATTCGGCCCTCGGAAAAAGTCCACCGATTTGGACACCCGAAACCGGTTGTTTTTTGCTTTCTCATGCAGATAATCCAAAAACAAAAAACCTCGCAAACTGCTCGTTTACAAGGCTTTTGCTTCATTTAACCCGACTCTTCGTCGGCCTCTGGCGGTGCGTAGGGGACTCGAACCCCTGACCCCGTGCGTGACAGGCACGTATTCTAACCAGCTGAACTAACGCACCATTTTCGGTATTGCGAGTGCAAAGATAATCGTTTTTTCTGAATCGGCAATAGATTTTACGGCTTTTTGAAAAAAGAAAATTGTACGCTCCCGTAACTCCTTAACTGCCAGAAACAGGGATGCCCCGAAAAATCGGCATTTTTCGAATGCTCGAAGATCAGCAGTCCCTCCTCCCGCAACAGATTCCCATCCAGTACGAGGCGAATGACCTCTTCGCTGCCTTCCAGATCATACGGGGCATCCGAAAAGATCACATCAAACTGTTTGGTGCAACTCTTCAGATAGAGAAAAACGTTGGCCTTGACCGCATAGAGGTGTTCGATACCCAGCTGCACGGCCGTCTGACGGATAAAATTATAATGTACCGGATTGATCTCCACCGAGGTTACGCTGCGGGCGCCTCTCGACGCGAATTCATAGCTGATCGACCCCGTGCCGGCAAAGAGATCCAACACGTCGCACGCCTCGAAATCCACAAGATTCCCGAGGACGTTGAACAGGTTCTCCTTGGCAAAATCGGTCGTCGGACGGGCCCGGAGATTGCGGGGCGGGTTGATCGCTCGGCCCTTATATTTGCCGCTGATTATGCGCATGTCGTCTTTTTGAATAGATGTCCGATCTCCTTGCGGAGATTCTTCGGGAAATCGCCTGCCGCGTACAACGTATATTCGTCCAGCGGAAAAAGGGCTGCCAGCCGTTCGAAGAAATAACGGATATCCGCCTCCTCGGAGGCCGGAATGACTTCGGCCAAACAAAGAGCACCCGATTCCGCATAGACTTTAATATATAACAGGTGTTCTTTTCGAAGGATCCATACGCCTTTCCCACCGATATCGGGCCATGTCAGAAGCGGGGTAGTATAGCGGATCCGCCCTTCGGGAATACGGGCAAGCCGTTCCCGGACTGCACGAGGCAAGGCCATGAGAGCCACAACCTCCGCCGAGGGGTCGCTCCACACGACGCACTGATCCTCTTGCAGGGGCATACCTCCGGCAGCCAGCAACTCCGCGGCGCCTCCGGTCGTGAAATATTCGGCCGGGACGAGCATTGTCTGTGCCGTGTGGATTTCGGCTTCGAGCACCTCCCCGCTGTCGGCAGCCTCGGGAAGCGGGGGCACTGAAAAAGAGTGTCCATCCAACGACTGCTGAATGGACACCTTATAGCCGGATTCCGGCAGATTAGTCTTCCCAGTTACCTGCCTCATTGTTGGCGGATTCCATGGAACCGAACTTCACACCGGCATAGCGGTTGTAGACGTTCTCCTCCTCATCGATGAGATTGACCACCTCCTGACGGTAGGCGACCGTATCGAGGAACATCTTATAGGGAGCGCGGCACTCAACGATCGGCACAACGACGTTCGAAGCCGTCGTATATCCGGCCTCCATGATAAACTGCGCCTTGTTGTCCGTTCCCGGAATGAAGCGAAGCTCCTTCACCTGCTCAACCGTGAGTTTCTTGGGTGCGAAGACCGTATCGATGACGGCGATCTTGAATTTTTCGATATTCTTCTTGCCGCTCTTCTTCAGCATGGCCATGGCCACCGAGTCGTCCTCATCGACGAGCTTGCGCTCGAGTTCGAGGGTGTCGTTGAGAATAAAGTTCTCCAGCGAATCGAACGTTCCGGTAAAGTGCTGATACTTGCTCTTGAATGCACGTTGAGCGGTACGGATGTCCTTGATGCGCTCGATAACTGCAGCCTTTTTCGTGGCGAGTTCCTTGTTGAAATTAAGCGGGGTCGAGATCTGGACGTAGATGACATAGACCAAACCTATGATGGCTACGCCGAGAATGATTTGAAAAATTCTTTTCATTTTTTAAGTAAATATTTGTTATTAATTTTGTGCAGTTAAAATCTGACACATGCTCAGCACAAGTATCGCGACCCAAATTTACGCTAAAATTTGTTTCGAAACAACTCCCGGGCAAAAAAAAATCGTAGAAAAATTATCCGAATACCTTGCAGATGGGGATTTTTCACGGATTTTCGTGCTCAACGGATATGCCGGAACGGGTAAAACGACCCTGATAGCCGCTTTGGTCGCGGCACTTAAGGATTTGGGAATCAAATCGATTCTTCTGGCACCCACGGGCCGTGCGGCGAAGGTGCTTGCGCGTTACGCCGGGGAAAAGGCCCTGACAATCCACAAACGCATCTACCGGCAGCGGACAAATGCCGAGTACGAATCGAAATTCTCGCTGAACCTCAATCCCGAACGCGGAGCGGTCTTCATCGTGGACGAAGCCTCGATGCTCTCCGACCGAAGTTCCGAGGGGGCGCTGTTCGGCAGCGGGTCGCTGCTTGCGGACCTGATCGAATATGTGCGCAGCGGGCGGGCCTGCCGACTGATCCTGGTCGGCGACAGCGCCCAGCTGCCGCCCGTAGGATGCGATTTCAGCCCGGCCCTCGATCCGGCGACGCTTGCCTCTTACGGCGAGGTGGTTTATGCTGCGATGGATGAGGTGGTGCGTCAGGAGGCAGAATCGGGAATCCTCTTCAACGCTACACTGGTGCGGTGTATGCTCGAAAACGGCATTTACGAAATTCCGCGCTTCCGGCTGGACTTCCCCGATGTCGAAGCCATTGGCGGCGGCGAATTTCTGGAGAAGCTGGAGGAGTGCTACGCACATTACGGGCGGGATGAGGTGATCGTTGTAACCCGCTCGAACAAAAGAGCGAATCGCTACAACGAAGGAATTCGCCGCAACATCCTTTCGGCCGAGGAGGAGATCGAGAGCGGCGACATGCTGATGGTCGTCAAGAACAACTACTATTACCCCGAACATACGGAGGACTGTCCGATGAATTTCATCGCCAACGGCGATGTGGCGAGGCTGCGGCGGCTGCGGCGTTTCGAGGATTTCTACGGGTTCCGCTTTGCGAACGCCGTGCTCGAATTTCCCGACTACGATACGGAGCTCGAATGCAAGATCCTTCTCGATACGATCGCCTCGGAATCACCGTCGCTGACGCGCGAGGAGTCCACGCGGCTTTTTTACGAGGTCGAAAAGGACTACCTCGACATCAAGAGCAAGATCAAGCGGTTCAAGGAGATCCGCGAAAATCCCCATTTCAACGCAGTGCAGGTAAAGTTCTCCTACGCCGTAACATGCCACAAGGCGCAGGGCGGCCAGTGGGGCGCCGTTTTCGTCGATCGCTGCCTGTTCGGCGACGAGCCGATGACACGCGACATGCTGCGCTGGCTCTACACGGCTCTCACGCGGGCCACCGAACGGCTCTATCTGGTCAATTTCGACGAACGATTCTATGAAAACCACTGAACAACATCCGTTGAAACCCTTTCTGCCCGCCGGAGCGCACCTTTTGATGCTGGGTAGTTTTCCGCCGCAGCGCAAGCGCTGGTCGATGGAATTTTTCTACCCGAACCTCCAGAACGACATGTGGCGGATCTTCGGATCTCTTTTTTTCGATGACCGGAACCATTTTCTGACGGCCGACCGGAAAGCCTTCGACCGGGAACGCATCGAGGCGTTCTGCCGCGAGCGGGGGATTGCACTCTATGATACGGCCGAAGAGATCATACGGTTGAAGGACAATGCATCGGACCAGTTTCTTAAAGTGGTGCGAGAGGTGGATCTCACGGCGTTGCTTGCCTGCATTCCATCGTGTCGGGACGTGGCCGCCACGGGCGGCAAGGCCGCGGAGACTGCAGCGCACCTGCTCGGCTGTGCGGTGCCGGCCGTAGGAAACTTCACGACATTCGAGCTCGGCGGCCGGTTCATGCGGTTCTGGCGCATGCCCTCTTCGTCGCGGGCTTACCCGACGCCGCTCGAGCGCAAGGCGGCAATATACCGCGTGATGTTCGAAGAGTGTGGATTTCCTGTAAAATAGCCTGTTGCAAATATTATCTCATGCGCACGGTGAATCGGTCGAACGCCGGGACCGATGATGAAGATGTGTACTTTTTTGTTGAAAAAAATCGGCCGGCGCCCGTTGCGGAGGCGCCGAAAAAAACGTATCTTTGTAAGAATGAAATTGACAAGATCCTATTGTGGCTCAAGAGAAAAAAGTAGATAAAAAGTACGTCGAAACCCCCTTGATGAATCAATATTACGAGATCAAGGCGGTGCATCATGACGCCATCCTGCTCTTCCGCGTAGGCGACTTCTACGAGACCTTCGGCGAAGATGCGATCAAGGCCAGCGGCATCCTGGGCATCACGCTCACGCGCCGGGCCAACGGAGCGGCGTCGTATGTCGAACTGGCGGGATTCCCCTACCATGCCATAGACTCCTACCTGCCGAAACTCGTGCGGGCCGGGGAGCGTGTGGCGATCTGCGAGCAGCTCGAGGACCCGAAACTCACGAAGAAACTGGTCAAGCGGGGCGTGATCGAGCTCGTTACGCCAGGCATAGTCATGGGCGACAACATCCTGGCCAACAAGGAGAACAACTACATCGCCTCGGTCTTTTTCGGACGACAGACGACGGGTGTGGCCTTCCTCGACATATCGACCGGCGAGTTTTATGTCGCCGAAGGATCGGACGGTTATGTGGACAAGCTGATCTCGAACCTCCGGCCCAAGGAGGTGATCTACCAGCGCGGCTATGAGGAGCGTTTCACCGAAGCATTCGGCAGCAAACTCTACACCTACAAGCTGGACGAGTGGGTCTTCGCCGAGGAGATAAACCGCGAAAAGCTCTGCAAGCAGTTCGGGACCAAGTCGTTGAAGGGATTCGGCGTAGACCATTTCACAAGCGGCATATCGGCGGCCGGGGCGATTCTCTACTACCTCGATTTCACGGAGCACAAGGAGACGGCACATATCCGTTCGCTCGCACGTCTCGACGAGGCGGATTATGTCTGGGTGGACAAGTTCACGATCCGCAACCTGGAGCTCTTCTCCTCGAACGGATCGCGCGAGAAATGCAGCTTCGCCGACGTGATCGACCGGACGCTGACCCCGATGGGCGGGCGGCTGCTCAAGCGGTGGATCGCCATGCCGATCAAGGATCCCGCACGGATCAACGAACGGCTCGATGTGGTAGAATACTTTGCGAAAGAGGCGGAGCTGACCGAGGCCGTTCGGGAGCAGATTTCCCTGATCGGAGACCTGGAACGCATTGCATCACGCATTGCTGCACAGCGGGTTACGCCCCGTGAGCTCGTGCAGTTGAAGAACTCTCTGTCGGCACTCGAAATGCTGCGGGCGGCACTCGATTCCACGGACAGCGCTCCGTTGCACACCCTCTCCGAAAAGATCGATCCGCTGACGGCCGTGCGCGACCGGCTGGCCCGCGAGATCTATCCCGATCCGCAGAACAACCAGATCCAAAAGGGCGGAGTCATCGCCGACGGAGTCGATCCCGAGCTGGACGACCTGCGGCGTATCGCCCTGCACGGCAAGGACTACCTGCAGCGCATCCAGCAGCGCGAAAGCGAGGCGACGGGCATTCCGTCGCTGAAGATCAGCTACAACAACGTCTTCGGATACTACATCGAGGTACGCAATACCCACAAGGACAAGGTTCCCGAGAGCTGGATCCGCAAGCAGACGCTCGCCAACGCCGAGCGATATATCACCGAGGAGCTCAAGGAGTATGAGGAGAAGATCCTCGGGGCGGAGGAGAAGATGCTCCAGCTCGAACAGCGGATCTATGCCGAAATCATCGCCTATATCTGCACTTCGTTGCAGCCCATGCTGCGCGATGCCGCCACGGTGGCCCGCATCGACTGTCTGCAGTCCTTCGCGCGTCTGGCCTGCGAACGCCGCTATGTGCGGCCGGTACTCGACGAAGGGTCGCGGATCGACATCCGCCAGGGCCGCCACCCGGTGATCGAAACGCTGATGCCCGTCGGGGAGGAGTATATCCCCAACGACGTCATGCTCGACGACAAGGAGCAGCAGATCATGATGATCACCGGTCCCAACATGTCGGGTAAGTCGGCCCTGCTGCGGCAGACGGCGCTCATCATCCTCATGGCGCAGATGGGTTCGTTCGTACCGGCCGCCTCGGCGCATATCGGCGTCGTGGACAAGATCTTCACGCGCGTCGGCGCCTCGGACAACATCTCGCAGGGCGAATCGACCTTCATGGTCGAGATGCTCGAGTCGGCGAGCATTCTCAACAACATCTCGGACCGCAGCATCGTGCTGCTCGACGAAATCGGCCGCGGCACGAGCACCTACGACGGCATCTCGATCGCCTGGGCCATGGTCGAATACCTGCACAACCATCCCACGGCACGCGCCAAGACGCTCTTCGCCACGCACTACCACGAACTCAACGAGATGGAGCAGATGTGCCCCCGGGTCAGGAACTACCACGTCTCGGTCAAGGAGGTGGGCAACCAGATCGTCTTCCTGCGCAAACTCGAGCGGGGCGGCACCGAGCACTCGTTCGGTATCCATGTGGCGCGCATGGCCGGCATGCCCCAGTCGGTCGTGGCCCGTGCCGACGAGATCCTGCGCAACCTCGAGCTTGTCTACGGAAGCAACGAGATCGTCCCGAGCCGCAGCCTCAAGGACCGGGGCCGCAAAGCCTCGGCCCGCGCGGTCAAGGAGGCCGCCGAGAGCGTTCCGCAGAGCATGCAGCTCTCGATGTTCCAGCTCGACGACCCGGTGCTGGTGCAGATCCGCGACCAGATCAAGGGGCTTGACATCAACGCTCTCACACCGATCGAAGCGCTGAACAAACTCAACGAGATCAAAAAGATTACGGGACTCTGACATTGCACCGACCGGTTGGTGCGCAGATGCGGAGTCGTTTTCCGACAGCCTAAAATCCGAATCCGGCCCACAAAAAAGCCGGCGTACGAACAGTTCGCACGCCGGCTTTTTCTTTCCGATGCCGTTTCGTGATTATTCGCTGTCGATAAGCGAGCGGATACTCTGGATCAGCATCGCCACGGCCACGGAGTTGAAACCGCCCTCGGGGATGATGACGTCGGCATACTTCTTCGACGGCTCGACAAACTCCTCATGCATGGGTTTTACCGTCGTGGTATATTGCGTGATGACCGACTGCATCGTGCGGCCGCGGTCGCAGACGTCGCGCAGGATACGCCGGGCCAGGCGGATGTCGGCATCCGTATCGACATAAACCTTGATATCCATCAGATCGCGCAATTCCTTGTTCTCGAAGATCAGGATACCGTCCACGATAATGACCTTCGAGGGTTTCACAAGTACGGTTTCCGTCGTCCGGTTGTGATCGACGAACGAATAGACAGGGTGCTCGATCGGCACGTTCTCCTTGAGCGCCTTGATGTGTTCCACCATCATCTGCGTGTCGAAGGCCTGCGGATGGTCGTAGTTGAGTTTTGTGCGCTCCTCGTAGGTCAGTTCGGGGTGGGCCTTGTAGTAGTAGTCGTGGCACAGCGTGGCGACATCGTCGCCCTCGAAGGCCTCCTGGAGCCGTTTGACGAGCGTCGATTTTCCCGAGCCGGTACCTCCGGCGACGCCGATTACGGTAACTTTCATATCGGTAGGTTTTTAGGTGGTTCGCAAGGTTTGTGGATAAAAAAGAGGGTTGTCTCGGTCCCTTGCGGGAAACAGGACAACCCTCCGTAGATTCCGTTTATGCGTCGATATTCGCGTAGTGGGCATTGCGCTCGATGAATTCGCGGCGGGGCGGCACATCGTCGCCCATGAGCATCGAGAAGATACGGTCGGCTTCGGCGGCATTCTCGATATTCACCTGGCGCAGGATGCGCGTGTCGGGATTCATCGTCGTCTCCCACAACTGGTGGGCGTTCATCTCACCGAGACCTTTGTAACGCTGCACATGGGCGCCCTTGCCGAACTCGGCCGTGATCTCGTCGCGCTCCTTCTCGGTCCAGCAGTAGCGTTCCTGCTTGCCCTTCTTGACCAGGTAGAGCGGCGGGGTGGCGATGTAGACGTGGCCGTTTTCGATGAGCTCCTTCATCTTGCGGAAGAAGAAGGTCAGCATCAGCGTGGCGATGTGGCTTCCATCGACATCGGCATCGGTCATGATGATGATCTTGTCGTAGCGCAGCCCCTCGAGGTTGAGCGCCTTGGAGTCCTCCTCGGTGCCGATCTTCACGCCCAGCGCGAGGAACATGTTCTTGATCTCCTCGTTCTCCCACATCTTGTGCTCCTGGGCCTTCTCGATATTCAGGATCTTACCGCGCAGCGGCATGATGGCCTGGAAATTACGGTCGCGGCCCGACTTGGCCGTACCGCCTGCGGAGTCTCCCTCGACGAAGAAGATCTCGGCTACCGAACGGTCGCGGCTCGTGCAGTCGGCCAGTTTGCCCGGCAGTCCCGAACCCGAAAGCACGGTCTTGCGCTGCACCAGTTCGCGCGCGTGGCGGGCGGCATGGCGCGCCGTGGCGGCGAGGATGACCTTCTGCACGATGGCCTTGGCATCCTTCGGATTCTCCTCCAGATAGTCGCCCAGCGCCGAAGCCATGGCCTGATCGACCGCGGCGGCAACCTCGTCGTTGCCGAGTTTTGTCTTGGTCTGGCCCTCGAACTGCGGCTCGGCGACCTTCACCGAAACCACGGCCGTAAGGCCCTCGCGGAAGTCGTCGCCGTTGATGTCGAACTTCAGCTTCGCGAGCATGCCCGAATCCTCGGCGTATTTCTTGAGCGTGCGGGTCAGCGCACGGCGGAATCCCGTCAGGTGCGTACCGCCCTCGATCGTATTGATGTTGTTCACATAGGAGTGCACATTCTCCGAGAAGGAGTCGTTGTACTGCATGGCCACCTCGACCGGCACGCCGTTCTTCTCGGTGTCGAGGTAGATGATCTGGTCGATGATCGGCGTGCCGCGCGTGGCGTCGAGGTACTTGACGAACTCCTTGAGGCCCTCCTCCGAATAGAAGTGGTCCTCATGCGTGTTGCCCTCCTCGTCCCTGCGCTTGTCGTAGAGGTTGAGCCGGATGCCCTTGTTCAGGAAGGCCAGCTCACGCAGACGGTTGGCCAGAATCTCGTATTTGTAGACGGTCGTATGGGTGAAGATCTCCGCGTCGGGCTTGAAGGTGATGATCGTTCCGCGGTCCGAACATTCACCGGCAATTTCAACCTCCGAGGTCGGCTTGCCCTGACTGTAGGTCTGGCGGTAGATCTTGCCGTCGCGGTGAATTTCGGCAATCAGCAGCGTCGAAAGGGCATTCACGCACGAGACACCCACGCCGTGCAGACCTCCCGAAACCTTGTAGGAACCCTTGTCGAACTTGCCCCCGGCGTGCAGCACCGTGAGGACGACTTCGAGTGCCGATTTCCCCTCCTTCTCATGGAATCCCGTCGGAATACCGCGGCCGTTGTCCCGAACCGTAATCGAATTGTCTTCGTTGATCGTTACGTCGATGTCGGTACAATAACCCGCCAGCGCCTCGTCGATCGAGTTGTCCACAACCTCGTAAACCAGGTGGTGGAGACCCTTCTCACCGATGTCGCCGATATACATGGCCGGACGCTTGCGCACGGCCTCGAGGCCTTCGAGGACCTGGATATTCGATGCGGAATATTCTTCTTCCTGTTTCTTTACGTTTTCTTGTTCGGTACTCATCGTTGTCGTTTAAATATCGTACAAATATACGGTTTTTTCCCGGATAATCCAACTTATGCGAGCTCTTCCGCCAGGTCGATTTCGCGGATCCGTCCCTGCGCAAAGAGAATCGCCCGGGCAGGGTAGTTCTCGATCAGAGCCGTGTTGTGCGTGGACATCACCACGGCGCAGCCGCGGGCGGCGATCTGCTGGAAAAGCTGCATGATGCCGTCGGCCGTCAGCGGGTCGAGGTTGCCCGTGGGCTCGTCGGCCAGCAGCACCTCGGGCTCGTTGAGCAGTGCCCGGGCAATGACCAGACGCTGCTGCTCGCCGCCCGAAAGTTCGAAGGGCATCTTGTAGCTCTTCTTTTCGAGCTGCACGACGTTGAGCACCCGGTCGATCCGCTCGCGGATCTCCTGTTCGCGCCGCCAGCCCGTGGCCTTGAGCACATAGTAGAGGTTCATGAAGACGTTGCGGTCGGTGAGCAGCTGGTAGTCCTGAAAGACGATGCCGATGCGGCGGCGCAGGTAGGGGATCTGCTTGCGGCGCAGGCCGCGCAGATCGAAGCCGGCGATCCGGCCGCTGCCCGCAAGCAGCGGAACTTCGGCATAGAGGGTCTTGAGCAGCGAGCTCTTGCCGCTGCCGACCCGGCCGATCAGATAGACGAACTCGCCGGGCGACACCGTGAGATTGACATCCGAGAGAACCATCTCGCCTTCGCGGATATACTTCTCTGCGGAGTTGCGGCCGAAGGGCGCATCGGTATGATAGATGGTCGCATCGCGGAGCTCGACCACATAGTTGTCATTCATCATGCGTCGGATTTTATTCTTACAAAGATACGAAAAAATCCTGTTCCGAACGCCTTCCGAGATGAAAAAATCCATGAAATCATACCTCTCGCCGGTGTTTCCGCATGTACACGCGGTTCCGGTCTGCGGCAACGCTCCATCGGAGAAGGCGGGACGTGTTCCGGCCGATTCCGGAACATACGCAAAAGGAGAAAATTTGCTTTTGTACGGAGGATGCATTATATTTGTCCCTGTTTTCGGTCGCTTTGTCCCGAAAAGACTGGGGGTGCCCGGTTTTGACAGCAGGCAGAGTTTGATTGTAAGCACGTCGAGCACTGTGCGGCGGCTCGTAAATCCCGACGCTCGAAAATCAAATGGCAATAACAGCTACGCACTCGCTGCCTAATTTTCAAGGAAAATTAGCTTAATCCCCGAGGCCAAGGCGCCCCGGAGACGAGTATCCCGAAGAGCCGTTCCGCTCTTTAACGGCTTTTCATACGGGGTATCATTCATTTAGAGATAGCGTGCCGGAAGTCCCGGCCGGTGCGCGAAATTCAAGGGACTGGGATCCGGGTTGGGTTGCCGCCTGCCAGACACGGATAGAAGGATCAAACGGCGGATAAGCGTGTAGAAAGCTTTCGGGTTCCCTGTTTGGACGCGGGTTCGACTCCCGCCACCTCCACCGAAAAGAAGGCCCGGACACCGAGCAATCGGATGTCCGGGCCTTCGCCTTGCTGGCCGGAAGGTCGTTATTCACTCAACCGGTAGTCGCCCGCCTGCTCGCTTACGATATGCTGGAGCGTCTCCAGACGCAGCAACTCTTCGGGGCCGCTTACGACGGCTGCGGGAGGATCGAGCGTTACGCGGGCCTCGACGCCCGGCAGGGAGTTCAGGGCCTTCTCAACATGGGCCCGGCAGTGGTCGCACATCATGCCTTCCACGCGGAATCGTTTTTCCATATGCTTTGTTTTTTGAGGTTTCGGTGAGAGCCGGCGGCGTTTGAGCCGCAGGCTGTTGGCCACGACGCTCACGCTGCTCATCGCCATGGCCGCTCCGGCAATCATCGGATCGAGCTGGAAGCCCCAAAGCGGGTAGAGCGCACCGGCCGCAACCGGAATGCCGACGACATTGTAAAAGAAGGCCCAGAAGAGATTCTGCCGCACGGTACGCTCCGTAAGCCTCGCGCAGCGGATCATCTGGGGTATTTTTCTCAAATCGGAATGCAGGATCGTAACACGCGCGGCATCCATGGCAATGTCGCTGCCCGAACCCATGGCAACACCCACGTCGGCCCGGGCCAGGGCCGCACTGTCGTTGATGCCGTCGCCGACCATCGCCACGACATGTCCCGACTGTTGCAGGTCCCGGATGCAGGCCTCCTTTTCGGCGGGGAGCACCCCCGCACGATAATTGCGGATGCCGGCACGTCGGGCCACGGCCGCCGCCGAAGCCTCCTGATCGCCCGTCAGCATCCAGACGCCGATACCGCAGTCGTGCAGGGCGGCAACCGCCTCGCGGGAACTTTCGCGGAGCCGGTCCGCAAGGGCGATGACGGCCAGCGTGCGCCGCTCATCGGCGAACCACACGATACTGCGCGCCTCCGCGGCCCATTGTGCCGCCTGCCGTTCGAGCTGCGGATCCGCCGGAATGGCACCTGCCTCAAGGATCCGGCGGCTGCCGACGCGGTACTCTACGCCGCCGAACCGACCCGAGACACCCGTTCCGGGATGATCCTCGAAGTGTCCGGGGGCCTCGTCGGGCTCCTTTACGCCGCGTGCCCCGAGGGCTTCGACAACAGCGGCGGCCAGCGGATGCGCGGAACGTTTTTCAAGCGAAAGCAGCATGCCGGCGGCCGTCTCCGCCTCCGGAGCCCAGGCCATATCGGAGACCGTCGGTCGCCCTTCGGTCAGTGTTCCCGTCTTGTCGAGCACCACGGTATCGATCCGGCAGGCCGTCTCCAGCGTTTCGGCATCCCGGATCAGGATGCCCGCTTCGGCCCCCTTGCCGATGCCGACCATGATGGCCGTCGGGGTGGCGAGGCCCAATGCGCAGGGGCAGGCAATCACCAGCACGGTTACGGCAGCCAGCACACCCCGTGCAAAACCATCCGCCGGATCCAACAGCAGCCACATCACAAAGGCCGCCACGGCAAGCAACAGAATCGTCGGGACGAAGATCGCGGCAATGCGGTCCACCAACCGCTGTACCGGGGCCCGGCTTCCCTGGGCATCCTGCACGAGGCGGACGATCTGTGCGAGCAGGGTCCGGCCGCCCGTGCGGACTGCCCGGTAGCGGAGCGTGCCGCGGAGGTTGATCGTTCCGGCATAAACCGATGCGGAGACCTCCTTGAGCGTCGGGACGGGCTCTCCGGTAAGCATGCTCTCATCGACCTGGGAGACCCCCTCCGTTACGACGCCATCGACGGCGATGCGATCGCCCGGACGGGCCACGAGGATGTCGTCGGGCACGACCTCCTCGACCGGGACCTCCGCAGTGCAGCCCGCATCATCAAGGCGCAGCACCGTATCGGGCCGCAGGCCGGCCAGTTTGCGGATAGCCTCCATCGTGCCGCCCTTGGCCCGTTCCTCGAGCAGGCGGCCCAGCAGCACGAAGGCGACAACTACACCCGAAGCCTCGAAATAGACATGCGGCTCGATGCCGCGGCTGCGCCAGAACTCCGGGAAAAGCAGGTTGAAGAGGCTGAACAGATAGGCAATGCCGGTACTCAAGGCCACCAGCGTGTCCATATTTGCCGAGCGGTGCTTCAGCTGACGCCATGCACCGGCATAGAAGCCGCGGCCGAAAAGAAAAACCAGCGGCGTGGCAAGCACCCAGGTAACCCACGCCGCCCACGCGCGGTGCATGAAGCCCATGCCGACCACAAGCAGCGGCACGGCCAGCACGAGCGCGGCCACGGCGCGGTGCCGCAGCGTGCGGTAGTTTTTTTCGTGTTCCTGTTCGGCGGTCCGGGCGGCATGGGCCGTGTCGATCACCAGATCATAGCCGGCCTCGCGGAGCCGCTGCCGCAGCTGCTCGGGGGTAACGGCCGCGGGGTCGTACTCCACGGCGACCGTGGCCGCCGCGAAGTTCACCGCAGCATTCCGGACTCCGGGACAGGCCCCGAGGCTCCGGCCCACGCGGGCTGCACAGGCGGCACAACTCATGCCGAGTACCGGAAAAATACGTTTCGTATCGGTATTCATAACAGACAGATCCGCCGGCATCCTGCCGAGTGTCGCGGAACAGGACAAAAATACGAAGTTTTACCGGATTCCGGCGCCTGTCCGACGATTTTTTCATCCGGGCGGCATCGGCGGTCAGGAAAAAGCCCGGACCGTCGATACGGTCCGGGCCTGTGGTCCGATCGCTGCCACCACGGCGGAATCAACGGTAGATTTCGTTCAGCAGACGGGCCAGGCGAAGTCCCGCACGAAGCAGCTGCCGCTCGACGACGGGTGTCTGAGCCGCAATGTAATCGTAGGAGATATTCGTTCCTTCGGGCGTCGCCTCATAGACGGCCGTACAGATCCGCTGTGTCTCACGCACCCAGTCGGCAGGCGTTCCCGCCGCTTCGGCGGCCGCCTCCTTTTTCGGCAGGCGGTCGATCTCGCGCTGCCATTCGGTATAGCCCCAGTTGTGCGCCGCCTCGACAAGCGAGGTGTCCCACACCGAGTGGAGATTCGTCTCGCGGCCGAAGAATCGCACGGCAACCCGGTTGCCGCCCAGGTCGGTAGCGTGTCCCAGGTGCATCGGACAGTGCATGTCGCCCACGAGGTGAATCAGCATCCGGAGCCGGATCTGCTCCTCCTCGGCCGTAAGACGCTTCGAGCGAAGCTCCTCGACAAGCTGTTCGACCGCCTTCAGCACGTCTCCCGCAGGATTTGCGGGCATCGACTCGAAGGTCTCGCCCTCATCCACGTTCAGGTAGTGCCACGTCTTCGTATGGGCATAGGCCGGAGTGTGGCTGGCGTTGTCCAACCAGTTGGCGTAATAAACCGGAGAGTATCCCCCGAGGATGCGGTCGATCTTCTTCGCTGCCGCGGACGTGAGGTGGCATTCGGCGATATAGGCCGTGATGTCGTGTCCCTTCTGTCCCCAGGCAAAAGCGCCCTGCACGGCAAGGAGCCATGCTCCGAGAAGGATGAATCGCGTCAGTTTCATGCGTTAGCCGGACGGATCAATGGTTCATCGTGGCGAGGAACTCCTCGTTGGTGCTCGTCAGCCCCATCTGCTTTTGGAGGAACTCCATAGCCTCGACAGGGGTCATGTCCGAGAGGTACTTGCGCAGCACCCAGGTGCGGTTCATCACCTCGCGCGAAAGGAGCAGATCCTCACGCCGCGTACCCGAGGCAATGACATCGACAGCGGGGTAGACGCGCTTGTTCGCAAGCTTGCGGTCCAGCTGCAGCTCCATGTTGCCCGTGCCCTTGAACTCCTCGAAAATCACCTCGTCCATCTTCGAACCGGTATCGATGAGCGCCGTGGCGATGATCGTCAGCGAACCCTTCTCCTCCGTATTGCGCGCCGCGCCGAAGAAACGCTTGGGCTTGTGCAGCGCATTGGCATCGACACCGCCCGAGAGCACCTTGCCCGAAGCGGGCTGCACGGAGTTGTAGGCACGCGCAAGACGCGTGATCGAATCGAGGAAGATCACCACGTCGTGGCCGCACTCGACCATGCGCTTGGCCTTCTCGAGCACCATCTCGGCAACCTTCACATGGCGCGACGCCTGCTCGTCGAAGGTCGAGGCGACCACCTCGGCCTTGACATTGCGGGCCATCTCGGTAACCTCCTCCGGGCGTTCGTCGATCAGCAGCACGATCATGTAGACCTCCGGATGGTTGTCCGCAATGGCGTTGGCGATCGACTGCAGGAGCATCGTCTTACCGGTCTTGGGCTGGGCGACGATCAGCGCACGCTGTCCCTTGCCGATCGGCGAGAAGAGATCGACGATGCGCGTCGAAAGGTTGTTGTGGCCGTTGCCCGTCAGGCAGAACTTCTCGCTCGGGAAGAGCGGCGTCATGTACTCGAACTGCACGCGGTCGCGGATATAGTCGGGCTTCAGGCCGTTGATCTCGTTCACACGCACCAGCGGGAAATACTTCTCGCCCTCCTTCGGCGGGCGGATCACGCCGTTCACCGTATCGCCGGGCTTCAGGCCGAAGAGCTTGATCTGCGACGGCGAAACATAGACGTCGTCCGGAGAATTGAGGTAGTTGTAATCCGCCGAACGGAGAAATCCGTAGCCGTCGGGCATGACCTCCAGCACACCTTCACCCTCGATCTCGCCGGCAAAGTCATCCTTGGTAATCACCTCCTCGTCGAGCGAAGGTTCCGGAGCAGCCTCCGCACTCTTCGTTTCCGTTCCGGGACCCTTTTCCGCCGCGGCGTTGGCGTTGGCTTCGGCCTGCACCTGGGCTTTGGGTTTGCGTCCGCGGCGCTTGGGTTCCTGCCGGGGAGCCTCCTCCTTCGGGGCTTCGGCCGTTGCCGGAACCGGTTCCGGAGCCGCTGTCTCCTCCACGGCGGCAGGTTCTTCGGGCTGGTTCTCCCGGGGCCGTACGGCACCCTGTGCCGCAGGTTCGCTGCGTGCAAGCCGCGGACGGCGTCCCCGAGGTTTCGGAGTTGCAGCCTCCCCGGCCTGCGGAGTTGCCGCAGGTGCGTTATTTGCGGCATCGGATGCCGGCGTCTCCTCCGAGACGGCCGTTTCCGCTATCTTTTCCAACAGTTCGCGCTTCTTCAACATGACATTCCCAATGCCCAGCGCCTTTGCGATCTCGCGCAATTCGGCAAGGCTCTTTCCCTTCAGCGCATTCAAATCCTGCATATATAACAATTAGGTCGTTTGTGATTTTGGATCCGGACGATCGTCCGATCCTCTGGAATTCGCATGCAAAGATAGTGCATTATTTTGAATTTCAAAATCAAATGCGGCCTCCGCCGGCGAAAAATCCCCTTTCCGTCAAAGGAAACGGTGCGAAATACCTATTTCTTGCGATTGTGCGCCGATTTTTTTTATCCGACCTTTGCATCAGAAACAAGATCTGGTATTTCGCCATTGCATTGTTTGTATTGTTAATGTTTGTGTGTGTGAAAAACCCTCCCGAAATTCGGGAGGGTTTTTTCTCGCCGCGAAGACCGGGCTATTTCTTGAGTTTCAGTTCGTAGAGATCGTGCCGCCGGTCGCGCAGGTTGCGCACGCTGCCGTAGGTGTGCAGTTCGTTCAGCAGGTCCAGATCGACGTCCGAGATAAGGATCATCTCCGTATTGGGCGTCGCCTCGGCGCGTTTGCCGTCCGTCGGGAAAGCGAAGTCGCACGGTGTGAAGACGGCCGACTGGGCGTACTGGATATCCATGTTGTGCACGCGCGGAAGGTTGCCGACGCTGCCGGCGATCGCCACGAAACACTCGTTTTCGATGGCGCGGGCCTGCGCGCAGACCCTCACGCGCGAATAGCCGTTCTGCGTGTCGGTGAGAAAGGGCACGAAGAGGATCTGCATGCCCTGGTCGGCCATGATGCGCGACAGTTCGGGAAACTCCACGTCGTAGCAGATCAGCACGCCGATGCGCGCACAGTCCGTATCGAAGGTCTGCACCATGCGGCCGCCGCTCAAACCCCAGCTCTTCACCTCGTCGGGCGTAACGTGCACCTTCTCGTACATGTCGCACGAACCGTCGCGCCGGCAGAGGAAACCCACGTTGTAGAGGGCGCCGTCGGCCTTGATGTAGGGCATGCTGCCCGTGATGATGTTGATGTTGTAGCTGATGGCCAGCTCGATGAAGCGGTCGCGGATCTCCTCCGTGTACTGGGCCAGGCCGCGGATCGACTGCGCCTCGCCCAGGTTGTTGAACTTGGCCATGAGCGGTGCGTTGAAGTACTCGGGGAAAAGCACGAAGTCGCTCTTGTAGTCCGACACGGCATCGACGAAGAACTCGACCTGCTCGAAGACATCGTCGAGGGTTTTGTAGGTACGCATCTGCCACTGCACCAGTCCGACACGCACGGTGGTCTTCTTATCGACGAACTCCTGCGTAGGCGGCTGGTAGTAGATGTTGTCCCACTGCAGGAGCGTCGCGCAGTGGCACGACTCCTCGTCGTTGGGCAGGTAGTTGGGCATGACGCGCCGCACATGGAAGTCGTTCGAGAGCTGGAAGGTCAGCACCGGGTCGTAGATCTCGCGCGAACGGACCCGCTCGATGTACTCCTTCGGACGCATCCGGTCGGCGTACTTGTGGTAGTTCGGAATGCGGCCGCCGAACATGATCGCCTTCAGGTTGAGTTTCTCGCACAGCTCCTTGCGGTAGTCGTACATGCGTCGGGCCAGACGCAGCCCCCGGTATTCGGGATGGATGAAGACCTCGATGCCGTAGAGGATGTTGCCCTTCGGATTGTGGGTGTCGAACGTCTCGTTGCCCGTAACCTTGGCGTAGGTGTGGTCGCCCTTGACCATGTCGTAATCGACGATGATCGAAAGGGCGCAGCCCACGATCTTGTTGTCCACGACCGTTACGATCTGCCCCTCGGGAAAGATCTCGACGAGCTTGTGTATCTGTTCGCGGGTCCAAAAGACATCCCGGTCCGCATAGACGCGTGTAAAGGATTGGGCCAGCTGCCCGTAATCCTCCATCTGGAGGTTGCGGACCTCGACCTTGTTGATCTTGTGCATCGAATCTGCCATCGCTGTAAGTTTTTCCGTAAGACGGCGCAAAAATACGCATTTATCCGCAATGTTGTCCGCCCGGATGCATTTCCGGGCATGCAGAATGCCGGGGTCGGATGCAGGGTCTGCAGACCCGATCCGCCGCGCCGGGCATTCGCGTATCCTCCGAAAATCGAAAGCCGCTGCCGGAGGGGATCCGGCAACGGCTTTTTTAGGTACTCGGAGCGGGAATCGAACCCGCACGGCCATTGCTGGCCACAGGATTTTAAGTCCGGCGTGTCTACCTATTCCACCATCCGAGCCCGGACTTCCCGGCGGGAAGACGCCGGCAAAAGTACGAAATAATTTGCGAACCGCCAAAAATGCATGCCCCTCGCCGGAAAATCACTCCCCGGCAGCCCGGAAGCGGTCGATGCAGGCGAAGATCGCCTTGTCGTCATCGGGCGCGAACCAACGGATCTCCGCATCGCGCCGGAACCAGGTCATCTGCCGCTTGGCATAGCGGCGCGTGTTGCGCTTGATGAGCTCGACGGCCTCCTCATAGGTCGTGCGGCCGTCGAACCAGTCGAACAGTTCGCGGTAGCCGACCGTCTGCAGAGCATTCAGCGCCCGGTGCGGGTAGAGCCGGCGGGCTTCCTCCACCAGCCCCTCCTCGAGCATCCGATCGACGCGGCGGTTGATCCGCTCGTAAAGCACCTCGCGGGGCAGTTCCACCCCGATCTTCAACATCCGGAAGGGGCGTTCGCGGCGGATGCCCAGGCGCTGCTCCGAGAAGGGGCGTCCCGTTTGCAGGCACACTTCGAGGGCGCGGACCACCCGCGCCGGATTGTACAGGTCGGCCGTCGCGCAGTAGACCGGATCGAGTTCCCGAAGCTCCGCGGCAAGAGGTTCAAGCCCCTCGTCGCGCAGCCGCTCCATCAGGCGGGTGCGCAGCGCCTCGTCAGCCTGCGGCAGGTCGTCCATCCCCTCGCACAAGGCCTGGATGTAGAGCCCCGAACCGCCAACGGCCACCACATCGTCATGCGTGGCAAAGAGCCTTTCAAGGCAGGCCAGTGCCTCCTGCTCATAGACCCCGCAGCTCAAGCTATCCGTGATATCGTGCGAGGCGATAAAGTGATGTTCAATGGATTGCTGTTCTTCAACCGTAGGCTGTGCCGTGCCGATGGCCATCCCGCGGTAGAACTGCCGCGAGTCGGTCGAAAGGATCGGCGCACCGTAACGCCGCGCAACACGCAGACTCAAGTCCGTCTTGCCCGATCCGGTGGGACCTACGATTACCAGCAACCGTTTAATACTCATCGTCGTAGTTGTCGTCGCCTTCGAAATCGCTGAAGTCGCCCATCATCTCCTCGAAGGCCGAACCTTCATCCTCCTCGTCGCGGTTCTTCGTGGGGTCGTACTGGTCCGGAGCCTCGGCCACGGCATAGATCTCCCGCGGATAGGAGGCCTGCGGGTCGGCTTCGTAAGCCCCCGTCAGTTCAAGGTAGTAGGCCCGGTCGCCGAACAGGTCGAAGAGGTAGATCAGCCGGTCGCGCAGGTTGTGGATAATCTGCCCCAGACGGATGCTCTCCATCGTCTCGGGGCTCTCGCCCGCACCGTCGCCCATGTCCATCAGGGTGAACTCCCGCTGTTTCTCCCAGCGGTCGTCGGCCGTGAAAAACGAGGCCATGCAGGGCTCATACTCCAGTGAATCGAGAATGAAGTTGTGAAATTCGAGCAGCGTCGTGTCGTACATCACCTCGTAATCGCGTACGAAATGGTCGTTCTCGTCGCTCAACATCCGGAATCGGAATACCATTGACATTGCAGCAGGATATTTTTTAACGGTTATTCATCTTTTTCGGTTTTCGGGGCGTCGGCGGCATGCTCCTTCAGATAGGCCGTAACGACGTCGATCAGATGGTGGCGGCCGGCGGGCTGCTCGGCCGTGGGAGCCACATAGTCGTGGTGGAACTCCCACCAGAAGGCGCCGCGGAAGCCGTTGGCCGTGATCCACTCGATCTTGCGGCGCATCGACACGGGATTCTCGATCGTTACGAACTCTTCGCGATCGGGCGAGAAGTAGTAGGAGACCTCCGCCTCGGGATCATACTCCTCGGTCCAGCCGCCCGTCTCCACGCGGGGCAGGAATTCCCGATAGGTAATGTAGGAACCGTAGCGGCTCAACGGTCCGTCGGCCTTCTCGCCGGGCTTCAGCCCCTTGTAGTAGAAGCCGTAGTTGGCCAGCCCCAGGCACAACTGCCGCTTGTCGAAGGGGGCCCAGTGGGCCAGTTTCTCGCGCAGCTTCGCCATCGAGGTGTTGTGCGAAGGGGTGCTGCCCCAGATGCCGTCGCACATGTCGTAGGACATGACGTTGATCCAATCGACCGCCCGGCTCAGACTGTCGGCCAGCGGCCGGTCATAGACATGGTCGATGCTTAAGGCCGTTGTCAGGTAATAGGTCCTGTTACGCTCATCGGCAAGCGAATCGAGGCTCGCACGCAGGCGGTTCATCATCCCGGCGTGCAACTCCTTGTCGAGGGTGATCTCCCAGTCGATATCCAGGCCGTCGAAGTCGTTGTCAGCAACCAGGCGCACCATATAGGCTTCGAAGTTCCGCAGCCGCTCGGGCTTCTCGAGGAAAGGCAGGAACTCCTTCTGACCGCCGAAGCAGAGCAGGATCTTCGCTCCGGCATCGTGGGCCTTGCGGACCATCTCCGGGACAAGCGGCATGTGGCCCCCGGCACGGGTATAGTCGAAAGCATCGGCCAAAGCCACGATTTCATCCCGCGGCAGGTCGAAGTCGATCTCCGGCCATTCGGCGGGCGTCGCCATCAGGTAGATGAAATCGAAGGCGTCGTAGCCCGGGTTCGAGAGTTCGGCCTCGCTCAAAAGGCTCTCCACCGAATAGGTGGCATGGAGGAAATCCGGCAGGTTGTCGGATACAGGTTCCGGTTGCCGGGAGCAACCTGTTACGCAAAGAGCGGCCAGAATAAGCAATCGTTTCATGGTTCGGGTTATTAAATGTTGGCGGATTCGTGTCGGGGTGTGATTTCCGAAAGCCAGGCCATCACGTCCCGGGCGTCGGGATAGTCCGTCAGCCGGGGCGACTGCGCCTGTCCGAAAGCCACGCGGCGCGGATGCTCGAGACACTCCGTAACGACGCACTGCAGTTCGGCGTCATGCACGGCAAGCCATGCTGCGACCTCATCGATCGTCCGGTAACGAGAGTAGGAGAGTTCGCTCAAGGCCATCGGGAATTCCCGCTGCTCGACGGCTACGGCCGCCCCGAGATCGAGGAACGGATGTCCCTGCATCGTCAGCAGCGCCCGCGTCTGGAGGTAATTGTTGCGGTATTTCGGATGAACGGACGGCATCGTAAGGGCAGGATGATATCCCTCGGGCAGGAAAAGCATCGAGACATTGCGGCACCCCAGGCCCGAGTAGGCCCAGATATCGTCGGCAAGGCCCTTCAACTGCTCCTCGGATTCCATTCCCGACAATACGGCCACGGACTGCCGGTGGCCGCGCAGCAAGGTAGGAATACCGGCATAATGCGCGCGGAAATAGCGGTTGGCATTGTCGCTTCCGGTGGCGATCACGGCATCCGCGGCCCGTTCCGTCCCGTCGCTTATCGCAACGGGAACTTCGGGATCGAGCTCACGAAGCGTCTGCACGACATATTCCATGAGCACACGATCCTTGGCCGAAGGTTTGATCCGGCAGCGGTGGCCGCTCGCCACGACACACAGCAGATCGAAGAATCCCACCAGGGGAATATTCCCGGCCATAATAACCAGAACCTCGGCAGGGTATGCAACGGGAAGCGCAGGGTAGGCCGCCAGCCACATCCGTAACTTGTCGCATTGCAGCATCACCCGGACCAGCGACTCCACGGCCCGGCGAATCTCTTCGGGCGAGAACCACGGATTCTCATCCGACGCCCGGAGAATGACCTCGCGTGTCGCAGCGTCGTTGCCGAAACGCTCCAGACGATTGCCCAATGCGGCAAAAAGCTCAATCGCATTTTTCATGAGGACAAAGATAATATATCGGCAAGAGATTCCGAACAAAAAATTCCCGACGACGACGCATTTCCGCTGTTACGAAGCCTTCGGAACTGCATTTCACGGAGTTGGGGGACAAACCGTAACGGCTTCGGGAGGGACGGTGTACGGGATTCGGACGGATGATTCGGGCTTTTTCAGGATTTTTTCGGGGTAAAATTTGGAGATTCGGATTTTTTGCCTACCTTTGCACTCGCAATTACGAAACGCCAGTTGCGGAAATAGCTCAGTTGGTAGAGCGCAACCTTGCCAAGGTTGAGGTCGCGGGTCCGAGTCCCGTTTTCCGCTCCAGAGGGGGCCGGAAGAGAGGCCTGAAAGAAAGTAAAAAGCCTTGTATATCAGCGATATACAAGGCTTTTTCTTATATTCTCCCACTCCTGTTGAAGCAAAAGGCAGCAAGTATTCCACACTTTAATCGTAACCTTTTTTACCCGGACCGAAAACAGGCCACGATTTGGATCTATTTCGCTGATTTGCATCATTTTACTCCGCAAAATCCCGGTGCTGAAGACGTTTTATTTACTCAAAAACCAAGCAGCCATGTTCCACGAATCACCTTCAGCGTTGTCTTCTTCTGCAAGAAGACCAAAGTCACGAAAAAGGGCAAGGCCCCGATCTATGCCCGCATCACCACGACCGGCCAGTCGAAATAAAAAAGACTCCGGATCATTCCGGAGGCTGTATCGATCGAATTTTATTTTTTCGAAAAATCGAAGTCCAGCGAGAATGGTTCAAAACCTTCCAGATCGGCACCTGCCACCTTTATACCGGTTACCGAAAGCCCGAAACCAAATTTCTGCGATTCCACGCATAAGTCCCGTCTGCTTCGGCCGAAATCGCCACCTCGATCTCCGTGCCGGCAGATTCTTCCGCATCGTTCCCGGCAGGAAGATTCAATACAAGGATCGCAGGATCCAACGACAACACTACGGCAGTCTTATCCTCGTTCATCGATGCCGTATATGGAATAGCGTACTCGACAGTGCCGATAGCCTCGATAATGGCATCTATTCCTTCATCTGTTCCGAGAACCTTGATCACCAGATCCCGGATCGGGAAGTCCATAAATGCGATTGCCGTATTCGTTACCCGAGCATCGAGTGCCGTTCCCGATGGTTCGTCCGCTCCTTCATCGGTTACGGGCGCAGTCTCGACAACAGTCATGGTACCTCTGTATGTGCCGCACACGGCTTCGATATCGGGATCTGTCGGCGGAGGCATGATTCCACCATTATCATTGTCATCGTCGCATGCCGCCATAATGCAGCAGGCTCCTGCAAGAAGGGTTGCCACCATCCATTTATTCAAAAAATAGCGTTTCATTTTTAGAACATTGAATTAAAAAATACAAACACGGTTTTTGAAAGCTTTCAATTCCATAAATTCTGAAAAAGCCGAAATACCGCGCCAGACAATCCTAAAAATCAGATACATACATGAAAAACCAAGCGGATGAACAGGCAGTCGAAAAGGGCTGTGCTCGATCTGTTTCAACCGGCACAAACCGAACGGGACAAGCAGCAAGAGATTCGGGCGATTCGGCCCGGAAGAGCGCAGAAAGATATTGCCCGAATCACATTATTTATGTAATTTTGATCCATGATCATACAGAATCAATATGCCGAGTTGCTGGCCAGCCAGCAATTCCGGGAAGAGGAGCTGGACCCCGCCGTGCTGAATCGGCATATCGGCACGCTCGGCTCGTCGCCCCTCTTTTCGGGGAGCGCCCTGTCGGTTTTCGACCTGCACCGGTGCGAACATGTCTACGAGTCGGATTTTCACCGGGCGCTTTTCCGCGACCCCGGGGAGGAGTATACCGGAGTAAGGATCCATCCGGACGATCTTGTGCAGGTGGCCAAATACGGCGTGGCGGGCATGCGGCATGTCTTTCTGCGCAAAAATCCGAATACCGATGTCCGGCACTTCAAGCTCATCCGTGAATACCGGGCGCTGGTCCACGGCGTCTACAAACGGGTAACGGAGGAGTTTCAGATTCTGGAGACGGACCGGCACGGGAACATCTGGCTGGTTTTGAGCATCGTCAATATCTCGCCCAACCAGCAGCCTCTCTACAAGGTATGGGCACAGTTGATCGATACCCGTACGGGAGACGCCTTCTCGCCGCTGGACGACTACTTCGACCGCGAGGAGATCCTCACACCGCGGGAAAAAGAGGTCCTGAAGGAGATTGGACAGGGCCGGTTGAGCAAGGAGATCGCCGACAGGCTGCACATCAGCGTCCATACGGTCAATACGCACCGGCAGCGGATCCTCTGCAAGCTGAAGGTCGGCAACTCCCTCGAAGCGATCAAATACGCCCGGATCCTCGGCCTGCTGGACGACTGATTACTGATAAATCAGTATTGCGGCAGGAGGGCGCGGCGGCTAATTTTGCGGGTACAATCCGCAACCGGAATCCGTCATGAAGAAAACCCTCCTCCTGCTTCTCGCAAATCTTCTCCTGTTTTCCACACTGTCGGCCCAAACCGCCTCACAGACCATCCGGGGCATTGTTGTCGAAAAGAACAGCGGACATTCCGTTCCGTATGCCACGGTCGTGGTAGCCGACCTGCAGCCGACGGCCGGCACGACGGGCGATTCGCTGGGGCGGTTTGTATTGCGGAGGGTCCCTGTCGGGCGTCATGACCTGCAGGTGAGCTGTCTGGGTTATGAACCGGTCCTGCTCAAGGAGATACTCGTCGGCTCGTCCAAGGAGGTGGTGCTCGAAATCCGCCTGCAGGAGAGTCTGGTTGCCGTCGAGGAGGTGGTCGTCCGGCCCCGTATCGACAAGACCGAACCGCTGAATGAAATGGCCCTTGCCGGTGGCCGCATGTTGCGTATCGAGGAGGCGAGCCGCTATGCCGGCAGCATGGATGACCCGGCACGGCTGGTTTCGTCGTTTGCCGGTGTCGCCTCGACGGTCGGCAACAACGGCATCGTGGTGCGGGGCAATGCCCCGAAGTTCCTGCAGTGGAGGATGGAAGGGGTGGAGATTCCCAACCCGAACCACTTTGCCGAAGTTACGAGTTTCGGCGGCGGCGGGCTCACGGCCCTGAGCAGCCAGGTGCTCGGCAATTCGGATTTCTACACGGGAGCCTTTCCGGCCGAATACGGCAACGCCCTCTCGGGGGTCTTCGACATGTACCTGCGCAACGGCAACAACGCACGCCACGAACACACCTTCCAGCTGGGCATCCTCGGCATCGATGCCGCTTCCGAAGGCCCCTTCTCGCAGCATTACGACGGTTCCTACCTCTTCAATTACCGCTATTCGACCCTGGCGCTGATGACTCCGCTGCTGCCTGCGGATGCCGAAGGAACGAATTATCAGGACCTCTCGTTCAAGCTGCACTTCCCGACCCGGCGTGCCGGGACCTTCTCGCTGTGGGGCGTCGGACTGATCGACCGTTCGGGAACCGTAGCCGAAACCGACCCTGCGAAGTGGACCTACGATCAGGACATGGAGGACCAGGACGTAAGGCAGTATATGGGAGCCGTGGGAATCAACCACACGGTGCCGCTCGGCCGCACCTCCCGCCTGAACACGACCCTTGCCGCGACGGTCAGCGGACTGGACATGCATACCGAACGGATGAGCGACGAGGTAATTCCCCTTCCGCAAAACGTCATCCGCAATACGAACTGGAATTTCGTCTTCTCGACAGCTCTCCGGACCCGCTTCGGCGAACGGCACACGAACCGGACGGGAGTGCGGCTGACGGGCCTCCGCTACGACCAGTTCATGCAGGATGCTCCGGCGCGCGACGGCGCCCTGCAGACGCTGACCGACCGGGCGGGCATGAGCGCCCTGCTCTCCGTCTATTCGACCTCGCTCGTACGGCTTTCGCAATGCTGGGAGGCAAGTGCGGGAGTGCATGTGCAGTGGTTTACGCTCAACGACCGGTATACGGTCGAGCCGCGCGCAAGCGTCAGATACCGGGTTGCACCGGACCATTCGCTCGCGCTGGCCTACGGACTGCACAGCCGGCTGGAGATGTTGAATTACTATTTCACGGAGGTCGGCGGCGAACCGGTGAACCGGGATCTCGATTTCACGAAGGCACACCACCTGTCGCTTACTTACGACTGGCAGATCGGCACGAACCGGCACCTGCGGATCGAACCCTACGTCCAGTATCTCTACGACGTGCCGGTCATTCCGGGAACGACCTTCTCGTTCATCAACCTCCGGGGCGACGACGACTGGTTCCTCGCCGCGCGGTTGGCCAATGCCGGACGGGGGCTGAACTACGGCGTGGACATCACCTTCGAACGTTTCATGGCTCGGGGATTCTACTACATGGCCACAGCCTCCCTGTTCAATGCCCGTTTCCGCACGGCCGACGGCCGATGGTTCGACACACGCTACAACCGGAACTATGTGCTGAACCTGCTGGCCGGCAAAGAGTGGGTGACGGGTCGCAACCGGCAGAACCTGCTGGGAATCAACGGGCGCATCACCTTCCAGGGCGGAGACCGGTATTCGCCGATCGACGAGGCGGCGTCGGCAGCCCGGCAGGAGGCGGTCTACGACGAACGCCGTCCCTATTCGGAACAGTTCGAGCCCGTGCTGCTGGCACACCTGACCGTCAGCTACCGGCTCAACCGGAAGCGTGTTGCCCATGAATTTGCCTTGAAGGTGTTGAACCTGACGGGTTACAAGGATTATTACGGTCATCGTTACAACTACCTCACCGGGCAGGTGGAGCCCGAACGCGAGGCGAACATCATCCCCAACATCAGTTACCGGATCGATTTTTAGGCATACGCGGGATCTCCGGACATGCCCGCAGGAGATCCTATCCTCTCACGGCGGCGGCCATAAAGTCCGACCCCGGCGGAACTTCTTCCCCGAAATTTGGACACAACGACGTCAAACAGTATCTTTGTATGCGGTTATCATGATATCAGGATATGGCAGACGATTATCTGGGACGCAAGATGGAGGAGTACCGCGCCCGTGCGGCGGCACCCGCAACGCCGCATCGCCCGCAGGCCTCGCTCCGCAGGCTATTGGCGAAAAACCGCAGCTACCGCGGATACGATCCGCAGTTCCACGTCCGCGAGGATCAGCTCCGGAGCATCATCGAGGTCAATACGCTCATTCCCTCGGCCCGCAACCAGCAGGTCCTGCGCTTCCGGCCCGTGCTGGAGGATGAGGCTGCGGAGGTCCTTCCGCATATCCGGCTGGGAGCGGCTCTTGCGGAGCTGCACCTTCCGCTGCCGGGCACCGAACCCCGGGCCTTCATCATCGTCTGCTCGACGGTGCCCGAGACCCGCTATGTTTCGATCGACCTCGGGATCTCGGCCCAGAGCATGCTGCTCCGGGCCACCGAAATGGGGCTGAACGGCATTTGCATCGGGGCTTTCGACCGTCAGGCGATCCGCGAAGCGTTCCGTCTTCCTTGGGAGCCCGTTCTCCTGCTGGCTGTCGGCCGGGGGGCCGAACGCATCGAGCTGGTTCCCGCCGAAGCCGGCGAAAGCCTGAACTACTACCGCCGCGACGGCGTACACTATGTCCCCAAAATCCGGCTGGAGGAGTTGCTCATAGACAAATAAACGGATCGCATACATCCGGTATTTTCACCTTGCATGATCCGGATCAGCACCGTTTTTGATAGACACGGAAGGAAAACGCACACATGGAACTTTTCAACGACTGGATCACCCGGATCAACGATCTGCTGTGGGGCTACCTGCTCATCGCGGCGCTGCTGGGCGGTGCCGTCTGGTTCACGCTGCGTACCCGGGGCGTGCAGTTCCGGATGCTGCGCGAAATGATCCGCGTCCTGGGCGAATCGCCCGGTTCGGCACCCCGCGGCGAACGGCACGTCTCGTCGTTCCAGGCCTTCGCCGTCTCACTGGCGAGCCGCGTCGGCACGGGCAACCTCGCGGGCGTAGCTACGGCGATCGTCATCGGCGGCCCGGGAGCGGTCTTCTGGATGTGGGTCATCGCCCTGCTGGGCGCCGCGAGCGCCTTCGTCGAATCGACCCTCGCCCAACTCTACAAGCGCCGCGGCAGGGAGTCCTATATCGGCGGCCCGGCTTACTACATGCAATACGGACTGGGCAAACGCTGGATGGGCATCCTCTTTGCCGTGCTGATCTGCGTAACCTTCGGCTTCGCCTTCAACTCCGTGCAGAGCAACACGATCTGCGCCGCCTGGGAACGGGCCTTCGGCCTCGATCCGCTGTGGGTCGGCGCAGCGCTCACGCTCCTTACGGCCGGCATCATCTTCGGAGGCATCCACCGCATCGCCCGGGTCAGCAGCGTGCTCGTTCCGGTCATGGCCCTCGGCTACATCGTCCTGGCGCTGGGGATCGTCCTCTGGAACATCGGCCGGCTGCCCGAAGTGCTGCATCTGATCCTTTCGAAGGCCTTCGGCTGGAACCAGGCTCTCGGCGGAGGCATCGGCGCCGCCCTGATGCAGGGAATCAAGCGGGGTCTTTTCAGCAACGAGGCCGGCATGGGCTCGGCCCCGAACGTCGCGGCCACGGCCCACGTCTCGCATCCTGTCAAGCAGGGGCTTATCCAGACGCTCGGCGTCTTCACCGACACGCTGCTCATCTGCACCTGCACGGCCTTCATCATCCTCTTCGGCGGCACGCCGGACCCGTCGCTCAACGGCATCCAGCTCACGCAGGCGGCCCTCGTCTCGGAAGTAGGGCCCGTGGGGGAATTGTTCGTCGCCGTGGCGATCTTCCTCTTCGCCTTCTCGTCGATCATCGGCAACTACTACTACGGAGAGGCGAACATCCGCTTCATCACGCCGCGCCGCGGCGTGCTCACGGCCTACCGGCTGCTCGTGGCCGGCATGGTGCTCTTCGGGGCACTGGCCACGCTTGACGTGGTGTGGAACCTTGCGGACGTTACGATGGCGTTGATGACGCTCTGCAATCTGGTGGCCATCGTCTGGCTCGGCGGCGAGGCATTCCGGCTGCTGAAGGATTACATTGCCCAGAAACGCCGGGGCATAAAGAATCCGACCTTCCGCCGGGAACGGATTCCCGGGCTGCGGGGCCGGATCGAATGCTGGTAGGGGAGACCTCCGCCTGCGGAGACAATCAACGCTCCGGAGCCTCCGCGCCGCAAGCCAGGGCCCGCTGCAGGAATTCCGTCATGCGGTCGAAGGGAATCACCTTGAGATTATCGTAGAGATCGATATGGCAGGCTCCGGGGATGATGAGCAGCTCCTTGTTGTCGCCCGTGAGCCGCTTGAAGGCGTCTTCGGAGAAGTAGCGCGAATGGGCCTCGGCCCCGTGGATCATCAGCACCGGCGTGCGGATCTCGTCGATATAGGTAAGGATCGGCATGTTGATGAAGGCCAGCGAATTGGTCTTCATCAGGCCCTCGTTCGAATTGGGCGAGCGGCGGTGGTAACCGCGCGCGGTCTTGTAATAGTCGTGGTACTGGCGCACGAAGAGCGGGGCATCCTCGGGCAGGGGATCGACCACGCCGCCATCGCGCTCGGCAACCCCCGTACGGTAGGACTCGCCGCGCAGGCGGTTGAGCTCTTCACGCAGGTGATAGCGGTCGTCGGCGCTCATCGCATCGAAATAGCCCCGGGCATTCACGCGGCTCATGTCGTACATCGTCGAGGTGATCGTCGCCCGGATGCGGGGGTCGTTGGCCGCGGCATTGAGGGCAAAGCCGCCCCAGCCGCAAATGCCGCAAATGCCGATCCGCTGCGGATCGACATCCTCGCGCGTAGAGAGGTAATCGACCGCGGCGCTGAAGTCGTCGGTGCTGATCTCCGGAGAGGTCAGGTAACGGGGCCGACCGCCGCTTTCCCCGTAGAACGAAGGGTCGAAAGCGATGGTCAGAAATCCCCGCTCGGCGAGCGTCTGGGCATAGAGGCCCGAAACCTGCTCCTTCACGGCGCCGTAGGGGCCGCATACGGCGACGGCCGCCAGCGGTCCGACCGCATCTTTCGGCTTGTAGAGATCGGCGGCGAGGGTGATGCCGTAGCGATTGTGGAAGGTAACTTTCGTGTGCGAGACACGTTCGCTCTGCGGGAAGGTCTTGTCCCATTCAAGGGAAAGGTTCAACGTATCCATATCATTCATCGTGTTTTGAGCCGTTGCCGTGGCCGACAGCAGGGTAGCGAGGGCCAGAAGCGGCAAAATTGTCGTTCGTTTCATCGTGCCGTCTTTTTCCGATACAAAGATAGGCGGCTTTTCGAACCGGCCGGTTAAACGGATTACGGAAGAAGCTACCATTTTTACCGGTATTCGCCGCCGCCGGTCCGACCGTCGCGCAGAATCCGTAAAATCGGTAGATGAAACCGGAATCGGGATACAGCCGGAAAGTCGATTTTTTTCGTAACTTTGTCTCGGTCGGAACCCCCGCAACGGGCATGTCCGCCGCCTGCACGACACACCAAACAGAACAACATACCATCTCATGTTACGAAAGATCAGAACAACGCTTGCAATCCTCTGCTTCGCACTCATCACGCTGCTTTTCCTCGACTTCACGGGAACGCTGCATGCGTGGTTCGGATGGCTGGCGAAAATTCAGTTCCTGCCGGCACTGCTGGCGCTGAATCTGGGCGTCGTGGCGCTCCTCGTCCTGGCGACGCTGCTCTTCGGACGCATCTATTGTTCGATCATCTGCCCGCTCGGGGTCATGCAGGACATCATCGCACGGTTCGGCAGCCGGGGCCGGAAACGCAAATACCGCTACAGCTACTCTCCGGCCAAAAACTGGCTGCGCTACGGCGTTCTCGCGCTCTTCATCGCGGCACTCGTCGCCGGCATCGGATCGTTCGTGGCGCTGATAGCCCCCTACAGCGCCTACGGACGCATCGCGCAGAACCTGCTGGCTCCTCTCTACGGCTGGGGCAACAACCTGCTGGCCTACCTCGCCGAACGGGCCGACAGCTACGCCTTCTACCGCACGGAGGTCTGGATACGCAGCCTCACGACGCTGCTTATCGCCGCGGCGACGCTCATCCTGCTCGTTGTCCTGGCCTGGCGCAACGGACGCACCTGGTGCAACACGGTCTGCCCGGTCGGCACGGTGCTGGGATTCTTCTCCCGCTTCTCGCTTTTCCGCCCGGTGATCGACACCGCGAAATGCAATGCCTGCGGGCTCTGCGCCCGGCAGTGCAAGGCCTCCTGCATCGACTCGAAACACCATGCGATCGACTATTCGCGCTGCGTGGCCTGCATGGACTGCCTCGACAACTGCAAACAGGGCGCCATCAGCTACCGGCGCCGCACGTTCGGGATGCATCCCTCCAAGGCGAAGAAGCCCGCAGCCGCGCCGCAGGACGCCTCGCGCCGTTCGTTCCTCACAGGAACGGGAATACTGCTGGGCACGGGCCTCGTCCGCGCCCAGGAGAAGAAGGTGGACGGCGGCCTGGCCGTGATCCTCGACAAGAAGGCGCCCGCACGCCACACGCCGATCGTGCCGCCGGGTGCCGTGAGCCTGCGCCACCTGGCCCAGCACTGCACGGGCTGCCAGCTCTGCGTCGCGGTCTGCCCCAACGGCGTGCTGCGCCCCTCGTCGGGCATCATGACCCTCATGCAGCCCGAATCCTCCTACGAAAGGGGCTACTGCCGGCCCGAATGCGTCAAGTGCTCGGAGGTGTGTCCCGCCGGGGCGATCGAGCCGATCACCGTAGCCGACAAGTCGGCCATCCAGATCGGCCACGCCGTCTGGGTCCGGGAAAACTGCGTACCCCTCACCGACGGGGTGGCGTGCGGCAACTGCGCCCGCCACTGTCCGACGGGTGCTATCACAATGGTCCCCTCGGACCCCTCGATGGCCGATTCGCCGCAGGTACCTGTCATAAACGAGGAGCGCTGCATCGGCTGCGGAGCCTGCGAGAACCTCTGCCCGGCGCGCCCCTTCAGCGCCATCTATGTCGAAGGACACGAATGCCACCGTACGATTTAATCCACACGAAACGAATATGGACAAGATAAGGAACCACGAAGAAGAGATCAGCCGCCGGGCGTTTCTCAAGCGTCTCGGAGCGGGAGCCGCCGCCGTATCGGGGCTGACGCTGGCCGGATGCCGGCCGACGGCTTCCGGAACGGATACGCCGGACGAGCCGCCGACGGACCGGATGACCTACCGCGAAAATCCCTCGACGGGCGACCGCGTATCGCTGCTGGGCTTCGGCATGATGCGCCTGCCGATGGTCGGCGGGCACGGCGCCGACGAAGGCAGGGAGGTCATCGACCAGGAAGCCGTCAATGCGATGGTCGATTATGCCATTGCGCACGGCGTAAACTATTTCGATACCTCGCCAGCCTACTGTCAGGGTCTCTCCGAGCGGGCTACGGGCATCGCCTTGAGCCGCTATCCGCGCGACAGCTATTTCGTTGCCACGAAGCTCTCGAATTTCGCCCCCTCGACCTGGAGCCGCGAGGCGTCGATCGCCATGTACCGCAACTCGTTCAAGGAGCTCGGGGTCGATCGGATCGACTACATGCTGCTGCATGCCATCGGCATGGGAGGCGGCATGGAGGAGTTCGAGGCCCGCTACATCCGCAACGGCATGCTCGATTTCCTGATGGCCGAACGCGAAGCAGGACGCATCCGCAATCTGGGCTTCTCCTATCACGGCGACATCGCGGTCTTCGACCGCATGCTGGCCGAGCACGACCGTTACAAGTGGGATTTCGTGCAGATCCAGCTCAACTACCTCGACTGGAACTATGCCAAGCAGATCAATCCCCGCAATACCGACGCCGAATACCTCTACGGCGAACTCGAAAAACGCCGTATCCCGGCCGTCATCATGGAGCCGCTGCTCGGCGGACGCCTGTCGAATGTTCCGAACGACATCGTCGTGCGCCTCAAGCAGCGCGAAGCCGAACGGAGCGTGGCGTCGTGGGCCTTCCGCTTCGCCGGGTCGTTCCCCGGGGTGCTGACCGTATTGAGCGGCATGACCCGCATGGAGCATCTGCAGGACAACCTGCGGACCTTCTGTCCGCTCGATCCGCTTTCGGACGAGGAGTTCTCGTTCCTCCGGCAGACGGCCGACCGCATGATGCAATTCGACACGATCCCGTGCAACGACTGCAAGTATTGCATGCCCTGTCCCTACGGACTGGATATCCCCGCCATCCTGCTTCACTACAACAAATGTCTGAACGAAGGCAATATCACCACCGGAACACAGGATGAGCACTACCGTGAAGCCCGCCGGGCCTACCTGATCGGCTATGACCGCAGCGTGCCGCGCCTGCGGCAGGCCGACCACTGCATCGGCTGCCGCCAGTGTGTGCCGCACTGCCCGCAGGGCATCGACATCCCCCACGAGCTGCACCGGATCAGCGCCTATGTCGAACGACTCAAACAGAACCGAGATGATCAGAAAGGCCATCGCCATGCTGCACGAAGGGGGCCACACGCTCGTCGTGGCCAACGGTAACGTCTTCCGCACGTTCGACCGGCGGGGCGTGGCGGACCTCTACCGGCTGCTCCGCGAGGAACCGGAGTTCCTGCGCGGCGCCGTCGTCGCCGACAAGGTCGTGGGCAAGGCTGCCGCGGCGCTGATGCTGCTGGGCGGCGTGGCGGAGCTTCACACGGACGTCATCAGCGGCAAGGCGATAGAGCTGCTGCACGGCAGCAGCCTCCGTTATGCATACGATCTGGAGGTGCCGCACATCATCAACCGTACGCGGGACGGATGGTGCCCGCTGGAGACCCGCTGCCGCGACTGCCGTACGGCGGAAGAGTGTCTGACACAAATCGAGGCGTTCATCGCCTCCCGAAACGCATAAGGAACAAAAAAGAATCGAATACGATGCAAACGACAAGTGTAAAACTCCATTCGCTGGAATACCGCCAGGCGAAAACCTACTGGATCGCGGCCCTTTTCGTGCTGGGCAACATCCTCCTGCCGCAGCTCTGCCACCTCGTGCCGCAGGGCGGTATGCGGTGGCTTCCGATCTACTTCTTCACCCTCGTGGGAGCCTACAAGTACGGCTGGCGCGTGGGATTGCTGACCGCCGTGGCCTCGCCGCTGCTCAACTCGGCGCTCTTCGGCATGCCGGCCGCCGCCGCACTCCCCGCGATCCTGCTCAAATCGGTGCTGCTGGCCGTAACGGCGGGCTATGCCGCCGCACGTTCGGGCAAAGCCTCGCTGTGGCTGCTCGCAGCCGTTGTCCTTGTCTACCAGACCGTCGGCACGCTGGGCGAGTGGGCGATAAGCGGCAGTCCGGCTGCGGCCGTACAGGATTTCCGCATCGGCATCCCCGGCATGCTGCTCCAGCTCTTCGGAGGCTGGCTCTGCATCAACCTGACCGGCCGCCGCGCATAGCACCGCCGACCGAAACGGAGCCTCCGGTACACGACCCGGAATCCCGGCATCGAAGCGATGCGGGATTTCGGGTCCATTTTTTTTAATATTATTTATTATTTCCGTATCTTTGTCGGCAGCAAATCCCTAACAGCAACAAACACTATGGCAAAAGCAGTAAACATCGCCCGTTCACACCGGCTGGACGGCATCGGAGAGTACTATTTCTCGCGCCGCCTGCGCGAGCTCGCCGAGATTGAGGCGACGACAGGCCGCCAGATCGTCAAATTGGCCATGGGCAGCCCCGACCTGCCGCCCCATCAGTCGGTCATCGACCGTCTGGCCAAAGAGGCACAGCGCCCCGACGTGCACAAGTACATGTCCTACCAGGGCGAACCGATTCTGCGCAAGGCTTTTGCCGACTGGTATAAGAAATGGTACCATGTGGACCTCGATTTCAAGTCGGAGATCTATCCGCTGATCGGATCGAAGGAGGGTATCATGCATATCTGCATGACATTCCTCAATCCCGGCGACAAGGTCCTCGTGCCCAATCCGGGATACCCGACCTACTCGGCCGGCGTGAAGCTCGCCGGCGGCGTGATGGTTCCCTATTCGCTCAACAAGGCGACGAACTTCTATCCCGACTTCGAGGCCATCGAGAAGGCCGGTCTCGACGGCGTGAAGATGATGCTGGTCAATTATCCCAACATGCCGACGGGACAGACCCCCACGATGGATCTCTTCCGGAAGATCATCGACTTCGGTGCCAAGCACAACATCCTCATCGTTCATGACAATCCCTACAGTTTCATCCGCAACGCTTCGGCGCCGATTTCGATCATGGCGGTCGAGGGCGCAAAGGAGGTGGCCCTCGAGCTGAATTCGCTCTCGAAGGCGCACTCGATGGCCGGCTGGCGTGTCGGCGTGCTTGTCGGCAAGGCCGATTGGATCAAGTCGGTGATGACCTTCCGCAGCAACATGGATTCGGGCATGTTCTATCCGATCCAGGCTGCGTCGGAAACGGCGCTGTCGCTGGGCGAGGAGTGGTTCAAGGAACTCAACGCCATCTACTACGGACGCGAGAAGCAGGCCTACGCGCTGCTCGATGCGCTGGGATGCAGCTACCGGAAGAACCAGGCCGGACTGTTCGTCTGGGCCGAACTTCCCGAGGATTACAAGGGCGACAGCTTCGCCTTCTCGGACGAGGTGATCGACAAGTGCGACGTCTTCCTCACGCCGGGCGGTATCTTCGGCTCGGAGGGCGAGCGCTACATCCGCATCACGCTCTGCTGCCCCGAGGAACTGCTCAAGAAAGCCACGGACAACGTCGTGGCGAAGTTCCGCAAATAATCCGTCCGAAATTATATCCGGGCCGCAGTCTCCTAATGGGGACTGCGGCTCTTTTTTATTCGCAGTTGAAATACGCCAAAAGACATATTAAATCCCTCATATCCGGATTCGGACGAAAAGAAGCACTCAGAATGCACTCTTTTCAAATATTTTATATATATTTGTAAACATAACCGCAAACCCCATCATGCCTATGAAGAAACCGTAAAGAAATCTGACTTTTTTTCGTACCAATACGGTACATGACATATAAAAAGCGTTATTTTTATTCCGGTCGCTAAAACTTCCACTTTTTCAAGACCCCAAGGAATAAAGTTTGACGCTCACGTGTTGTTTCACGTGGGCTTTATTCTGTTATTGGGGGTACAGGTTGTGGAAGACCGTAGCGACCAAAACAAAAATATTGTCCCACGTTTTTTGTGTGTCCATATTTCCCCATTTTTTTTACGCCAGGGACAGGCAAGAACTAATTGACAACCATGAATATGAAACAGATCATTCCATTTGCAGTCCTTATTTTCGCAGCCTTCTCGCTTACTGCCTGCGGGCCTTCGAAAAAAAGTCTGAAACGAAGCAACCAGGCTCTGACTCAAGCCATGCAGGCCATGGCCATGAAAGAAACAGCCGAAGCGGCTCAACTCTATTCCGACACGTCGATTCCGAGAGGCGAGGCCCGCCGTAAAGTCAGCCGGGATACCCCGGGACAAACCACACTCGAGAAAACCATCATCCGTTGGGCAATCGATTCCGATCCTCAAGGGGCCCGTGTTTTCTACAGAGTTTTGTCGAGCATTCCGGCCGTGGTGAAAAACACGAACGAAACCTATCTGATGACCACTCCGTATGAGGAGACTCGGGCATTCAACATATTAGGTCTCACCTATGAAAATTCGCGCGATGTCCAGATCGAAATCAAGGTTGTGAAAAGCGGATACGAGGCCCAGGTAAAAAGATTCAACGTACGACAGGCTATCGATCAGCAGGAAATAAGCAGTTTCTTCATCCTCGTACCCAAAGAGGAGTAACCATTCCTTTTCCGGAACGGACCTACTTCCGGCAACAAAAAAATATCCGGGGCAGAAAATAGCCCCGGATATTTTTTCATTAACAATCGTTTTATTCGGACTTTCTGACCTCGATCTTCGCGGCAGCGGCCTTCACACGGTCGCGCAGCGTCGTCAGGTCGCAGCCCGGACGGTCGTAACCCACGACCACGCCCATGCGGCGTCCGACGCGGGCCGACGGTTTTCCGAAGATGCGCACATCGAGACGGGCATCCCCGGCCAACGCCTTGTCGATTCCTTCGTAACAGGGTGCCTCGGCGCAGGCCACGGGCGACAGCACCACGGCACTCGCTCCGGGACGCTCGAAGGTGATCTCCGGGATGGGCAGTCCCAGCATGGCTCGCAGGTGCAGTTCGAATTCGTTGAGATTCTGCGTACCGGCCAGCGTTACCATGCCCGTATCGTGCGGACGCGGCGAGAGCTCCGAGAAATAGACGCCGTTTTCGTGGCTCAGGAAGAACTCCACGCCCCAGATGCCGGCGCCGGTCAGCGCCTCGGTAACCGCGGCGGCCATACGCTGCGCCTCCTTCAGGTGTTCGGGAGCGATATGCGGCGACTGGAAACTCTCGCGGTAGTCGCCGCCCTTCTGCACATGGCCGATCGGCGGGCAGAAAAGCGTCGGACCGCTCTTCTGCGTTACGGTCAGCAGGGTAATCTCGCTGTCGAAACGGATGAACTCCGCGACAATCAGTTCGCGGAAATCGCCGCGCGATCCTGCGCAGCCGTAGTGCCAGGCCTGCTCGATCTCTTCGGGACCCTTGACCACCGACTGACCCTTTCCCGACGAGGACATCAGCGGCTTGACCACGCACGGATAACCGATCTTATCGGCCGCCTCGCGCAGCTCCTCAAGCGTCTTTGCATAGTAGTAGCGCGCCGTTTTGAGCCCCAGCTCCCTGGCGGCCAGGTCGCGGATCGCCTTGCGGTTCATCGTGAAGTTCACGGCCCGGGCGCTCGGCACAACCTGAATTCCGGATTTTTCGAAATCGTAGAGCCGCTCGGTACGGATGGCCTCGATCTCCGGAACGATCACGTCGGGGCGGTGTTTTTCGACCGCGGCAGCCAGCGCATCGCCGTCGAGCATATCGAAAACCTCCGCAGCGTCGGCTACCTGCATGGCGGGTGCCCCCGCATACGAATCGCACGCCACGACGGTCTGTCCCAGCCGCTGTGCGGCGATGGTAAACTCCTTGCCCAGCTCGCCGGAGCCCAGAAGCAATATCTTTTTGGTCATATTCGGTAGAATTTTATAGTGTCGGCAAAACAATTCGGCCGCATGACGGAGCGGCCCGCCCGACCGGCGATCAGAGGGCGAAGAGCATGAAGATCTGCGCCGTCAGCACCCGGAGGAACATCACCACGGGATAGACCGTCGAATAACCCACGGCAGGCATGTCGTTTCCGGCCGTGGCGTTGGCATAGGCCAGTGCGGGGGGATCGGTCGTCGAACCGGCGATCAATCCCATCAGCGTATAATAATTCATTTTCAGGTACTTTCTCGCAATTACCGAAACAATCACAAGAGGTACTACGGTGATGATGAACCCGTATCCGATCCAACGGTATCCGCCATCGACCACCGCCTCGACAAAACCGTCGCCGGCACCGATGCCGACAGCCGCAAGGAAGAGGGCGATGCCGATCTCGCGCAGCATGAGGTTCGCCGACATGGTCGTATAGGTAACCAGATGGAAATGCGTACCGAAACGCCCGATAAGGATCGCCACGATAAGCGGTCCGCCGGCAAGTCCCAGCTTCACGGGTTGCGGCACGTTAAGCAGGGGTATCGATCCGAGCAGCACACCGAGGGCGATACCCACGAAGATCGTGATGAGGTTCGGATGGTCGAGTTTCTTGAGCGAGTTGCCCAGCACGTCGGCCACCTGCGCCACGGCCTTCGCCGGACCCACGACCATCACCCGGTCGCCGACCTGCAGTTCCAGCCCCTGGTAGGGGATCAGGTCCATGCCGGCGCGATTGACACGCGTGATGGTGATGCCGTATTTGGTGCGCAGCCGCAGATCGGAAAACTTCTTGCCGTTGATCGACGACTTGGTGATAAGGATCCGGCGCGAGATCAGCTCGGCATTGGGCGTGTTGTTGCCCCAGTCCTCGTCCGAAAGTTCCACGCGATGGCCGAAGAAGGCCACGATGGCCTCCGTATCCTCGCTTTGGCAAATGACCCAGAGACGGTCGCCCACATGGATCCGGCTCTCGTTGTCGGCCATCGAGATCTCGCCGTCGGGATGCTTGATGCGTGAAATGACAAACTGGCGGTTCACCAGATCACGCACATACTCCACGCTCCGTCCGTCGAGCATCGTATTGGTGAATTCGACCGAAACCTTGTCGGCGAACTTCTGCTCGTGGGAGAGTTCGGCCAGCGCCTCGTCCTCCTTTTCGAACTTCACGCGGAAGGCATAGCGGATGAAGATCATCGTGAAGATAATGCCCACGACACCCAGCGGATAGGCCACGGCATAACCCAGGGCGATCGAGGGATCGTCGCACCCCGTCGCATCGGCATAGGCCTGTTGCGCGGCACCGAGTCCCGGCGTGTTGGTTACGGCGCCCGAGAGGATGCCGACCATCGTAGGGATGGGCGTTCCGGTCGTCAGATGGAGAATGTAGGCTGTCAGGACACCCAGGAGCACGATCGCCACGGCACAGCTCACGAGCGTCATGCCGCCGTGCTTGAACGAGGCGAAGAAACCCGGTCCGACCTGCAGACCGATCGAAAAGACGAAGAGAATCAGGCCGAACTCCTGCACGAAGTTGCGGACTTCGCCGTCCACCGTCATGCCGAAATGGCTGAAGATGATTCCCACGAAGAGAATCCAGGTGATGCCGAGCGAGACACCGCCGATCTTGACCTTCCCCAGCAGGATGCCGAGGGTAATGACCAGTGCAAAGGTCAGCACCGCATGCGCAATGCCACCGCCGAAAAAGAGCGAATAGAGCCACTCCATAAAAGACCAGTTTTGAAGACTTGGTGTGTAAGATGCTGCAAAAGTAGCATTTCTTACAGAATTTTAAAAATTTTCCTTCTCCAAAAGCGTGCGGTGCGGAGCGCTTGCGGCGAATCAGTAGAGATAGCGCTCGATAAGCGGCAGGAAGAGGGCCGTAGCCAGCCCCATGAGGGCCATGGCCAGACCGCTCAAGGCGCCTTCGACGGCACCGATCTCGATGGCGCGGGCCGTTCCGATGCCGTGGGCCGCAGCGCCGAGCGCGAAGCCGCGCGCCTCGGGATCGCGCACGCCGCAGCGCCCGAGAATCCACTCGCCGAAGATGCTGCCGAAGATCCCGACACAGAAGACCACCACGGAGGTTACCGAAACGTTGCCACCCAGCGGGCCCACGACCGACACGGCGATGGGCACGGTAACCGACTTCGGGGCGATCGAGGTGAGGATCTGCCGCTCGGTGCCGAAGGCCATGGCGATATAGACGACGCTCAACACCCCGACAAGACATCCGGCCAGTGTCGCGGCCCCTACGGGGAGCAGGCTGCCGCGCAGCCGTTCAATCTGTTCATAGAGCAGGTATCCGAGGGCCACGACCGACATGCCGAGGGCGAAGTTCAGGATGCCGGTCGCCTCGCGGTAACGGTCGTAGTCGATCCCCATGCAGCGGAGAAAAACGATCACGGCAACGAAGGTCAGCAGCACGGGGTGGAGCAGCGGCGTATGCACGCGGCGGTAAATGTACCCCCCGACACAATAGAGGCCGACGGTGAGTGTCAGCAGGAAGAGGTCCGTATGGAGAAAATCATTCAGCATGGCGCAGGTGCTTGATATGCCGCAGGCGGGCGCGGCGGTTCAGGCTCTGGAAGGTCTTTCCGGTAACGAAGATCACGAGAACGGTCGAGACGATCCCCGAGATGAGAATGGCCCAGAGGTTTTCGAGAATCACGCGGTAGGAGACCATGAGGCCCACGCCGTAGGGTACGAAGAAGAGCGCCATCGACCCGAGCAGGAAGCGGGCCGCCGGACGTATGCGGTCGGCCGGCACCCATTTCAGACAAAGGGAGGCGAAGAGCAGGATCATGCCGATGATGTTGCCCGAGACATAGCCGCCCGTCAGCAGGCTCAAGGCGTTGCCCGTGAGCCAGAAAAAGAGGATGTAGAAGAGTCCCGTCATATATGCAGCTCTTTTTTCGGTGGCCGGAAATGCACGTCCGGCACGTCCCCGGACAAAAAAAACTCCGAAACCGTAGCGGTTTCGGAGCGATGCATACCTTGCCGTCGTTTTCGGGCGGCAAATATAGCGCTTTTTTTATTTTTTCATCCTCTTGAGCGGGCAATTTGCCGATGCGCACGACGTACATCCTTCCCGCCCCTTGCGGAAACACTTCACGAGGCGCTGCGTCGCCTCCGCAGCCGCCGCCAACACGACGGCCCACACCGCATAATCCTGCCAGGAGGCCATCAGAAAAGCAAGGCTATGTGATAGACCGCCCATGCCACGATCCACGCCACGGCCGTATTGTAGACCACCGACGCGGCAGCCCAGCGCCATCCGGCCTCCGATCCGATGGCCGCCACCGTCGCGATACAGGGAACGTAGAGCAGGATGAAGACGAGCAGTCCGAGTGCCGAGGCCGTCGTGAAGTCGCCGCTGGCGAGCAACCGCTGCCCGAGCGTTCTTTCGGCATCCTCCCGGGCCGCCGTCGCAGCCTCGGAACCGGATTCGGAATTGACCGCCGCCCCGGTTTCGGCATCGGCCGCAACGACCGTATCATCCCCGGAACCGGCAACTGTCGTTGCGGCGGGAGTCTCCTCGCCGGCATAGAGCACGCCGAGCGTCGAGACGACGATCTCCTTGGCCGAGATGCCCGAAAGCAGCGCCACGCCGGATTTCCAGTTCAGGCCCAGCGGCGTGAAGACCGGCTCGCAGGCCTGACCGATCCGCCCCAGGTAGGAGTTTTCGTAATTCGTGGCCGACGGGGCGGCAGCGGACTCTTCACGGGGATAGTAGCTCAAAAACCAGACGAGAATCGAGGCGATGAGGATCATGCCGCCCATCTTGCGCAGATACTGCGCGCATTTGTCCCACATGTGCGAGAGGGTGGTCTTCCAGGTCGGCATGCGGTAGGGCGGAAGCTCCATGACGAAGGGCGTCTCGTCCTCGGGATAGAAGAAGCGGCGCATGAGCCGGGCCGTTACGACCGCAAGCAGGATTCCCAGCAGGTAGAGTCCGGCCATCACCAGCCCGGCATGTCCGGGAAAGAAGGTCCCGGTCAGCAGGATGTAGATCGGCAGCCGCGCGCTGCATGACATGAAGGGGGTGATCAGAATGGTGATCAACCGGCTGCTGCGGCTTTCGATCGTCCGGGTGGCCATAATGGCCGGAACGTTGCAGCCGAAGCCCATGATCATCGGGATGAAGGATTTTCCGTGGAGGCCGATGCGGTGCATGACGCGGTCCATGATGAAGGCCGCGCGCGCCAGATAGCCCGAATCCTCGAGGAAGGAGATGAACAGGTAGAGGATCATGATCTGCGGCAGGAAGACGATCACGGCGCCCACGCCGCCGATCACACCGTCCGAAAGCATGTCGCGCAGGGCCCCTTCGGGCAGCAGGGCATCCACCCCGGCACCGATCCAGCCCACCAGGGCGTCGATCCACTCCTGGGGATAGGCCCCGAGGCTGAACGTACACCAGAACATGAGCCACATGAGGGCGAAAAAGATCGGAAAGCCCCACAGTTTGTGCGTTACGAAGGTGTCGATCAGGCTTGTCGCCGTAACCTGCTCACGCTGCCCGGGCGTATAGGTCTCCTTCAAAGCGCCCTGGATGAATCCGTATTTCTGGTCGGCGAAGGCCGTTTCGATATCCTCGCCCAGCGCCTCGTTGATGCGGCGGGCCTCACGGTCGCGGATCGCAATCCACGAGGCATAGTGGGGCGCCCCGTGCAGCATCTCCTCGATCTGGCGGTCGCCTTCGAGCAGCTTGAGGGCATAGTAGCGGGGCGGGAAGGCCTTGGGAAGCTCCCCGCGATGCTCGCTCAAATCACCGTTCAGCCGCCGCAACCCCTCCTCAATCACGGATCCCATTTGAATATGGATATGGCGCACGCGGTCGTCGCGGTTTTCGAAAACGTCGATCACCGTGTCGAGCAACGCCTCGATGCCGCGGTTGTTACGCGCCTCGACCGGAACCATCGGAACACCCAGCATGCGGCCCAGGTTGTCGTAGTCGAGCTTCGCACCGCTCTTTTCCAACTCGTCGTACATGTTCAGGGCCACGACGATCCGCGGGTTGATGTCGATGAGTTCGGTCGTCAGGTAGAGATTGCGCTCGATATTCGAGGCTACGACCGTATTGATAATCACGTCGGGGGTCTTCGTGGCGATGTGGTGCCGCACATAACGCTCCTCGGGCGTATAGGCCGTCAGGGCGTAGGTCCCGGGCAGATCCGTAATCTCGAAACGGTAGCCGCGGTATTCGCGGAAGCCGAGCTTGGCATCCACCGTAACACCGCTGTAGTTGCCCACATGCTCGTGTCCGCCCGATATGGCGTTGAAGAGCGAGGTCTTGCCGCTGTTGGGATTTCCGACCAGCGCCACAGAGATCGTACGACTGCTGCGCGCCACGGCCTCATCGACCGTCGCAGGGCGTGGATTGCATCCTCCGTAGCCCGGCACCCCGGCGGAGGCATCAGCAGTGCCGTTTCCGTCGCAACCGCAGCCGGACAGCGCGTTTTCGTCGGCCAGGCAGCCGGTAGCCTCGCTGTCGGAGAGCACGATGACCATGTCGGCTTCGCTGCGCCGCAGCGAAATGTCGTATCCCATGATTTTGTATTCGATCGGATCCTTCAGCGGCGCATTCAGAATGACCTCCACGCGCTGGCCGCGGACGAATCCCATCTCCATGATGCGGCGTCGGAAGCCACCGTGTCCCGTAACCTTGACAATGGTGGCCGCTTCACCGGTTTTCAATTCGGAAAGACGCATATTTCGGATAGGGTGATTTTCGGCAGCAAATATACGATTTTACCCTCATACGCGCAATCCCCACGAATAGGTATTGGGAAGACGCGGCCTTCGGACAAAACAAGACCGCATGTTCCGAAATCGGAGAAAACAGAGAACGTCCGCCCGAATAATAAATAAAAAAAGAGATTTTTTTCGACAAAAAACGTTTTTTCAGCCCCTCATTCACTGTTTTTTAGATTATTTGTCTATCTTTGTGTCGATAACAAACCCAAAATTTTATACAGATATGAAAGAATTAGTTGAAAAGATCAATGCCGAATTCGAAGTGTTCGCCACCAACGCTGCCGCACAGGTAGAGAAGGGCAACAAGGCTGCCGGTACGCGCGCCCGCAAAGCTGCCCTGGAGTTGTCGAAGATGATGAAAGAATTCCGCAAAGTTTCCGTAGAGGCTTCGAAATAAGCATTTCGACCCGAGAAAACGAAAAGCCGTCTTCACAGACGGCTTTTTTATTTTCACGGTTCGCAACTTACAATTCGACACTGAATTTGCGGAACACCTCGATATCCTGGGGTGCAAGGCCCGTTTTCATGTAGGGCACCGCCTCGTTGTGGTCGTTCAGATAGCGCCGCGGCGCCGTACGGTCGTATTCCGGGCTGACGAGCGATGCCTCGTGCGAGATGAAACGGCCCTGAATCGAAGCCATGTCGGCCATCGTATGGAACAGGGCATGGGTTGTGGCCGGAGCCGTCTCGTTCGCCATGGCGGCGGCGACCTTTTCGGGGAAATTCCGCCGGTAGGCATCCGAGAACCACGCCAGCGAGGCGACATAAAGCTGGTAGGCAGTCGTCGTAGGCGAAGCGTGCAGGAACCGGTCGCGCTCGTCGTCGATCAGATCCTCCCCGTGGTCGGCACAGTAGAGCAAAGCGGAGGAGGTATCCTTGAGCGAGCGCAGATAGGCTATTGTCTCCGCGAGAAAATGGTCCGTATATCGGATCGAGTTGTCGTAGGCATTGACCAGCATCTCGCGGTTCTGACGCGAGATCGCCACATCCGCATCGGGCTTGAAATGCGCGAATTCGCGCGGATAGCGCTGGTGGTAGCTGAAATGCGAGCCGTAGCAGTGAAGGATGATCAGCAGTTTCTGCGAATCGCTCGCCTCAAGCACCTTGCGGACCTCTTCGAGCAGCTGCATGTCATAGCGGGGCGAGCGGATATAGATCAGATGCCGGGCGTCATGAGCCAGGTTGTCGATCATGGCACCCTGCGGCGACTGGTTGGAAATGAACCAGGTGTCAAATCCCGCCTCGTTGAAGAGTGCCGGGAGGCCCTTGCGGCGGAAAAGTTCCTCGTGTTCGTCCGTACGCACCGACGAGAGGATCAGCGGCACGCTCTTGTGCGTCGTATTGCTCTGCGTAAGCATGTCGCGGAAGACCACAAGGTCGTCGATCCGGGCCAGTTCGGGATTCGTCTCGCGGTCGTAACCGTAAAGCTGCCAGTTCATGGCGCGCGCCGCTTCGCCGATGATATAGATATATACCTCTCGTCCTGGAGCTTCGGCCGTCCGCACGGGTTCGAAGGAGAAACCTTCGGAGGTCTTTTCGAAATAGTGGACCTTGCGGAATTCCGAGCCGCTCAACCCGAGGTTGTAAAAGGCATTCAGCGGAAAGATCTCGTCCCGCAGCACATGCCGCTCCTCGCTCACGGAGTAGGCGGGCCACAGGGCCAGCAGACCGACAGCGAAGATCGCCGCTCCCGTAAGGCCGACGTTCATGCGCGTTGTCCGCGATATGTAGCGTTTGAGACCTATTTCCCGGGCTGCAAGCCACAGCAGCGGCAGATACATCGCACAAACGATAACCACGGCAGGGTAGATATTACCCAACAGCTCGCCCGCCTCGCCGGGATTGGTCGTCAGGATGTTCGTAAACATGTCGGTGGCAATGACCGAATTTCCGAACAGATAGAGCAGCACGATCTGAAAAGCCCCCAGAAAGATGAACGGGAAGGCCAGCCAGATCATCACCCCCGAACGGCGGAGCGCCACGCTCCACATCATGTAGAATCCCAACGGCATGAGGATCAGCGCTTCCACGGTCCACACCGAGTAGGGTTCCGTATTGGCCAAAATACAGTTCGGGGGATGATCAGCGCCACGAAAAAATAGACCGTCAGCAGAGTCGTGAAGCGGCTGCGGGTCTTCACGGTCCGGGATCGGAGCTTTTTATCGGTATTCGCATTCATATTCCATTCCTTCACATTTGCCACTCTCGTCAGAATGCCTCGTTGATATTCAGCATGAATCCGCTCGTATTCTTGCCCATGCCATAGTCAATGCGGACATTGACCTGTTTCTTGAACTCCCACCGAAGGCCCACGCCGTAGTTGGGCAGCGTATGCGACCAGTCGAAACGCTCTATCGACGGAAATACGTTTCCCGCACCACCCCAGACCGTACAGCCGATGCGCCGCCAGATCCGCTGCCGCAGCTCCATCTGGAAAGTAATCATGTCATTGTCCGTATAGCGGCCCTGGTAGTAACCGCGCATGCGCTGACTGCCGCCCATGCGGGCCAACATCGGCCAGGGCGTGCCTTCGGAGTTGAAGATCGCATAGAGATCCGTGGCCAGGATACCTCCTTTCCACAGCCGCTGGTAATAATCCGCCGTGAAGGTCGTGCGCCAGAGCGACTTCCCGCAGTTGCCGAGTCCCTTCGGGAAAAACTGCTCCTTCAGACTCACATAAACGCCCCGATAGGGATTGGGAATGAAGTCGCGCGAGTCGAACTCGACGATGGCTCCGATACCCGTGGCGGTATAGCGTTCTTTCTCACCGTTGAGATATGCCGGCTGGGTGAATTTCAGGCCCCGCACATAATCGAAACTGAAGACCCCGCCCACATACAGTTTCGAGACGACGCGATGCAGGTAATTCGCCTCGATCGTATAACGCTTTTCGGAAAAGGTGCTTTCGGGATTGTAGCGCCCGGCGTCGTATCCGATGCCCCAGAAGCTGGTAGGAGCCGAAGAGAACATAAGCGTATAGAAAACCCGTTGATTGCCCCGGTCAAAAAGGGTATTTCCGGAGACACCCACGGCATAATAACCCGTGATCGAAGCGTTCACGAAGAGCGAAACGTCCGACGGCACGGTTACCGAATCCGTACGGTCCACACGGTAGAGACCCGCAGCAAGCAATCCGATACCGAGGCTCGTATTTTTCGAATAGCTGGGACCTCCGGCAAAGGAGAAATCGATCTTTTTCTCGAAAGTCCTGTCCACGTTCGAGTTTCCGAAATAGCGGATGATCCGCCGCATGAAACCATCCCGTTTCCTTACCGTATCGGGCGTTGCCGCAGAAAGCGCCCCTGCATTCTCCGCTTGGGAAATGCCTGCCAACTGCAGCGTATCCGCTCCGGGCAGACGGAAACTCTCCGCCGACCGGACCGTCGCAACGGTACAAAGCAACGCAAAACAGAGCAGGGCGATTCGGGCCAGCATATCTTACTCTTACCGGTACTCGTCGAGTACCTTGTAAAACGCCTCTTTGTCCGCCTCGGAGAGTTCGCCCTTGCGCATGAAGACCAGCTCGCCCTCCTTCGTTACGAACAGCAGAACGAACTTGTTGTTGCAGTCGCCCAGTCCCCAGGTCGTGGAGAGCGTGCGGTTTTCATCGGCCAGCACCGTGGCGCCGTTCTTCTCCGTACGCTTGCGGGCCATGTTGCGGGCCATACCGTTGGGAACCATCGGGGCGTCCTTGAGGTTCATCACACCGAAACCGTAGATGTTGTCGCTCTGGGCGCGGTGGGTCTCCTCGAGTTCGATCGTGAAATCCTCGTTCTGCTTGTGGCGGTCGGGATCCACATAAAATATCATAAGGTGCTTTTCTCCGAAACAGGGGAGTTTGGCGGGTTTTCCGTTCAGGTCGAGCAGATCGACGTTCTCCACCTTGCGGGGTTGTCCCTGGGCTCCGGCTACCGATGCCGAGAGTGTGAAAGCCGCCAGCAGTACAATCGTTCTCAATTTCATGACTTCCTGTCGATAGTGGGTTGTAAATGAAACAAAATCGATGCAAAGGTATAATAAAATATCCGAACAACGGACATGCGGTCCGCATTTTCTTTGTTCCGAACGTACACATTCATACTCCGGAAAGGAGTCGATTCGGGCCTTGCGGACCGTATGAGAAATCCGCGGGTCCGAAACATCCATCCGGCCGTGCCGCACGGTTTTTCCGGCTCCGGCGAAAAGGTTTCCGGGAGAATTTCGTACCTTTGCCCCGGATTCCGTACCCTGCAACAACCGATGCCGGATTCCGTCCAAAAGCCTATGAACGACAAAACGAAAATCCTGTTCGTCTGCCTGGGCAACATCTGCCGCTCCCCGGCTGCCGAAGGCATCCTCCGCGCCATGGCCGCACGGCGGGGTATCGCCGAAAACATCGAGGCCGATTCGGCCGGAACCTACGGAGGACATGCCGGACAGTTGCCCGATACGCGCATGCGGCGGGCGGCCGCACAACGCGGCTATGACCTGACACACCGGGCCCGGCAGGTTCGGGAAGCCGATTTCGAACGTTTCGACATGATCGTCGTCATGGACGACATGAACTACGAGGCATTGCACCGCCTGGCCCCGTCGCGGGCCGCGGCACAACGCATCTTCCGCATGACGGAGTTCTGCCGCCGCCATCCCGACCGAAGCTACGTCCCCGATCCCTATTACGAAGGGCACGAGGGGTTCGAACTGGTGCTGGACCTGCTCGAAGACGGCTGCGAGGGGATTCTGGAACATATCGGCAAAGAAAAGGCCGCCACCTGCAAAAGGTAGCGGCCTTTATGATCCGCATTCCGCCGGTATCCGCGGCGTGCGGTCAGAAATCGAATCCGAAACTGATGCTGTAGGTGTTGTACATCAGCGAACGTTCCGGCGCGATCAGATAGGCGAAATCCAGCCGCAGGTGCAAAAAACGCACACCGGCACCCACCGACGCATAACTGGGACAGAACGTGCGGTCCTCGCCATAGTGGTATCCGGCCCGGATCTGCATGAGTTGCATGAGGTTGTATTCGGCGCCCACGGAGAGGAGCAGACTCCGCACCGCGCGCGGCGTGAAACAGTAGCCCAGATCGGCTCCGACGGTAATCTCATGCGCATCCGTGAGGAAGGTATCGAGGGCGGCACCGGCCGTCAGGCTCATCGGAAGCCGGAAATCCGTATCGCCGAAATAGCCTCCCAGGTTTGCCACCTTGGCTCCTGCCCGAAAAGTCGAAAAGCTCCCGATCTCCACGGGCAACATATACGCTGCGCTCAAATCCACGGCCAGGGCGTTCTCCCGGATATCCGCGGGCCGCTTGAGCCGCGAATAACGGCCGACGACGCCCACGGCCCAACGGTCGCCGATCCGGCGCGAATAGCCCAGATCGACCGCCAGATCGTTGTTGCCCCGCTCCCGAATATATTGCCGCCATCCGAGCTGCACGAGGTTGGACAGGTCGAAACGGCCGTAACCCGACACGGCATAGTAGTCGGCGCCGTGCTGCCGGTAATAGGAGGAGGAGACCTGCGAAGGCATCATCGAGAAGGCTGCCACGGCGGAGTTTCCGTAGATGGCGTGCGATCCCGAAAGGGTAGTCATCGCCACGCCGCCCATACCGAGGACTTTGGCATCGGGCATCGGGAGCAACGCCTCCTGGGCCCGGACAGAAAGGGCGGCACAGGCCGCCACGAGAAGTATCGTCAGACGTTTCATGAGGGCAAATATACGAAAAAGCCGTATCTCCGCAAATTCTTCCCCGCAAGCGGTGTGCCATCGCTGAAAAAACAGGCGTCCGCAGGAAAACCCGCGGACGCCCGAAAGGAATTGCTTCGGAGGATTAGCAGTTCATCGCACCGCAGCAGTGGATCACCTGGCCGCTGACATACGACGAGAGATCCGACGCAAGGAAGAGGGCCACATGTGCCACATCCTCGGGCGTACCGCCGCGACGCAGCGGAATCTGCTTGCACCAGGCTTCGCGCACCTCGTCCGAGAGCTGGTTGGTCATGTCGGTGATGATGAATCCCGGGGCGATGCAGTTGGCGCGGATGCCGCGGGGGCCCATCTCCTTGGCGATCGACTTCGCCAGACCGATCATACCGGCCTTCGACGCCGAGTAGTTGCACTGTCCGGCGTTGCCGCTGACACCGACCACCGACGACATGTTGATGATCGAGCCGCTCTTCTGACGCGCCATGACGGGCACGACGGCATGGATGAAGTTGAAGGCCGACTTGAGGTTCACCGTCAGCACGGCGTCCCACTGGGCCTCCGACATGCGCATCATCAGGCCGTCCTTCGTGATGCCGGCGTTGTTTACCAGAATGTCGATGCGGCCGAACTCCTTGACGATCTCCTCGACGACCTTGTGGGTCTCTTCGAAATTGGCCGCATTCGAGGCATAGCCCTTGGCCTTGACGCCGAGAGCCGCAATTTCGGCCTCGGTAGCCTTGCCGTTCTCGTCGATCACCAAATCGGTAAAGGCGATATTGGCGCCCTCCTTGGCAAACTGCAGTGCGATGGCCTTGCCGATACCGCGGGCGGCACCCGTTACGACGGCCACTTTTCCTTCGAGTAATTTCATAATACAGTGTGTTTTAAGTGTTATATTGCGATTTTCCTGTTTTTCCTTTTTTCGTCCAAAAGACGAACAAAGTTAAGAAAAATATTTTGAATCGGCCCTTCGGCGGTTTTTTTTCACCGAATATTGCCTATCTTTACACTCCGTAAACGAAAACTCACCACATTCTTACGATATGAAAAGAGATTCGCAGATTTTCGATCTGATCGCCGCCGAGCGCAGCCGTCAGACGCACGGCATCGAACTGATCGCCTCGGAGAACTTCGTCAGCCAGCAGGTCATGGAGGCCATGGGCTCGGTCCTCACGAACAAGTACGCCGAAGGATACCCCGCAGCCCGCTATTACGGAGGCTGCGAGGTTGTCGATAAGGTCGAGTCGCTGGCCATCGAGCGTGTCTGCCGCCTCTACGGCGCCGAATACGCCAACGTGCAGCCCCACTCGGGCGCCCAGGCCAACATGGCGGTCTTCTTCGCCTGCCTGCAACCGGGCGACACCTTCATGGGACTCGATCTGGCACACGGCGGACACCTCTCGCCCGGCTCGCCGGTGAACATGTCGGGCAAGTACTTCAAGGCCGTGGGCTACAAGCTCGACGAAAAGAGCGGCCGCATCGACTACGACGCCATGGAGCAGCTGGCGCTGGAGTGCCGTCCGAAGCTGATCGTCGGCGGCGCCTCGGCCTATTCGCGCGAATGGGACTACAAGCGCATGCGCGAAATTGCCGACAAGGTCGGTGCGCTGCTGCTGATCGATATGGCCCACACGGCGGGTCTGATCGCCGCCGGACTGCTGGAGAATCCCGTAAAGTACGCCCACATCGTAACCTCGACGACGCACAAGACCCTGCGCGGTCCGCGCGGAGGTATCATCCTCATGGGCAAGGACTTCGAGAATCCCTGGGGCCTTACCACGCCGAAGGGAGCCGTGAAGATGATGTCGCAGATTCTCAATTCGGCCGTCTTCCCGGGCATTCAGGGCGGACCGCTCGAGCACGTCATCGCCGCCAAGGCCGTGGCCTTCGGCGAGGCGCTCGACCCGAGCTACCGCGAATACCAGCTGCAGGTGCAGAAGAACGCCCGTGCCATGGCCGAAGCCTTCACCAAGCGCGGCTACAAGATCGTCTCGGGCGGCACGGACAACCATCTGATGCTCGTCGATCTGCGCACGAAGTTCCCCGAACTCACGGGCAAACAGGCCGAAAAGAGCCTCGTGGCGGCCGACATCACGACCAACAAGAACATGGTGCCGTTCGACAGCCGCTCGCCGTTCCAGACCTCGGGTCTGCGCTTCGGCACGCCGGCCATCACGACCCGCGGCCTGAAGGAGGACAAGATGGACTACATCGTCGAACTGATCGACCGCGTGCTGAACGACCCCGAAAACGAGGAGAACATCGCCGCCGTACGCCGCGACGTGAACGCCCTGATGGCCGAATATCCGCTCTTCGCGTGGTAGTGTCATGAAGGAGGTTCTCGATTTTCTCCGCCGGCTCCACGACAACAACCGCCGCGAGTGGTTCGACGCCCATCGCGGGGAGTGGCTCGAGGTGAAGGCGCGTTTCGCCGCCTTTACCGAACGGCTGATCGAAGGCATTGCCGCCTTCGACCCCACGATCCGGGGGCTGCGCGTCCAGGACTGCACCTACCGCATCGCCCGCGACACGCGCTTCTCGGCCGACAAAAGGCCCTACAAGAGCCATATCGGTGCCTTTGTGGCCCCGCGGGGCAAGAAATCGGGATTCGCCGGCTACTACCTCCATCTCGAACCGGCAGGCGACAGCCTGCTCGGCGGCAGCGTCCTCGCCTCGGGCATCTACTGCCCCGAGCCGGTCGTGCTGCGCTCGCTCCGCGAGGAGGTGCTGGACCATGGCGACGAACTGCTTCAGGCGATCGCGGCGGCTCCCGGATTCCGTCTCGACACGACAAACCGGCTCAAGCGGGTGCCAACGGGATTTCCGGCCGACAGCGAGTATGCCGACCTGCTGAAGCTGAAGGACTTTTACATCGAGAAGCCGATCGACAACCGGTCGCTCGAGTCCGACGCACTGCTCGGATACGCCCTTGAAGAGTTCCGTCGCACGCAGCCCTTCATCGCCCAGTTGAACCGCGCCGTGGAGTACGCCTATGAGGAGATGCGTTGAGCAATACACCTTCCATAACAAAAATCCGCAATCTCTTTCGAGGTTGCGGATTTTTCATTTCAGGTACCGGCCGCTTAATGAACATACCGGCCGATTTCGCGGATAATCGTTTCATTGCCCGCCACGATCGAGACCCCGCGGTCCGCACGCAACGCAGCGACTTCACCTCCGGCCTCCCGGATAATCAATCCGCCCGCACAGACATCCCACTCGTGCAGGGCCAGTTCCCAGAATCCGTCCAGCATGCCGGCCGCTACGCAGCAGAGGTCGTAGGCGGCGGCTCCCATGCGCCGCAAATCCCGCACATGGGGCAGTATACGGGCGACGTTCTCCGCATTGTTGTCCGGATTGTCGCACTTGTCGTAAGGAAATCCCGTAGCGACGACCGCTGCGGCAAGATCCCGTTTCGGGCTGACAGCGATCCGCTGCGGCGCGGCGTCTCCGACCGCAAGCCAGGCTCCGTCTCCTTTCACCGCCGTGAAGAGCTCCTTGAGATAGGGGGCATACACCACGCCGACAATCGTCTCGCCCCGGTACTGAAGGGCTATCGACACGGCAAAGACCGGAAGTCCCTGGCTGAAGTTGGTCGTTCCGTCCAGCGGATCGACCACCCAACGGTAGTCGCTGCCCACGGCACCGCGGTCGCCGCCCTCTTCACCCAATACGGCGTGCGTCGGGTAGCAGGCCGCAACCGCCCGGACGATATGCTCCTCGCTCTCGCGGTCGGCACGGGTTACAAGGTCCGAAATATTGGATTTCGTCCGGATTCCCAGGTCCGCACCACGGAAATAGGAGAGATGGATCGCTCCCACCTCCCGAGCCAGCCGGACGGCGAAATCCCGGTATGCTTCGTACATGGCGCTACCTGCTTTCGGCGAAATACTTATAGAAATAGGGGATCGTCTCTACGCCGCGGCGGAACTGTTCGAGGCCGAAGCTCTCGTTGGGCGAGTGGATCGCGTCCTCGGCCAAACCGAATCCCAGCAGCAGCGACTTGATGCCCAGAATCGACTCGAAGCCGCTGATGATCGGAATCGAGCCGCCCGAATAGAAGGGCAGGGGCTTGCGTCCGAAGGTCGTCTCGACCGCCTTCTCGGCCGCCTTGTAGGCCGGCATGTCGGTCGGTGCGACATAGGGCATGCCGCCGTGCAGCGACCGCACGGTAACCTTCACGCTCCGGGGAGCGATCCGGCGGAAATGGCGCTCGAAAAGTTTCGAAATCTTGCGGTAATCCTGATGGGGCACCAGACGCATCGAGATCTTGGCCGAGGCCTTCGAGGGGATCACCGTCTTGGTGCCTTCGCCGATATAACCGCCCCAGATGCCGTTCACGTCGAGCGACGGACGTACGCCCGTGCGTTCGAGGGTCGTATAACCCGCCTCGCCCTCGACGTCGCCGATCTCCAGCGACCGTTTGTAAGCCGCCAGCGAGAAGGGCGCCTTGTTGAAGGCCCGCCGCTCGGAGGGGGTCAGCTCCCGCACGTCATCGTAGAAACCCGGAATCGTAACATGTCCGTTTTCATCAATCAGACCGGCAATGAGCCGTGCCAGCACGTTGGCCGGATTGGCCACGGCGCCGCCGAAGAGCCCCGAATGCAGGTCCTTGTTCGGACCCTCGACCTCGACCTCCATATAGGCCAGACCGCGCAGCCCGCAGGTGATCGAAGGGGTCTGCATCGAGAGCATCGAGGTATCCGATACGAGGATGATGTCGGCCTTGAGCAGCCGTTTGTTCTGCCGGCAGAATTCGTAGAGACTCGCCGAACCGATCTCCTCCTCGCCTTCGAGCATGAACTTCACGTTGCAGGGGAGCGTTTCAGTGGCGCACATCGCCTCGAAGGCCTTGGCATGCATCCACAACTGTCCCTTGTCGTCGTCGGCGCCGCGCGCCCAGATGCGGCCGTCGCGCACGACCGGCTCGAAGGGGTCCGTGCGCCACTCGGCACGCGGATCGACCGGCATGACATCATAGTGGCCGTAGACGAGGACCGTGCGGGCCTTCGGATCGATGATCTTCTCGGCATAGACAACGGGATTGCCCTCCGTGGGCATCACCTCGGCCCGGTCGGCCCCGGCCTTTACCAACGCAGCCGCCAGCCATTCGGCACAACGCTGCATATCCGGTTTGTGAGCGGCTTCGGCACTGATCGACGGGATGCGGATCAGATCGAACAACTCATTGATAAAGCGATCGTTATTCGCTTCGATATAACTCTTTACCTTATCCATATCATTCGGTTGTTTTCCGTAAGACATAATGGTCGGCCAGCGGCCCATCGATCGGCTGTCCGTCGCCGTCGAGCATCCGCACCCGGTTCTCCTCGACCTGATAACGGGTCGTATCGCCGCTGCTCTCGAGTGTCAGCAGATTGCCCCGGACCGTATAGGCTCCCGAAGCATCGTAATGCGCGTCGCGCTCGAGATAGCGCATGTGCAGGTCGTACATGCCGTCGGGGCGGAGCGTCAGGGTCGTCTCAATGCCCGGACAGTCGGCCGCAGGCAGCACTCCCTTGTAGGTTCCCCGGTAATCGAGCGACGTTTCGGCATTGTGGATGTCGGGACGGAAGGGCGTTGCGCCTTGAGCGGACTTGCGCGGCACATGGCCGCCACACGAGGCGAGAGCCACGGCGGCTGCGGCCAAAACGATCACCTTCTTGTTTTTCATGGCACACAAAAATTGTCGGATTAACGGCAGATCTCCCGGATCTCGGCGATGAAGCGCTGCGCCAGGGCGTCGGCCTCCTCCATCGAACGGGCCTCGGTATAGACGCGGATGATCGGCTCGGTATTCGACTTGCGAAGATGCACCCAGTTGTTCTCGAAGTCGATCTTAACACCGTCTATATCATTCACATTTTCATTTGCATAACATGCCTTCACCTCACGCAGTACTTTATCCACGTCGATCTCGGGCGTGAGTTCGATGCGGTTCTTCGAGGCGTAATAGGCCGGATAGGTGGCACGCAGCTGCGTCAGGGTCATGCCGCGCCGGGTCAGCCAGGTCAGGAAAAGCGCCGTTCCGACCAGCGCGTCGCGGCCGTAGTGCAGCTCGGGATAGATCACCCCGCCGTTGCCCTCGCCGCCGATCACTGCGCCGACCTCCTTCATCTTCGTGGTAACGTTCACCTCGCCGACGGCCGAAGCGTAATAATGGCCGCCGCGGCGCTTCGTAACGTCGCGCAGGGCACGCGTCGAGGAGAGGTTCGAGACCGTATTGCCCGGATGCTCCGAGAGGATGTAGTCGGCAACCGACACGAGCGTATACTCCTCGCCGAACATCGTGCCGTCCTCCGAAACGAAGGCCAGACGGTCCACGTCGGGATCGACGACGACGCCCAGGTCGGCCTTTTCGCGTACGACGACCTCGGAGATTTCGCGAAGATGCTCGGGCAGCGGCTCGGGGTTGTGTGCGAACTCACCCGTAGGTTCGCAGTTGAGCTCCACGACCTCGCAGCCCAGCTCGCGCAACAGCTTGGGCATCACCACGCCGCCGACCGAATTCACGGCATCGACAACGACCTTGTAATGGCGCCGGCGCACGGCCTCGACATCGACCATCGGCAGAGCCAGCACGCGGCGGATATGCTCGTCGTTGTACTCCTCACGCGAGAGGACCCGTCCGATGCCGTCGATGGCGGGGTAGTCGAACGCCTCCTCCTCGGAGAGCGCCAGCACCTGCTGCCCCTCGGCGGCCGAGAGGAACTCGCCGTCGGCATTGAGCAGTTTCAGGGCGTTCCACTGCCGTGGATTGTGCGATGCGGTGATGATGATACCGCCGTCGGCATGCTTCGTGATGACGGCCATCTCCGTGCCGGGCGTCGTGCAGAGCCCGACATTGATGACATCGGCACCGGAGGCCAGCAGCGTTCCCTCGACCAGGTCGGAGACCAGCTCGCCCGAGAGACGGGCGTCGCGCCCGACGACGATCACGGGCTTGCGGTTCGCGACACGGTCCGAGATGAGCCGGACATAGGCCGTGGTGAACTTCACAACGTCGCGCGGCGTCAGATTCTCGCCCGCGGGGCCGCCGATCGTGCCCCGGATACCCGAAATGGATTTGATGAGTGTCATGTTCTTGTGGGTTTATGTTGTTACGATTTCGATACCTATGTAAATAAAAAAATTTTGATATTCGAGGTAAATATATTACTTTTATGCCAATTATGAAAATCAAAAAACGACAATTATGAGAACCATTCCCGCTTCCGAATTGATTATCAACGACGACGGCTCGATATTCCACCTGCACCTGCTCCCCGAACAGCTGGCCGACACGGTTATCCTCGTGGGTGATCCGGGGCGTGTGGCACTCGTTGCGGAGCATTTCGAAAACCGGGAATGCGAGGTCGCAAACCGCGAATTCCGCACCGTAACGGGCACCTACAAGGGCAACCGCATTACGGTCCTCTCGACGGGTATCGGCATCGGCAACATCGATATCTCGGTAACGGAGCTCGACGCCCTGGCCAACATCGATTTCGCCACGCGGCAGGAGAAGGCACAGAAACGCCGTCTGACGCTCGTACGTCTGGGCACCTCGGGCGCCATCCAGCCCGACATCCGCGTCGGGGAGATGGTCTTCTCGCGCACGTCGGTCGGCTTCGACGGACTGCTCAACTACTACAAGGGCCGCAACGACGTCTGCGACCTGGAGATCGAGCAGGCCTTCATGAAGCATACGGGCTGGAACGAGTTGCTTCCGAAGCCCTACTTCATCGACGCCGACCGTACGCTCTTCGAACTCTTCAAGGACTGCACGCGCGAGGGTATCACCATCGCCGCCCCGGGATTCTACGCCCCGCAGGGCCGCTGGGTGCGTCTCGAGCCGCAGGACGTACACCTGAACGAGAAGATCGAGTCGTTCGAATATAACGGACGCTGCATCACCAACTGCGAAATGGAGGGATCGGCACTCGCCGGCCTTGCCGCCCTGATGGGACACCGCGCCGCCACGATCTGCACGATCATCGCCCAGCGTGTTGCGCTGGATGCCTGCACGGACTACAAGCCCTTCGTCAAGCGGATGATCACCACGGCGCTCGACAAACTCGCCACACTGGACTAAAAAATACAAAAACAATAAACACACCCTTTCATTATGAAATTTTCCGTATCAAGCTCGGCACTTCTCTCGCTGCTGGCTACGACCGGCAAGGTCATCAGCAATAAAAACACCCTTCCGATTCTGGACTACTTCCTCATGGAGCTCAACGGCAACACGCTGAAGGTTACCACCTCGGATCTCGAGACGACACTCATCGGTTCGATCGACGTCGAAAGCGTCGAGAGCGAAGGCACGATCGCCGCACCGGCCAAGCTGATGCTCGATTCGCTGAAGGAGTTTCCCGAGATGCCCCTCGAGATCGACGTGAACGACAAGAACTGGGAGATCCGGATCAACTGGAAGAGCGGTTCGCTCTCGATCCCGGGCGCCTCGGCCGTGAGCTATCCGGCCGTGCCGCAGTTGAGCGCCGAGAAGAAGGAGCTCGAACTCGACGTCGATCTGCTGGTGAACGGCATCAACAAGACGATCTTCGCCACGGCCGACGACGAACTGCGTCCGGTCATGAACGGCATCTTCATCAATCTGCAGCCCGCGGCGCTGACCTTTGTCGGGACCGACGCCCACAAGCTGGTCAAGTACGAAGCCGAGATGTCGGGCGACGTCGCCGCCTCGTTCATCCTGCCGAAGAAACCGGCCAACCTGCTCAAGTCGGTGCTGCTGAAGGAGGAGGACGCCATCCGCGTATCGTTCGATTCGAAAAACGCCATATTCCAGCTCAAGAGCCACACGCTCGTCTGCCGGCTCATCGAGGGCAGCTACCCGAACTACAACGCCGTCATTCCGGCCGGGAACCCCAACAAGGTGCTCGTGGACCGTATCGAACTGGTAAACGGCATCAAACGCGTGGCCGTCTGCTCAAACCCCACGACGAACCTTATCCGCATGGAGATCGCCGACAACCGCATCAACCTCACGGCCCAGGATATCGACTTCTCGGTATCGGCCAACGAGACGATTTCGTGCAGCTACGACGGACAACCCATCGAGATCGGTTTCAAATCGACCTTCCTGGTCGAGATCCTCTCGAACATGGACACGCCGACCGTGCAGATCGAACTGGCCGACTCGACGCGTGCCGGCGTCTTCAAGCCGGTCTATGACGACAAGCAGACGAGCACGACGCTCATGCTGCTCATGCCGATGATGATCAACGCATAAGACGTCGCTGCATGAAGCTCAACCTGAAGCGTCCCATCATCTTCTTCGATCTCGAAACCACGGGAATCGACACCGCACGGGACCGGATCGTCGAGATCTCGATGATCAAGATCATGCCCGACGGCGAGGAGATCACCCGCACGCGGAGGCTCAACCCGGGCATGCCCATTCCGCCGGAAGCCACCGCCGTACACGGCATCACGGACGATGACGTGAAGGATTGCCCGACATTCGCGCAGGTCGCCAAGTCGCTCGAACAGTTTATCCGGGGATGCGATTTCGGAGGGTTCAACTCCAACCGCTTCGATCTCCCGGTGCTGGTCGAGGAGTTCCTCCGTGCCGGAGTGGATGTGGACCTCAAGAAGCGGAAGTTCATCGACGTGCAGAACATCTTCCACAAGAAGGAGCAGCGCACGCTCGTGGCCGCCTACAAGTTCTACTGCGACAAGGATCTCGACGACGCCCATTCGGCCGAGGCCGACACGCGTGCCACCTACGAGGTCCTCAAGGCCCAGCTGGACCGCTATCCCGACCTGAAGAATGACGTCGATGCCTTGGCCGAATATTCACAGCGCGCCGAAGCGGCCGACTACGCCGGACGAATCCTCTACAACGAGAAAGGTGAGGAGGTCTTCGGCTTCGGAAAGTACAAGGGACGCTCCGTGGCCGAGGTTTTCCGCCTCGAACCGAGCTACTATGCCTGGATGATGAACGGGGATTTCCCGCTCTACACGAAGAAGGTGATCACCGAGATCCGCATGCGCGACAAACTCAAACAGGGATGAAACGACTCTGCATCATACTGATGCTCCTTACGGGGCTCTGCGCTTCGGCGGCCGAAAAGTCCCGGACGATCGTCTATATCAACGGGGCCAAGTACTACATCCACACCGTACAGCCCGGAGAGACGATCTACGGACTCTCGAAACTCTACGGCGTGGGCGAAAAGGTCATTCTGGAGAACAACCCGGCACTCATCGGCGGACTGAAGAGCAACGAGAACATCCGCATCCCCGTCGTGTCGGGTGTTTCGGGCGACGACCGCCGGTCGGACCGCAAGCTGCGCAAGACGTTCGATTTCCATTATGTTACGAAGGGCGAGACGCTCTACGCCATCTCCCGAAAGTATGAGATCCCCGTACAGACGATCATCGAGGATAACCCGGGTATCGACCCCACGCATCTGCGGCTGGATGAGCGGCTGCTGATCCGCCGCAAGCAGATCGGCTCGGAGGACGAAGCCGGAAGCCTCGCCCAGTGGGAGGCCTACCGCCAGTCGCTCAACAGCGTGGCCGACGAGGGCACATCCTACCATATCGTACGTCCGGGCGAAACCTTCTACTCGCTCTCGCGCCGCTTCGGCATCACCGAGGAGGCGCTCGGAGCGCTCAACAACGGCCTGACGCCCGCCGACCTGAAGGCCGGGGCGATGATCCGCGTACCCGGCAAGAGCGACGACACAGCACCTGGCACGCTGGCCGAAGAATCCCGCGACAGCGTATCGTCCAGCCTCCACGAAATGGCGGAAAGTGCCGAGTTCAAGGCACTGCGGCGCAACGAGGTACTCGACATTGCACTGCTGCTGCCCCTGACCACGGGAAACAAGACGGCAGCCAATCCCAACTACCTCGAGTTCTACCAGGGATTCCTGCTGGGTCTCGACAGCGTGAAGCGTCTCGGATACTCGGTCCGCTGCGGTCTCTACGATACGAAGCGCAGTCCCGAGGTGGTCGGACGCATCATCGGCGAAGCGGAGTTCCGCGAAGCGGATCTTATCGTCGGACCGGTCTATGAGGATGAATTGCAGGCCGTACTGCGTTACGCCGAAAGGCGGCACATCCCCGTGGTATCTCCCCTGGCACATATCGAGAAGAGTAACAGCGACAATATCTTCCAGCTGGCACCCGACCCCGTACACAAGTACGACAAGGTCATGGATCTGCTCTCGCCCGAGAAGCGGATCACGCTGATCCGCACGGCAAACACCGACAAGGAGTTCGAGAGCGAGATGCTCGACCTGCTGCGGGGCTGCAGATATGAAACCTATCTCTTCAGCAACGCCCAGCCCGCATCGGGATCGGGAGGCAACAGCCCGGCGGACCTCACGCCGCTGCTTGAGAACAAGGAGGACAACGTCTTCATCATCCTCTCCGACGACGAGGTCGAGGTGGACCGCATCCTGGCCGCACTCGCCTCGGCCGACACGAGCCTTACAAGCCGCGGACGCACCGCACCCCGCTACACGGTGCTGGGCAACGTGCGCTGGAACCGTTACAACAACATCGACCGTACGATGTTCTTCAAGAACCGCGTGGTCTTCATCTCGACCTACCACGCCAAGCGCGACAGCGAAACCGTCAAGGAGTTCGACAGCGCCTACATCCGGGCCTTCGGAACCATTCCGACGCTCTACTCCTACCGGGGATATGACTCGGCGCTGATTTTTGCCCCCGCCATGTTCGGCGAGATCGAGCAGAAACTCGACGGACGCAGCTACACGCCGCTGCAGACGACCTACCGGTTCGAGTGTCCCGAGGGACGCCCGAACCATGTGAACAGCGACTGGACGCGGGTAAACTACAACAAGGATTTCACCATAACCATCGAATAGAAGGAGCGCATTATGGCTTCACTGACCAATACGATACCCGAAAAGACCATCGAGCGGTTGAGCGAATACCGGCGCACGCTGCTCGCAAGCCACAAGCAGGGCATCGCGCACATCTTCTCGCACGTTCTGGCCGGCATCCACGGCATCACGGCCGTGCAGGTGCGCCGCGACCTGATGCTCATCGGCTTCTCGAGCGACACGAAGAAGGGGTACGACGTACAGGTGCTCATCGACTACATCAGCAACATCCTCGACAGCCCGTCGCCGATGAATATCGCCGTGCTGGGTATGGGACACCTCGGACAGGCCATCACCAAGTACTTCAACGGCAAGGGGCTGAACCTCAAGATCACGGCCGCCTTCGACGTCGATCCCGAAAAGGTCGGCAAAACCATCGACGGCATTCCCTGCTACCACATGGACTCGTTCGAGGAGGTAGCCGAGGACAAGGAGATCTCGATCGTCGTCGTCTCGTCGCCCACGAAGGTGGCGCCGAGCCTCGTGCTGCCGATCATCAACGCCGGAATTAAGGGCGTGCTCAACTTCACCTCCACGCCGCTGAACTTCCCGCAGGGCATCATCGTCGAGAACTACGACATCACGACCCTGCTGGAGAAGGTCGCCTATTTCGTCAAGGAGAACGAGGAGAACAGCAACACCTGATGAACGGCGAGCCCACACGCGACAGCAACCTGCAGGAACGCACATCGCAGCACGGAGAGGCCAGAACGTCTCTTCGCGACAAGACGGGCGAGGGGCATCGGATCCGGGTATTCCGCGGATTCGACGCGTTGCCGCAGTTCCGGCATCCGGTTGCGACCATAGGGTCGTTCGACGGCGTGCATCTCGGACACCGGGCGCTGCTCGACTGTCTGACGGCCGAAGCCCGGGCACGCGGCGGCGAAAGCATCGTACTGACCTTCGACCCCCATCCGCGCATTACGCTGGGCCGCAGCGAGGGGCTGCACCTGCTGACCTCGCTCGACGAGAAGATCGGCCTGCTGGAGCGTATCGGCGTGGACAATGTCGTCGTAATTCCCTTCGACAAGGCTTTCAGCACCCTTTCGGGCCGTGAATTCGTGGAGCGCTATCTGCTTGGACGTCTTGGTATCGAGGTGCTGGTTGCCGGTTATGACCACCGCTTCGGGCACGACCGCATCGCCTGCGACGAAATCGAAAAGCTCGGGCTGCCTGTCATTCGCGTGGACGAGCGGCAGGTCGGAGGAACTCACGTCAGCTCCACGACGATCCGCCGCCTGGTGGAGGCGGGTGATTATGCGGAGGCCGAACGGCTGCTGGGGCACACCTTGCGGTATGGAATCCCGGCCGGGAGCTCCGGACAGGAGGTCGAACCCGCTTCGGGCGAATCGGCACGGAAGAGACCATTAAAAGACAACGACAAATTCTAACATCCGAATAATATGTTGAGCCACGACTGCAAAATCCGGGTCTGGTACAAGCATACCGACCAAATGGCCATCTGCCACCACTCGAATTACATCTGCTATTACGAAGCGGCCCGCAGCGAACTGCTGCGCGACCTGGGCATGTCGTTTGCCGAGGTCGAGCGGCGGGGCATCATGATGCCGATCCTCGAGGTACAGTCGAAATACCGCAAGCCGGCCTATTTCGACGAACTGCTCACGGTGCGCATCATCCTGCGCGAGAAACCCGCCGCACGCATCAACTTCTTCTATGAGATCTACAACGAGAAGGGCGAACTCATCAACACGGGCATGACGCAGCTGGGCTTCATCCACAGCGACACGCGCCGTCCGTGCCGCTGTCCGGAGTGGTTCCTCGAACTGCTCGACCGCCGCTGGACGGAGGAGTAGCCCGCACGGCGTTACGACCGACACGAAAAAACCGGGGATCGTACCTGTCGTACGGTCCCCGGTTTTTCATGATTCATCCGCCGGTGCGGCTACTTCTCGATGAGTGAAATCGACCGCTGGATGAAATCCGTCAGGTTCTTGCCCTTCAGCATGCCGTTCGTCAGCAAGGCCAGATCGATGATCTGCTTGACGAGCTTGTTTTCCGAGCCGATCCCGCGCAGCCGCTCGTTACGCTCGTCGCGCAGCGTTACAACCTTCTTCGAGAGCTCCTCGCGCATCGATTTCTCCTCGGGCGTGAGGTCCTCCTCCTTCTTCTCCTTCGTAACCTCCTCGAAGCGTTTCTCCTCGGCGACAGCCGCGTCGATCTTCTTCGTCATGGTCTTCAGCTTGTCGCCGTAGGCCTTCTCCACATCCGCCAGGATGTCGATGACGATGGGGTGGTTGCCGTTCACGGCGATCGTGAAGTGGTCGGGCATCTGGCCGTAGAACTGGCTCATACCGCCGCCACCCATTGCGGCCATCTCCTTCATACGGCGCATGAACTCGTTCTGCGTGATGACCACCGGCGCCTCGTCGGGCGACATGGCCTCGAACGAGATATGGTAGTCGATCTTCTCGTCCTTGGGCATCTGGCTCTCGAAGACCGGCGTCAGCAACTCCTGCTGGGCTTCGGTGAGCGACATCTTGATCTGCTCCTCCTTCTGGATCAGCTTATCGATCACGTCGCTGTCCACACGCACGAAGCGCGTATCCTTGTTCTTCGACTCATACCAGTTGATGTAGTGGTTGTCCAGCTGGCCGTCCATCCACAGCACGTCGTAACCCTTCGCCTTCGCCGCCTCAAGCGAGGTGTACTTCTCCACGGGATCATCCACATAGAGGAAGACGACGGTCTTGTTCTTGTCGGTCTGCGCCTCCTTGACCTTCTCGGTGTACTCCTTCGGCGTGAAATACTTGCCATCGACATTCTTCCAGAGCATGAAGTTCTCGGCCTTCTCGGCAAACTTCTCGTCGGTCAGGATGCCGTACTGGATAAATATCTTCAGATCGTCCCACTTCGACTCATAGTCGGCGCGCATCGTATTGAAGAGCTCCTGCAGACGGTCGGCCACCTTGCGGGTGATGTAACCCGAGATCTTTTTCACGTTCGAATCGCTCTGCAGGTAGCTGCGCGAAACGTTGAGCGGAATGTCCGGCGAGTCGATCACACCGTGCAGCAGCGTCAGGTACTCCGGCACGATTCCCTCGACCTGATCCGTAACGAAGACCTGGTTCGAGTAGAGCTGGATCTTGTTCTTCTGGATCTCGAAGTTGTTGTGGATCTTCGGGAAGTAGAGGATACCCGTCAGGTGGAACGGATAGTCGATATTCAGATGGATCGAGAAGAGCGGTTCGTCGCTCATGGGGTATAGCTCGCGGTAGAACTCCTTGTACTGCTCCTCGGTGATCTCCGCAGGCTTCCGCGTCCAGAGCGGATCGATGTTGTTGATGATGTTGTCCTTGTCGGTATCGACATACTTGCCGTCCTTCCACTCCTTGACCTTCCCGAAGGCAATGGGCACGGGCAGGAAGCGGCAGTACTTCTTCAGCAGCTCCTCGATGCGCGACTCCTCGGCGTACTCGAGGGCATCCTCCGAAAGGTGCAGGATGATCGTCGTGCCGCGGTCGTGCGCCTCGTCGGTCTCCTCCATCTCGAACTCGGGGGAGCCGGTGCAGCTCCAGTGCACGGTCTTCGAACCCTCACGCCACGAGCGGGTGATGATCTCCACCTTGTCGGCCACCATGAAGGCCGAGTAGAACCCCAGGCCGAAGTGGCCGATGATCGCCTGGTTCTTGTACTTCTCCATGAACTCCTCGGCGCCGGAGAAGGCGATCTGGTTGATATACTTGTCCACCTCCTCGGCCGTCATGCCGATGCCGCGGTCGGTAACCGTCAGCGTCTTCTGCGCCTTATCGGCGGCCACATGGATCGTCAGGTCGCCCAGCTCGCCCTTCGCTTCGCCCATCGACGAGAGGGTCTTGAGCTTCTGCGTCGCATCCACGGCATTCGAGATCAACTCGCGCAGGAAGATTTCATGCTCCGAATAGAGGAATTTCTTGATCACGGGAAAGATATTCTCCGTGGTAACTCCGATTTTTCCGTTTTTCATAGTGCTATCTTGTTGTTATTTGTATTTTCCGCAGGACATTATCAACAAACGGTGTGCCAGCCGTGCCGGTCTGCCACTTTGACAGTCGCAACTGCCATCCGATGCCGCAATTTTGCCGAACGCGGATTTTTGCGTACCTTCGTTGCCGGACCGCCGTATCCCCTGCGGGATGCCGGCCCGAAATACACCTGTAAACACGCTGTAAAGATGGATTTTCTCTCACTGGCCAAGAAGCGGTATGCCTGCCGCCAATACCTCGACCGGAAGGTCGAGGCCGAGAAGCTCGCCGCGATTCTCGAGGCGGGTCGCGTAGCTCCCACGGGAGCCAACTACCAGCCCCAGCGGCTCATCGTCATCGAATCGAAGGAGGGCATGGAGCGCCTTGCCCGCTGCACGCGCGACTTCGGGGCGCCGCTCGCCATCATCGTCTGCGCCGACACCTCCGCGGCCTGGACCCGGAGGTACGACGGCAAGATGATCGGCGACATCGACGCCTCGATCGTAACGGACCACATAATGCTCGAAGCCGCGGCCCAGGGGCTCGACACGCTCTGGGTGTGCATGTTCAAGCCCGAAGCCGTCCGCGCGGAATTCAACCTTCCGGACGAGGTCGTGCCGGTAAACATCCTGATCGAGGGCTACGGAGACGGCGAGGCCCCCTCGCCCGAGCGCCACGCCTCGACGCGCAAGCCCCTCTCCGAGACGGTCTTCTACGAAAGCTACGGAAAAGGGCGCTGATCCGCCGCTGCTTATTGAAAAGACAAGAGCCTCCGGTCGTAACCGGAGGCTCTTATCCTTGTTATGATCGCCGTACGGGGATCAGAGGAGTTTTTCGATCTTCGTCTTCAGGGCGTCCTTCGAGCAGGCTCCGACCTGCTTATCGACCAGCTCGCCGCCCTTGAGGAGGATGATCGTCGGAATGTTCCGAACGCCGTACTTCATCGTGATCTCGTCATTCTCCTCGACGTCGCACTTGCCGATCGTTACGCGGCCCTCGTACTCGGCCGCCAGCTCGTCCACGATCGGCGACATCGTCCGGCAGGGACCGCACCACTCGGCCCAGAAATCGATTACCACGGGCTGCGCCGAAGCGAGCAGCTCCTCAATGTTCTCTTTGTTGATTGCCAATGCCATAATGTTGATTTTTTGAAGTTTTATATGCTTATGCTATGGAATATTTGATCTCGTTCTCCTCCAAATATCCGACCAAATCCCGCGAAAGGGAGACCTTGTAGCTCTTCGAAAAGAGATTCAACGATACGCGGGCTTCATTGTCGTAGATATAGACCCGGAATACCGTATCGCCCTTCGAGGCCCACACCCGCTCCGCAAGTTCGTGGACAAGCGTATTGGTAACCGACTCGACGGGAAGCTGCACCGAGACCTCGTGGATCGAATCCCGCACCTCGGAGAGCTGCATCATCGACAGCACCTTGAACTCCAGCTCCTTGTCGTTGTAGGGCCGCGGCTGCACCTTGCCGCGGATCAGGAGGAAATAGTCCGGAAAGAGATACTTGCGGAAATTCTCGTAATCCTTGCCGAAGAGGGCGAACTCATGCGAGCCGTTGTAATCCTCCAGCTTGAACCGGCCCCAGGGCTTTCCGGTCTTGGTCATCAGGTTCTGCACGCCGACGACCATGCCCGCCACGGCAAACTCCTGCCCCTTCAGCGCATCGAGGTGCTCCAGCTCCGAGAGCTGCGTCTTGCACATGTGGTCGATGATGATTTTGTAATCGTCGAGCGGATGCGCCGAAAGATAGAGCCCGACCATCTCGCGCTCCTTCGAGAGTTTTTCAAGCTGGCTCCAGTCGGCACAGGAGGGGGTCAGGGGGCGCTGGATATCGACATGCCCGTCGCCGCCGAAGAGACTCTGCTGGGCGTTGTTGCGCTCGGTCTGGTAGCGCTGCCCGTAACGGATGAGCAGCTCGATGAACGAGGCCCCGTTCGCATCGCGCGTATCGACGCCGAAGAACTTGCTGCGCGGGAACTCCGTAATCGAATCGAAGGCTCCGGCATAGGCGAGATTCTCGAGGCACTTGCGGTTTACAAGCGTATAGTTCACACGCTCCACGAAATCGTAGATATCCTTGAAACGGCCGTTTGCACGGCGCTCGGCAATGATGCTATCGACAGCCGCCTCGCCGACACCCTTCACCGCAGCCAGTCCGAAACGCACGTCGCCCGACTCGTTGGACGAGAAGGTGCGCACCGACTCGTTGATATCGGGGCCCAGCACGCTGATGCCCATACGCTTGCACTCGTTCATATAGAGCGTCAGCTGCTCTATGTTCGCCAGGTTGCGGCTCAACACCGCCGCCATGTACTCCGAAGGGTAGTTGGCCTTGAGGTAGGCGGTCTGGAACGCCACCCACGAATAGCAGGTCGCATGCGACTTGTTGAAGGCGTAGGAGGCGAACTTCTCCCAGTCGGCCCAGATCTTCTCGAGCGTCTCCTTGTCATGGCCGTTCTTCTGCCCGCCGCTGATGAACTTCGGCTTCAGGGCGTCGAGCTTGTCCTTGAGCTTCTTACCCATGGCCTTGCGCAGCGTGTCCGACTCGCCGCGCGTGAAGTTGGCCAGAAGACGCGACAAGAGCATGACCTGCTCCTGATAAACCGTAACGCCGTAGGTATCCTTCAGGTACTTCTCCATGACCGGGATGTCATAGACGATGGGGCTGCGGCCGTGTTTGCGGGCGATGAAGTCGGGGATATAGTCCATCGGCCCCGGACGGTAGAGGGCGTTCATGGCGATCAGGTCCTCGAAGGTCGAGGGCTGCAGCTCGCGCAGGTATTTCTGCATGCCGGCGGACTCGAACTGGAACGTCCCGACGGTACGGCCCTCGCCGTAGAGCTTGTAGGTCGCCTTGTCGTTGATGATCGAGAAGTCGTCGATATCGACCTCGATGTGTTTCGTCTGGCGGACATTCTCGACGGCATCCTTGATGATCGACAGGGTCTTCAGCCCCAGGAAGTCCATCTTGATAAGACCCGTATCCTCTATCACCGAACCCTCGTACTGCGTTACAAGCATCTTCTCGCCGGTCTCCTTGTCGTCGGCCGTCGAGACGGGCACCCAGTCCGTGATGTCGTCGCGGCAGATGATCGTGCCGCAGGCATGCACGCCCGTATTGCGGACGTTGCCCTCGAGCATCTTGGCATAGCGGATCGTATCGCGCAGCACAGGGTTGTCCGACTGCTCGGCCTCCTTCAGCTCGGGAACGTAATCGATGGCGCTCTGCAGGTTGAGTTTCTTGTCGGGGATCTTGTCGGGGACGAGCTTGCACAACCGGTCCGATTCCGGAAGTGGCAGTTTCTGCACGCGCGCCACATCCTTGATGGCCAGCTTCGTGGCCATCGTGCCGTAGGTGATGATATGTGCGACCTTCTCCTTGCCGTACTTCTGCGTAACCCAGTTCAACACGCGGCCGCGGCCGTCATCGTCGAAATCGACGTCGATATCGGGCAGCGAGATACGGTCGGGATTGAGGAAACGCTCGAACAGCAGGTCGTAGGCGATGGGGTCGATCTGCGTGATGCCGAGACAGTAGGCCACGGCCGAACCGGCCGCCGAACCACGCCCCGGGCCCACCGAGACGTCGAGCTCCTCGCGGGCCGCACGGATGAAGTCCTGCACGATGAGGAAGTATCCCGGGAAACCCATCGTCTTCATGATGTGCAGCTCGAAGACCAGCCGCTCGTGCTGCTCGTCGGTGAGCTGTTCGCCGTAACGGCGGTGCGCCCCCTCCATCGTCAGCTTGGCCAGGTAGTCGGCCTCGAGCTTGATGCGGTAGAGCTTGTCGTAGCCGCCCAGTTTCTCGATCTTCTTGCGGCCCTCCTCCTCGGACATGACCACGTTGCCGTGCTCGTCGCGCGTGAACTCGTCGTAGAGGTCCTGCTCCGTATAGCGGGCGCGGTACTCCTCCTCGGTGCCGAACTCCGCAGGGATCTCGAACGTCGGCATAATCGGTGCATGGTCGATCGAGTAGCACTCCACCTGATTGCAGATGTCCACGGTCGTCTGCATCGCCCCGGGATCCGTCTCGCCGAAGATCGCAGCCATCTCGGCCGTCGTCTTGAGCCACTCCTGCTTGGAGTAGAGCATGCGCTTCGGATCATCGAGGTCCTTGCCCGTCGAGAGGCAGATCAGCCGGTCGTGGGCCTCGGCGTTGTCCTCGTCCACGAAATGCACGTCGTTCGTGCAGACCATGCGGATGTGATGTTTGGCCGCCAGTTCGCGCAGGTGGCGGTTCACCTTCAGCTGCATGGGGTAGGCCTCGTGGTTGGCCCGTTCGACGGTCGCCTTGTGCAGCTGCAGCTCGAGATAATAGTCGTCGCCGAAGACCCGCTTGTGCCAGAGAATCGACTCCTCGGCCTTCTCCAGATCGTCGTCCGTGATGGCCCGCGGCACCTCGCCTGCCAGGCAGGCCGAGCAGCAGATCAGCCCCTCGTGGTACTTCTCGATCTCCGTGCGGTCCGTTCGGGGGCGCATGTAGAAACCTTCGGTCCAGGCCTTCGAGACGATCTTGATGAGGTTGTGGTATCCCTTGAGATTCTTCGCAAGCAGGATCAGGTGGTAACCGCTCTGGTCGGGCTTGCCCTCCTTGTCCTGCAGGCGCCGCCGGGCGACATAGACCTCGCAACCGATGATCGGCTTGAAATTCATCTTGGCGCGCAGCTCTTCGAGTTGCTTCTCACAGGCGGCGATCTCCGTCGCCGTGTCGGCCGCCTGCTCCGTGCCGTCGCCGAGCGCCGCAAGACGCTTCTCGCACTCGGCAGCCTTGTCCTTCAACTTGCCCTTGACCTTCTTGACATAGTTGTAGAACTCCTTGATGCCGAACATGTCGCCGTGGTCCGTGATGGCAATGCCGGGCTGCCCGTCGGCCATGGCCTTGTCCACCAGACGCTGGATGCTGGCCTGACCGTCGAGAATCGAATATTGCGAGTGAACGTGAAGGTGAACGAACTGGGACATGAAACCGTGTGCTGTTTTTCTTTCTGCCGGTCGCGAAAACGGCCGCCATATTCTACGGCAGCCTTCATTCGGATCGGACTCCGACAAAGATACGCAATATTTCCGGAGATTTTGTGGCAGGGCTCTTGCATTTTATCAACAAAATGCTTAATTTTAGATACCGAACATAAAACGAATTTCTTATGAAAGACGAGACCCAGGTTGTATTGGCGGAGTACAACTCCATCACGGAAGCCGAGATCGCCAAGTCGATGCTCGACAGCGCCGGAATCTGGTCGACGATCCGCAACGAATACATGTCGGCCATCTACCCGTTGGGCACGATGCCCGCCCAGGTCGTGGTTCGCGAAGAGGACTACGAGAAGGCGAAAGCCATGCTGCATCACCGGTAAGATCCCGGAATCGCACGCACTCCCAACAGTGCGGCCACGGAACGGACTGCACCGTCTTGACGATTTTGTCCGCGGGATCCGCAAAAAAACGATTCGCCCCGCCGTACGGCTGTACGGTCGGGGCGAATATCTTTTTCGCGGGCGGCAGCGGATCAATACCCGTCGTTCACATAATTGCAGTGGAACTCGTAGGCCGTGCGCTGCGGCACGCCGTCCACCTTGCGGGGCGTCCACTTGCCCTTGCTGGCACGGATGGCCCGAAGCACCTCTTTCGTGAGCTGCTCGTCGGGAGACCGGAGCACCTCGCCGATCACCACACGGCCCGTCGGCTCGATGTAGAACTTCACGCGCACCACGCCGCCGACCTTCGCATAACGGGCATCATAATGGACCCTTGCCCGCATCCACTCCGTAAAACTTTCGCGGGGATCCTTGCCCAGGAAGAGCAGGGGATCGGGCTCCTGGGCACGGAGATACTTTTCGACAGGAAGGCGCAGCACCAGTCGCAGCGTATAGTCCGTCGTCCGACCGTCGGCATAGGTTGCAGGGCTCCATCCCCCGAGGCGCGAGAAGGCCTCGGTCAGCGCTTCGCGGGTCGTTTCGGAGGCCGGCTCCACGTCGTAACGGTCGCGGCCCTCGGAGTTGCGGTCGCGGAAGCGCCATTCGCCGACACTGCCGTCCGCACTGACCTCGAATGCCACGGCAACCTGCGGCGAGAGGGTCTCGGCCGCGATCTGCCGCTCCTCGACGACTTCTCCGAACTCGCCGACAAGGCGGCGCATGAAATACTGCACGTCGGCCCCGTTGAAACGGGGTGCCTCGGGCTGCTCCTGCGCAAAGGAGAGAAGCCCCGAAAAGGCAAGCACGACGGAAAGCAACATCTTACATTTCATTATCCTGCAATTTTTACATAGAACCGTTCCAGAAACGCCACGACGCCTCGGCCTGCTCGCGGAACATCGTCTCGCCGTTCAGGATGCGGGCACCGCGCTGCCGTCCGTAGTCGAGAAATCGCGTCAGCGGCGGATTGTAGACCAGATCGAGCAGAAAATGGTCCGGGGTCAGGGCCGCATAGGGGATCCGCGGCGCCGCATCGACGGCAGGGTAGGTCCCCACGGGCGACGCATTGACGATCAACCGGCTTTCGGCCACCGTCTCGAAGGGAAGGTTGTCGTAGGTATAGTTTCCCTTGGCCGGGTCGCGCGAGACGAGTTCGAACGGAATATCCCGCTCGGCAAGGGCATACTGTACGGCCTGCGAAGCGCCTCCCGTGCCGAGGATCAGCGCACCGGAAGGCTGCGCCTCACCCAGCAGCCGGTCCAGCGAGACGCGCAGTCCGACGATATCGGTATTGCACCCTTCAAGCGTCCCGTCCTCACGGCGTCGGATGCAGTTCACCGCACCGATGGCTGCCGCCTCGGGGGCCACACGATCCAGATAGGGCATAACGTCGCGCTTGTAGGGAATCGTAACGTTCAGCCCGCACAGGTCGGGCGTAGCGGCAAGCAGCGCAGGGAGCTCCCCGATACACGACAGCTCATGGAGCGCATAGGAACACTCCACGAGCCCTTCGCGGCGGAACTTCTCCGTAAAGTAACGCGCCGAGGCCGAATGGACGAGCGGCCGGCCGATAAGCCCGAAATGTCTCATGCCTCGCGTTTCTTGACGATGATACGCGCCAGCAATTCGATGCCGTAGATCGTGAGGAAGCCCACGATGCAGAGCAACACGGCCTGCGCGAGCAGCGAGGGTTTGTCATACAGTGCCTCGAAATGCCCCGGCGTAATATTGCGCTCGACCAGAGGCTGCAACTCGCCGTGGCTGTCGAGATAGGTTTCGACGGGTTCTTTCCACGGCCACACCTTGTTGAGCGAGCCGACCATGAAGCCCATGAGCACCGATACCGTCAGATCATGCCAATGCTTGAGCAGCCACGAAAGCAGGTGCGAGAAGGAGACGATGCCCGCAGCGGCGCCGACCACGAAGATCGCCATCACGGGAATGTTCAGATCGACGACGGCCTGCATGATGTACTGGTATTTGCCCAGCAGCAGCAGGATGAAGGCGCCCGAAATACCGGGAAGGATCATTGCGCAGATGGCAATGGCGCCCGACAGCATCACGAACCACCAGTCATTGGGCGTTTCGGTGGGGGAGGCGACGGTAATCCACCAGGCCGCCGCAGCCCCGACGGCAAAGGCCGCAACCGTACGCCAGTTCCAATGCCCCACCTGCCGGGCCACAAGCAGTGCCGAGGCGATGATCAGTCCGAAAAAGAAGGACCAGATCTCGATCGGATGGTGTTCGAGCAGGTAGGTCATCAGCCGGGCCAGCGAGAAGATCGCAATGGCGATGCCCAGCAGGACACAGAAGAGGAAGCTCCCGTTCACATGACGCCACAGCTCGCCGAAGCGCAGCCGCACCAGCAGTTTCAACGCCGTGGCATCAACCCGGCGGATCGAGTCGATCAACTCCTCGTAAATGCCGGAAATAAAGGCGATCGTACCGCCCGAGACTCCCGGGACGACATCGGCCATGCCCATGGCGCATCCCTTGAGTACCAAAAGAACAGAATCGGTGATTTTCATATTTTTCACACAAGGCCCGCAGCAGCAGGCGGATCCACATCCGGACCCCGGGGGACACCGCCCCGAAAATGCCTGACCTCGCGGGAAGTTTGTTCGCCCGCAAAGATACGACAAGTGTTCCGCATCTCCAAATACACGAGGCACATTATACAAAACTTCCGGGCCGCATCTGCCTGCGACCCGGAAGTCTCATAAGAGGTCATACTCTCTCCCCTCCTGCATCGGAGCGGACAGGAAACAACGGGGCTATTCCCCCTTTTCGGCACACCCTTGCGGTGCGGATGACAACCTGTCGCGAATGAACCCGATCGTTTCATTGAGTTCCTGGGCGAATTTGTCGAAATCCTCCTTGTAAAGGAAAATCTTGTGCCGGTCGTAGGTGATCGTCCCGGAATCATCGACCATCTTCCGGCTTTCGGTGATGGTCAGAAAACAATCGTCTCCGCGCGTAGTCCGGACGTCGAAGAAATAGGTTCTGCGTCCAGCCTTGACGGCCTTCGACAAAATGGGATCGTCGTACTCGTCGTTTCCGCGTCGTGTAGCTGATGGAGCCATGAATAAAGCAGTTTTAGGTAAATTCGTAACCAGTTGTTTTGGTCTTTTTGTCTAAACGAATTTACATAAAATAATCCATAGTTCCAAAAACTTCATCTATTTTTTCGGTTCAAGAAGCGGCTTGCCCCGGCCGTCCCAATCGGAAAGGATGGACATCGCCTCGATGTAGGCTCCGTTCAGCACGGGATTCAAAATCCGGAAATAGGCATCCACCCCGAACAGGCGCTGTGCCGCAAGTGCCTTAAGCTGCGTGCGCAACACCGTTTCGGAGGCGGCATACCCCGCGGCGTCGAATGCAATGCCGCGCTGTTCGCCCTCCGTTTTCAACGCTTCAACCAACGGATCGGAAACCTCGAAGCCGCTTTCAAAGGCGGGAAAATCAACATACCGGGCCGCCAGACTGTCGCGCGATCGATCGAGCCAGTTGTTCACAAAGTCGGAAAAGACGCCTTCACGGACCAAACGGGCGTAATAATCCGAATAGCCCATCGTATCGGGTGCCACGAGCACATCGGGACGGATGCCGCCACCACCGTATACCGTACGTCCCGTGCGGAGCGTACGGTAGGCCGGCGCCCCGGCGTCGAGCGAGTCGCGCACCCGGTCGTCGTAGCGGCGCAGGTGGTCGAGATAATACTCCCGCCGGTTGCCCTTCTCGTAGGGGCGCTGGATAACCCGTCCCGAAGGGGTGTGGTAACGGGCGACCGTCAGGCGCACGGCCGACCCGTCGGGCAGCGAGATCTGCCGCTGCACGAGCCCCTTGCCGAAACTCGGGCGACCGACGACGACGCCGCGGTCCCAGTCCTGCACGGCCCCGGCCACGATCTCCGAACCCGAAGCCGACGACTCGTCGATCAGGACGACCAGTCGTCCCCGCAGATTCTCGCCGGGGCTCTGCGTCTCGAAATCCGTGGCGGGCACGGCGCGGCCTTCGGTCGAGACGACCACGGCGCCCCGCGGCAGGAAGAATCCCGCCAGGGCAATCGCCTCGTCGAGCAAACCGCCGCCATTGCCCTGCAGGTCGAGAATCAGGGCTTCGGGACGCCCCAGACGGCGATATGCCTCCCGAAACTCCGCGAAGGTCGTATGTCCGAAGCGGTTTACCCGGATATAACCCACACCGTCCGATGCCGGATAGGCCGCATCGACCGTATGGATCGGAATGCAGTCGCGCACCAGCGTGAAGCGAAGCATCCCGGCCACGCCCGGGCGCACAACCTCCAATGCGACCTTCGTGCCGCGCCGGCCCCGCAGGTACTTCGGCACATCGGCGCGCGTAAGGCCCACGGCATCGAGCGTGTCGATACGCACGATGCGGTCGTTGGCCCGCATGCCGGCCCGCTCGGCAGGACCGCCCGCTATGGTATTGACCACGACGACCGTGTCGCGCAGCACATTGAACTCCACGCCGATACCGCTGAACTCCCCGTCGAGGCTTTCGCGCACGCCGCGCATCTCCTCGGCCGTCAGGTAGGCCGAATGGGGATCCAACCGTTCGAGCATCCCTTCGATAGCCCCTTCGATCACGGGGCCCATCGGCTCGTCATCGACATAAAGCTCGGTCAGATACCGGTAGATCCGGGTAAACTTCTGCAGTTGCTCCAGATCGTCGGTCTGCTGTGCCGCAAGGGGCAGCACCGCAAACAGCGTCAGGAGTGAAAAAATCGTTTTGCGCATGATAAAAATCGTTTTTAAGGTCCCGGAAGCTCACGTCGGAAGACACCGGTGTCGGACACAGACGCCTGCATCCGACACCCGATATCGTCCGCGACAGGCGGCCGTCTATTGAAGGGCTGCGGCAAGCTCCGCAAAGGGAACCTGGCGCTGATCGCCCGAGAGCATGTCCTTGACCGTGGCGACACCTGCCGCCAGCTCCTCCGAGCCGACGATCACCACCATCGGGATGCCGCGGCGGTTGGCATACTCCATCTGTTTCTTCATCTTGACCGCATCGGGGTAGATCTCGGCCGAGAGGCCCGCGTTGCGCACGGCGCGCAGCAGCGGCAGGGCGGCAGCCTGCTCGGCAGCGCCCAGATTGACGAACAATACGCGCGTCGTGCAGCTCACCTCGGCCGGGAAGAGGTCGAGGCCCGTCATGACGTCGTAGATGCGGTCGGCGCCGAACGAAATGCCGACACCCGACATGCCCGGCATGCCGAAGATGCCCGTCAAATCGTCGTAGCGTCCTCCGCCGCAGATCGAGCCGATGGCGAAATCCAGCGCCTTGACCTCGAAAATCGCCCCGGTATAGTAATTCAGGCCGCGGGCCAGCGAGAGGTCGAGTTCAACCGGAAGCGCAAGGCCCAGTCCGGCGACCGTATCGAAAATGGTCTGCATCTCCTCGATGCCCCGAAGGCCTGTTTCCGATGCGGCCAACACTTCGCGCAACTGCGCGAGTTTCGAGGAGTTGTCGCCACTCAACTCAAGAATCGGTTGAAGTCGTTCGACAGCCTCCGGCGTCAATCCGCGCTCCAGCAGCTCGGCCTTCACGTTCTCCAGACCGATCTTCTCGAGCTTGTCGATCGCCACCGTGATGTCCATCATCTTGTCGGCATGTCCGATCGCCTCGGCAATGCCGTAGAGGATCTTGCGGTTGTTCATCTTCAGCGCCACGCGGATGCCCAGCGCCCCGAAAACCCGCTCGACGATCTCCACGAGTTCCACCTCGCACAGCAGCGACCGCGTGCCGATAACATCGACGTCGCACTGGTAGAACTCGCGGTAGCGTCCCTTCTGCGGACGGTCGGCACGCCATACGGGCTGCATCTGGTAGCGCTTGAAGGGGAAGGTCAGCTCGCTCTGGTGCTGCACGACATAGCGGGCGAAGGGGACCGTCAGGTCGTAGCGAAGGCCCTTTTCGCTGATCTTCGAGGCCTGGCGCACCTCCTCGTCCGAAAGGCCCGAGGCGTAGTCGCCCGAATTGAGGATCTTGAAGAGGAGCTTGTCGCCCTCGTCGCCATACTTGCCCAGCAGCGTCGAGAGGTTCTCCATGGCGGGCGTCTCGAGCGGCGCATAGCCGTAGGTGCGGAAAACCCGGCGGATCGTGTCGAAAATATAGTTGCGGCGCATCATCTCCACGGGGGAGAAGTCGCGCGTACCCTTGGGGATCGAAGGTTTCTGTGCCATTGTTGTCGAAGAGTTTTCATACCGCGCCGGGCTGCCGCCGTCCGACGGCGCCGCTGCGGCGGATATCCTTTATTCCATCAGTTTCTTGTACTTCACGCGGTGGGGCGTCGTATCCTCGCCCTGGGCGCGCTTCCACGCCTCGTACTCGGAGTAGGAGCCTTCGTAAAAGACCACCTTCGAGTCGCCCTCGAACGAGAGGATGTGCGTGGCGATACGGTCCAGGAACCAGCGGTCGTGGGAGATGACGACGGCGCAGCCCGCGAAGTTCTCGAGGCCCTCCTCCAACGCACGCAGCGTATTGACGTCGATGTCGTTCGTCGGCTCGTCGAGCAGCAACACGTTGCCCTCCTCCTTGAGCGCGAGGGCCAGGTGGAGGCGGTTGCGCTCACCGCCCGACAGCATGCCGCACTTCTTCTCCTGATCGGCGCCCGAGAAGTTGAAGCGGGCGACATAGGCACGGGCATTGATCTGACGGTTGCCCAGCGTGATGAGGTCCGCACCGCCCGAGATCACCTCGAAGACCGACTTCTCGGGATCGATCGACTTGTGCTGCTGATCGACATAGGCCAGCTTCACCGTGGGACCCACGCGGAACGATCCGCTCGTAGGCTGCTCGAGGCCCATAATCATGCGGAAGAGGGTCGTCTTGCCCGTACCGTTGGGGCCGATGACACCCACGATGCCGGCCGGCGGCAGCGAGAACTCCAGATGCTCGTAAAGCACCCGGTCGCCGAAGGCTTTCGAGACGTCGTGCGCCTCGATCACCACATCGCCCAGACGCGGTCCGTTCGGGATGAAGATCTCGAGCTTCTCCTCCTTCTGTTTCGTATCCTCGTTCATCAGCTTGTCATAGGCCGAAAGACGCGCCTTCGACTTGGCATGACGGCCCGAAGGCGACATGCGCACCCACTCCAGCTCGCGTTCGAGGGTCTTGCGGCGCTTCGACTCCTGCTTCTCCTCCATGGCCATGCGCTTGGTCTTCTGCTCGAGCCAGCCCGAGTAGTTGCCCTTCCAGGGAATGCCCTCGCCGCGGTCCAGCTCGAGGATCCATCCGGCAACGTTGTCCAGGAAGTAACGGTCGTGCGTTACGGCGATCACCGTACCCTTGTATTGCTGCAGGTGCTGTTCGAGCCAGTCGATCGACTCGGCATCGAGGTGGTTCGTAGGCTCGTCCAGCAGCAGCACGTCGGGCTGCTGGAGCAACAGCCGGCACAGCGCCACACGGCGCCGCTCACCGCCCGAGAGCACCTTCACCGACTGGTCCGGATCGGGACACCGCAGGGCGTCCATCGCCCGTTTGAGCACGCTGTCCAGCTCCCAGCCATTGCAGTGGTCGATCTTTTCGTAAAGTTCGCCCTGACGCTCGATGAGCCGAGCCATCTCGTCGTCCGACATCGGCTCGCAGAGCTTCATGTTGATCTCCTCGTACTCCTTCAGCAGGGCCACCGTCGCGGCGCAGCCCTCCTCGACCACCTCCTTTACGGTTTTCGAGTCGTCGAGTTTGGGTTCCTGCTCGAGATAGCCCACCGTATAGCCCGGCGAGAAGACCACCTCGCCCTCGTAGTTCTTGTCGATGCCGGCAATGATCTTCATCAGCGTCGATTTACCCGCGCCGTTCAGACCGATGATGCCGATCTTCGCGCCATAGAAGAACGAAAGGTAGATGTTGTTCAACACCCGTTTCTGGTTGGTGAAGGTCTTGCTCACACCGACCATCGAAAAGATGATTTTTTCGTCTGCCATATGTTTTTCAGAATGTAGGTTCGGATTTTTGCAAAGATACGCAGATTTTCCGGATTTCGCCCCGTACGCCGACGAATATTTGCATCGCAACTCCCGGGGCCGGAAACAAAAGTCCCGCCTCCCTTGCGGGAAGCGGGACCGTATCCGCCGCGGGAAGGGGATCAATAGTTCTCCTTCTTGGGCTCGAAGTAAGCCTGGGGGTGCTTGCAGGCGGGGCACATCGCCGGAGCCTGCTCGGCCTCGATGATGAAACCGCAGTTGCGGCACTGCCACCAGATCTTGCCGTCGCGCTTGAAGAAATTGCCGTCCGTCAGGCGGCTCAACAGCTTCAAGTAGCGGCGCTCGTGCTCGGCCTCGACGATCGAGATCATGCGGAACGCTGCAGCGATCTCGGGGAAGCCCTCCTCGTCGGCTACGCGCGCAAACTCGGGATAGAGCACGTCCCACTCCTCATTCTCACCCTTGGCAGCAGCAAGCAGGTTCTCCTGCGTCGTGCCGATCTTGCCGGCGGGATAGCTGGCCGTGATCTCGACCATGCCGCCCTCGAGGAACTTGAAGAAACGCTCGGCGTGCTCCTTCTCCTGCTCGGCCGTCTCGGCGAAGACGCCGGCGATCTGTTCGTAACCCTCCTTCTTGGCCTTGCTCGAGAAGAAGACGTAACGGCTGCGTGCCTGACTCTCACCGGCAAATGCCTTCAGCAGATTCTGCTCGGTGCGTGTACCTTTGATGCTCTTTTCCATATGGTTTAATGTATTTGGTGTGTTTCTGAAGCAAAGATAGAAAAATTCCGAGGACTCGTGCAAATATTCGCCATCGGAAGTTTTGATAGGGCTATTTGCCATACCTATAGGCCGGATTGCGTCAGCTCCCGGAGGTCGCGGCAGAAGAGCGCGCGGGCCGCCGAATCGCGCGGAGCCGCAGCCGCCTCGGGAGGCAGGATGCGGTAGCCGGGCAGGGAGACCCACACCGGAGCGGTCTCGAGCCGGTAGGTCATCCGTCCGTCCGAATGGCGCGACGCCTCGACCTGCGCCACCAGACCGCCGTCCGTATAGCGGCGGCGCTGGTTCGAGACGAGATTTCCGAGCGAATAGAGCACCACCTGGGTCGAATCGGCCCGCCACGGCTGCACCACATGCGGGTGGCTGCCCACGATGATATCGGCGCCGTGGCGGCGGAGGAAGGCGGCCAGCAGGCGCTGCTGCGGATGCTCGCGCCGCTCGTACTCATTGCCCCAATGCATGAAGGCCACGACGAAATCGGCTGCCGAACGCGCCGCGGCAAGATCCGCGGCCATCCGCACCGTATCGATCCGATTGACCAGCGTACCGGCAGGGACCGGCAGGCCGTTCGTACCATAGGTATAATTGAGCAGGGCGATGCGCACGCCGCCGTGTTCGAGCAGCAGGGGATGGTTCCGCCGATAGTCGGCGCTGTCGGCAAAAACACCCGTATGGCGGATGCCGCAACGGTCCAGTTCGCGGATCGTCGTGCGGATTCCCTCCGCTCCGCCGTCGCAGCAGTGGTTGTTGGCCAGCACGGCGACATCGACCCCCGCGGCACGCAGCGCATCGGCCAGCGCCACCGGCGAGCGGAACATCGGATAGCCCGTATAACGGTCCCGCGCCGTCAGCGTCGTTTCGAGATTGACCACCGCGAGATCGGCCGCCCGCATGCGGGGTGCGAGGGCCGCAAAAACCGGCGTATAGTCGAAACCGTCGCCGCGGCGGGCCGCCTCGACCTGCGGAAGGTGCTGCATCACGTCGCCGCCGAAAAACAGGCGCACGCGCTGCGGCGGAGGCATGCGGAACACCTTCGGCGGAGGCCCTCCCGCCGGCACACAGCAGGCCGCCGAGAGCAGCAGCAGGGAAAGGAGGCTATTTCGGATTCGCAGCAACATCACAGGGTCGGCAGTTTATATATAAGGTCAGTTGCGGCGCTTCGGATTGCGCGGGAACCAGCCGCGGGCCACGCGCTTGCGCTGTTCGAACAGTTCACCGATGCTCCACAGCGACGAGGCGCCCCAGACGGCCAGCAGCGTGGACCACAACAGGTGGCGGACAAGCACCGAGGCGACGATCGTTCCGAGCCCCATCAGCAGGAAAATCCACCAGATCCGGACTCCGAAGTAATATTCGCCCTTGATGACCAGCGGATGGAACAGGCCGATGATCACGAAGGTTCCCAAACCGATTACCAACCCCGTCAGGTTATGTTGAGTCAGAAATTCCATCATAATATGCACTTGTAAAACCGCACTGGCGGAACAAAGATACGAAAATCGGGCGATCCGTCGCCGAACCGCCCGAAAAATTCCACCCCCGTCGGAATCAGAAACTGTACTGGATCATCAGGTTGATGCGGTGGGCATGCCCTGAAGCGTCGGACATGTCGCGGCGCGACCCGTAGAGATACTCTCCGGCAATCTTGCAATGCGGAGCCAACGTGTAGAAAATATTGCCGAAGGCGTAATTGCCGCGTTTATACTGATCTTCGGCATAGAATCCGTGGCTGCGCTGCACGCGGACGGTCGAATAGCCGCCCGAAAGGAAAAGGCGGGGCGTAAGGTTGAACTGCGCGGCGGCCTGCCAGCCCCACATCGGCATGGTCTGGATATGCGCCGCATCGCGCGGATCGGGCGTAAAGTCGAGCCCCGAGCCGGTCAGATCCTGAATGTAGGGAGTGATCCCCTTGCCGTAAACGCCGTTCATGAACAGACGAAGGACGCTGCAGCAGCGGATCGTACCGCTGAACTGGACACCCCAGCCCAGCAGCGACGTATTGCTGTCGCGCGTGAGGTCGTGCAGGTACATGTCGCGCAGGACGGCCGAAGCCCGGATGTGGCTCGAACGGTCGGCACCCCAGGCGTACTGGAAATAGAGGGGGATGTCGGGGACCCGCTGGGGAATCGCCGCATACTGTTCGCCGTAGGTGCCGTTCACAACGGGCATCTCGGCCGCCACACCGAACGCGAAGTGCCGGTCGGCAAAGCAGCGTTCGTAACGGATCAGGGTGGCGAAGTTGAAGTTATAGGCGTTCGGACCCTGGAAATCGATGGTCGTGGGGGAGGCCCCGAGGTCGCAGAAGGTCGTAACGTCGCGGCCGAAGGTCAGGCCCAGGAAAGAGATGTAGGCCGAGCGGAGCCCGGGCATGTAGTCTGCGGCGGCCCCGCCGCGGAAATCGCCATCGACGTAGATCACCACGCGTCCCAGATGCTCCGTATGGGCGATCGCCTTCACATAAAGGCGCGAAGTGGAGGCGTCCAGCATGAACTGCTGACGTGTGGCGTAGTTTCCGGAGACGGGAATGTCGTAGGTTACGAAATCGGCATTCTCGACGATGCCGCCCAGATCATAGGCCGCACGCAGGGCCACGAAGCCGCCGAACGAAAGCGAGAAACGGTTTTCCTTCGAGGCCCAGACCAGCTGCGGTGCGTCGGTTTGCTGGAAACCGCAGCGGTGCGTCTCCAGATGGTCGCGGCGGGCTGCCTCTTCGGCCGATTCCGAACCGTGCCCGTGCTTCGACGGATGCTTGTGTTTGTGTTTGTGCTTGTGGGACGACGCGGCCTCCGACGAAAGGCAGGTTTCGGTCGTGGAGCCGGCGGACGTTCCGCCGGATGAATACGCTGTCCACGGAACGGCGACTGCAGCCGCCAGCAGCCATGCTGCGGCCCGAGATCCAAATGTTGCCATAAAATCCATTATCGTATTTTGCGACGGAAAAGGCTCCGCCCGAAGGCATTTTCGCAAGTTATATGCCAAAGGAATGGAGGCAGGATTCCGGGATTTTACTACCTTTGCCGTAGAATCCCTTATTTCAAGACATGATTCTCGCATCGATCATCCTGCTCGGACTCGCCGCCATCGCCGCCGACTGGCTGCACTACCGGCGTCTCGGTCCGAAAACCCCGAAATCCCGGCTGTTTCTCACCTGGGTCGTGGCAACCGACCTGCTGCCGTTTGCCGTCATGGCGCTCGGATTTTTCTCCCGCGACAACACCACGCCGGTCATCATGGCCTCGATGTGGATGGTCTGGGCCTGGATGGCCACCGCGCTGACCCGGCTGGTCTATTATACGTTCAACTTCTTCGGATGGCACCGTACGGGAGTATTCCTGGCAACCGCGGTCGCCGCACTGCTGGTTGTCGGCGCCACGGCGGGACGCACCCGGCTGCGTATAAGCCGTGTGGAGGTCTGCTCCGAAAGGCTCCCGAAGGCGTTCGACGGCGCTCGCATCGTGCAGCTATCGGACCTCCATCTCGGGACGATCGTCCGGCCGGAACGGGAGCTGACCCGACTTGTCGATTCGATCAACGCCCTGCGCCCCGACTGGGTCGTCTTTACGGGCGACATGGTCAATATCCGCGCCGAAGAACTCGACGAACGGGCCGCACGGCTGCTCGGCCGCATCAAAGCCCCGGTCTACTCCGTAACGGGCAACCACGACATCGGAGCCTATATCAAGGATTCGCTGCACCATCCGATGGAGGAGAATCTGCACGAGGTGATCGCCCGCCAGCGGGCAATGGGCTGGCAGGTGCTGGACGACGAGACATGCTACCTGCATCGCGGCGGGGACAGCATCTCGCTGACGGGTCTCTCGTTCGATCCGGCACTGCGCCTGCTGCGCCACAAGCGGGACCTTCCCGCCACGGGACTGGACCGGGCCGTTGCCGGAGTACCGACCGGACTGTATAACCTCACACTCGTGCATGTGCCGCAACTCCGGCCGAAGATCACGGCGGCCGGATATGGCGACCTGGTCCTCTCGGGACATGTGCATGCCATGCAGTGCAAGGTCCGTCTGTGGGGCCGCGGATGGTCGCCCGCAGCGCTGCTCTACAAGGAGTGGAGCGGCCGCTACGAGGATTCCGAAGGAAAAGTTCTCTATATCAACGACGGGATCGGCTGCGTGGGTTATCCCATGCGGCTCGGGGCCCGTCCCGAAATCACGCTCATCACCCTGAAACGATGCGAGTAATACTCTCCGCCGCGGTTACGGCCGACGGCTATCTGGATGACAACACCCCGCAGCGGCTCATGATCTCGACCGCAGCGGACTGGGAGGCCGTACAGCGGTTGCGGGCTTCGTGCGACGCAATCCTTGTCGGAGCAGAAACCCTGCGCCGGGACAACCCGGCCCTGCGGCTGCGCGACGACGGAATGCGCCGGCAACGCGTGGCCGAAGGTCTTCCGGCCGATTTGACGAAGGTCGTCCTGACCCGCTCGGGACGGCTCGATCCCGCGATGCGCTTCTTTACGGAGGGTGATGCTGAAAAGATCGTATTCACACAGAAGGAACTTCCCGATCTTCAGCCGTATGCCACCGTTCTCTCAAGCAGCGGCGAAGAACTCACGGCAGCCTATGTCATCACCGAACTCGAAAAGCGCGGCATCGGCCGCCTGCTGGTCGAGGGAGGCGCCGGAATCCTCGGTATGTTTCTCCGTGAAGGACAGGCCGACGAACTGCGGCTGGCGGTCAATCCGCACCTGCGGCTCGGAACCGGCCGGGGAGGAGCCCGCTTTCAGTTCATACCCCCCGCAACGACATTATGCCGCAATGAACGACTCGATGGCATGGAGGTTGCACACTACACCCTGCATCCGGATACGACGGCCAACGACATGAAGCGGTTGCAGGAAGCCATCGACGAGAGCCGCCGCTGCACGCCCTGCCGCACCTCCTATTGCGTAGGTGCCGTAATCGAAACCGCCGACGGACGGCTGTTCAAAGGCTACACCCATGAAAGTTCCGCAACACACCATGCCGAGCAGGAGGCTATCCGCAAGGCGCTCGAGGCGGGAGCATCGCTCTGCGGAGCGGCGATCTTCACCTCGATGGAACCCTGTTCGAAACGGGCCAGCGAGCCGGAGAGTTGCACACAGCTCATCCTGCGCCACGGATTCGCCCGGGTGGTGTTCGCCCTCTACGAACCCGACTGTTTCGTTTGCTGCCGCGGCGCTCTCACCCTGCGCGAGGCAGGACTCGATGTCCGTTGCTATCCACAAATGGGCGGGCAGGTGCGTACAATCAATGCGCATTTATGGCAATAAAGGCGTATTTAAGCCCAAAATTGGTCTAAACCTCCGAATCCGGTACAACGTTTCGTGAAATAGACTATATTTGCCCCATAAACGATTCATATTATGAAAATAAGCATCCGAATCGCACTGACGACCGCAGCGCTGGCCGCAGTCTCCTACCTCCCGGCCCAGGAGGTCGGAAAGGCCCTGACGCTCGACGAAGCGATCGCCGTAACCCTCACGGACAATCCCGCAATGAAGGCCGCGGCCTACGAGGAGCGTGCCGCACAGCAGCAGCGCCGCGCAGCGATCGGTCTGCGCATGCCGCAGATCAACCTGACGGGCGCCTACGCCTATCTGGGCAAGGACATAGGCTTCGACCTCAACGGCATGAAGACCCCGGTAAAGGACCTGACGGGCAAGATACTGGGCAGCGGACTGATCTCCCCGGAGCTCATTCCCTCGATCCAGGGACTGCTCAACCCGATGATGAATGCCGACTGGTTCCTGACCATCCAGGACCAGAGTCTGGGATTCGTCGGCGGCGAGGTTACGATGCCCATCTGGCTGGGCGGCAAGATCAACGCCGCGAACCGCGCCGCACGGCTTCAGGAACGGTCGGCCACGGAGCAGGGAAACCAGACCCGCAACGCACTCATCTCGGAACTTGTGGAGCGCTATTTCGGTCTGGCGCTGGCCACGCAGGTCGTAGCCGTACGCGAACAGGTCGTCGAGGGAGTCCGCCACCACCTGGAGGATGCCCGCAAACTCGAGCAGAACGGCATGATCGCCCAGAGCGAACTGCTCTATGTGGAGTTCAAAATGGCCGAGGCCGAACGGGAACTGGCCAATGCCCGCCTGCAGCGCGAGACCGTCTCGAGCGCCCTTTCCAATACGCTGGGCCGCGAAAACGACTGGCAGCCCCTGACGGCGATGTTTCTCATCGGCGACATCGAGGAGCTGGCCTACTATCAGGACATGGCCGAAGCACGCAACCCGATACTCTCGCAGGTATCGCTGACGCGCCAGTTGGCCCAGGAAAACGTCCGGGCCCAGCGCTCGGCCTTCCTGCCGCAGGTCGTGGCCATGGGCGGCGGCATGTTCTACAACTACCAGGTCGCCGGATTCGTTCCCCGCTGGGCTGTCGGCGTAGGGGTCAATTTCAAGATCTTCGACGGTCTGAACCGCGAATACAAGTATTCGGCCGCCAAACAGACAGCAAGCCGCGTCGGCGCCCTGCAGAACAAGGCCTCGCAGGATATCGCCGTGCTGGTCGAGAAACTCTACAACCAGATGCTCAACTACCGCAACCAGATCACCTCGATCGAAGCCTCGCTGAACTTTGCCGAAGAGTACCTGCGCATGAAGAATGCCGCCTTCAAGGAGGGCATGGCCTCGGCATCGGATCTCATAGACGCCGAACTGAACCTCGCCGGTGTGCGTGCGGAACGCCTCCAGGCAGCCTACAACTTCGATCTGACACTGGCACAGCTGCTCGAAGCAGCCGGCATCAGCGACGAATTCCCGGCCTATGCTCGCCGCATGGATGCCCGGGTCATCCTTTTCGATCAAAAATAAAATAAGAGAAACGATATGAAACGAAGCAACGTAATCGGAATTGCAGCGGCCGCCGCGGTCATCATCCTCGCGGTCGTGCTCATCAGCTGGTACCTCGACCGGCGGGCCCCCATGCTGATCCAGGGAACCGTCGAGTGTACGACCTACAAGGCCTCGTCGAAGGTCCCCGGCCGCATCGACCAGATGAAGGTCGAGGAGGGGCAGCAGGTGGAGAAGGGGCAGCTGCTCTACATGCTCTCCACGCCCGAGCTGGACGCCAAGCTCCAGCAGGCCGAGGCCGTGAAGAGTGCCGCCGCGGCACTCGACGCCGCCGCCGTGGCCGGCGCCCGCATCCAGCAGATCGAGGCGGCGCTGAACATGTGGGAGAAGGCCCAGGCAGGGCTCGAACTGGCCCGGAAGACCTACGAACGCGTGCAGAACCTCTACAACGACGGCGTGCTCCCGGCCCAGAAGCTCGACGAGGCCGAGGCGAACTACAAGGCGATGGAGGCCACGGCACTCGCTGCCAAGGCCCAGTACGACATGGCCTCGGACGGTGCCCGCAAGGAGGACAAGGAGGCTGCAGCAGCCCGCGTCCGCCAGGCCGAAGGCGCCGTCAGCGAGGTGGAATCCTACCTGAGCGACGCCGCGGTATACGCACCCGTAACGGGAGAGATCTCGACGATCATCGCCGAAGAGGGCGAACTGGTCGGCAGCGGCTATCCCGTAGTAGCCATCCTCGACATGTCGGACATGTGGGTTACCTTCAACGTCAAGGAGACGATGCTCCCGGGCATGAAGATCGGGACACGCATGACCGGTTTCGTCCCCGCACTCGACCGCGACGTGGAGTTCGAGGTAACTTACATCGCCCCGCAGGCCGACTTCGCCACCTGGGCGGCAACCCGCACGCAGGGCGGCTTCGACATCCGCACCTTCGCCGTGAAGGCCAAGCCCGTATCGGCCGCCGAGAACATGCGTCCGGGCATGAGCGTACTCGTGGACTGGGAGCAAATCGCCCGATAGAAAATGCGCCGCGCACTGGAAAATACCTGCGCCGTCATGCGGCGTGAAGTCGGGCGGTTGGGGCGTCAGCCGATGTATATGGTGCTGATGGTCATCCTTCCCGTGGTCTCGTTCGCATTCTTCGCCCTGCTGTTCAACCAGGGCGCCATCCGCAACGTGCCCATTGCGATCCTCGACGAGGACCACACGACCCTCTCGCGCAAGGTGGCCCAGATGATCGACGACACGCCGACGGCACTGGTCTCCTACGACGTGCAGTCGATCGACGAGGGAGAACGCCTCATGCGCGAAGGCAAGGTCATGGCCATCGTGCAGATTCCGGCCTTCTTCGAAAAGAACATTCTGAGCAATAGCCAGACCCATATCGAGAATTACGTTTCGGGAACGAACATCACCGTGAACGGCCTGCTGTCGAAGGATATCCAGACCGCCGTTACGACCTTCTCGGCCGGCGTGCAGCTGCAGATCCTCATGAAACAGGGGCTCACCCAGCAGCAGGCCATGGCCCAGATCATGCCCGTGCGGTTCGACCGTCATGTGCTCTTCAATCCCCACATCAACTACGGATACTACCTCTCGCCGAGCTTCATGCCCATGATGCTCATGATCTTCACCGTGATGGCCACCATCTTCGCTATCGGCACAGAACTCAAATACGGCACCGCACGCGACTGGTTCCGCACGGGCGGAGACTCCACGGGAGCGGCCCTCGCCGGCAAGGTCCTGCCCATCACGGCCGTGATGTTCCTCATCTCGCTCGTGATGCTCGTCATCATCTTCAAGATCGTCGGGACCCCGCTGAACGGCAATCTCGGCGTGATCCTCGTCGGCACGCTCTTCTTTATCCTTGCCTACCAGTCGATCGCCGTCTTGATCGTCTCGCTGCTGGCCAACCTGCGTCTCGCACTCTCGATCGGCGGCGGATACTCCGTGCTGGCCTTCACCTTCTCGGGCCTGACGTTCCCGATCATGGCCATGTGGAAACCCATGCAGTGGGTGAGCTGCCTGTTCCCCTTCACCTTCTACACCGACATCTTCGTCGATCAGATGCTGCGCGGAACGCCGGCCGTCTATTCGCTGCCCGATCTGGGATACATGCTTCTGTTCGTTGTCTTACCGCTTCTGTGCCTGCCGCGTCTCAAACAGGTAGCCACCGAGGAAAAATTCTGGGGGAGGTTGTAGCATGAACCGATTGAGCCGACAAATCGCATCCTACTGGATGCAGTTCCGAAGTGTCGTACGGAACGAGTTCCGCACGATCTTCACCGACGGAGGCGTCATGCTGGTGCTCATCTTCGCCCTGCTGATCTACGCCACGGTCTATTCGCTGGCCTACGGTTCGCAGGTACTGCGCAACGTGCCGATCGGCGTCGTGGATCAGAGCCGTACACACGCAAGCCGTACGCTGATCGAGACTTTCAACGCTGGGCCGAACACCTACGTCGCCTACGAACCCTCGGACATGGAGGAGGCCAAGGAACTCTTCTACGACCGCAAGATCTACGGCGTGGTCTACATCCCCGCCGACTACGAAAAAAACCTCCTCGGAGGATTACAGGCCAACGTGGCCGTCTACTGCGACGCCAGCTATTTCCTCATGTACCGCCAGGTCTTCCAGGAGCTCGTTACGACGATCGGACAAACGGGCGCCATGGTCGAATTCCAGCGCCTGATCGCCAAGGGCGCCAACATCCCGCAGGCACAGGCCGTAACGCAGCCGATCATCTACCAGTCGCACAACCTCTTCAACCCCTACCTGGGTTACGGAACCTTCGTCATGCCCGCGATCATCATCGTCATCATCCAGCAGACGATGCTCATCGGCATCGGCATGATCGGCGGAACGTGGCGCGAACACGGCCTCTACCGTAAGCTCCGCCCCGCAGGCCGGGGACACATGTCCACCTTGCCGATCGTCATGGGCCGTGCAACGGTCTATGCGGCGATCTATGCCGTAACGTGCGCCTATGTGCTCGGCGTGCACTACCGCCTCTTCCACTTCCCGATGAACGGTTCGGCAGGAGCCGTCGCCGTCATCATGGCCCTCTATGTCGCAGCCTGCATCGCCATGGGCATCGCCGTCTCGACGCTCTTCCGCTACCGCGAAAATTCGCTGTTGCTGCTGCTTTGGACCTCGATACCGGTACTGATGCTCAGCGGCATCTCCTTCCCGAAGGAGGGCATCCCGGAGTGGCTGTTCAACCTCGGAAAGCTGCTGCCGAGCAGCCACGGCGTAAACGGATTCATCCGCATCCAGACGATGGACGCCTCACTCGGCGAGGTCTTCGCCGAGGTCAAGTGGCTCGTGATCCTTACGGTCGTTTACGGCGGTCTGGCCTGCATCGGCACGCACCAGGTAATCCGCCGCGAGGAGCACGAACAGGCCCGAAAGGGGAAATAACCCCGATCAAACCCCGACATGAAAAAAGACACCGGGCAACCCGGTGTCTTTTTTCCACATCCATTTCAAATCGAGTGCAACAACCCCTTACGGACGGGGGCCCATGGGGGGAGGTCCTCCCGGGCCGCCGGGCCCCATGCGTCGGCGCGAACCCGACTGATCCATCCCTTCGTAATCCTTGATATTCGTCGAGCCCTTCTTGCCGAAGCGGCGCAGGTTGTAGGTGAACTGCACCATGTAGTAGCGGCCGATCACACTGTTCGTGGCGTTCTGCGTCCAGCCCGAACCCGTCGTACGGGCAAACGCCTTGTTCTGATTGAACATATCGTTCACGCCGAACATGATCTCGCCCCGCTGGTTGCGGAAGATCTTCTTGCCGATATAGGCGTTGCAAAGCAGGTAGTGGCTGTCGTAGTCGTTCGTAAAGCCGATGTACTGCGTATAGGCAGCACTTGCCGTGAGCGTGAAGCCCAGCGGGAAGACGATCGTCACGTCGCCCCGCGCCGTATGGTTGAAATAACGGTTCTTGGCATTCGTGGCATTCAACGAGTTCGTAGCCTCGTTGTAGGTACCGTTCCAGGCGAAGGTGAAATCAACGTTCTCGGAGATGTTGCTGCCCAGCACGGCCCCGAAGTCGTAGCCGATATTGCTCGCATCGTTACGCTCGCCGCCGGTGATCGCTCCCGTCGCCGCATCCACCGTACCGCCCAGCATACTCGGCGTCAAGGTATAGGTAACACCCGCCATGATGTTGAAGTTCGACTTCAGGAAGCCGATCGGGAATCCGTAGCTCAGATGCGTACGCAGGTTCCAGTAACCGTCCAGGTTGATCGGCGTGGAGTAGAAGTTCGGCGTATAGAGATCCTCGTCGATCGAAATCGTGGGGTTCTGGACCGTGTGCGTGGCGAAATAGTCCGACGTGCTCTGCATGGAGAACATCCACATGAAGGTCCGGCCCTTCTCGACGTTCGAATTGACATAGTGGAAATTGACCCGGTGCGTATAGGAGGGATTCAGCGTCGGATTACCGTGCGAGATGTTCTGCGCGTCCGCAAGGTCGTAGACACCCTGCAGATTCGTTACCTCGGGGTTGTCCGTATAGGAGGAGATGAACAGACGCAGCGAGTTCTCCCGGTTGATGTTGAGCTGACCCATCATGAAATAGGTGAAGTCGTCATAGCTGTGGGTGATCTTCTCCGAGTCGTTCTGCGTAACCATGCCGTCAAGGGTCGAATGCTGGTAGTACACGTTGGCGACAAACGTATTGCGGTCCTTCGAGTAGCGGAAGCCCGGGCCCACACGCTGCACGGTATAGTTGCTCTCGTAGGCGTTCGACAGCAGCGGATCGGGCAGCAGTCCGGCGATCGAGAAGTCGTCGCCCGTCTCATAAGAGCGTTTGTCGCGCTCCTGATGATCGTAGGAAGCCCGGTACTGGAGGCTTACCTGGGCATATTTGGCGACGGGCTCCGTATAGGTGAACTCACCGCGCAGGCTGTAGCTGCTCGAAGGGGCGATATCGCGCAGGTAGCGCAGCTGCACATAATCGGTCGGATCCCAGAGCCCCGTGGCCGGATCCGTTTCGGGACGGTCCGCAAGGCTTCCGAGCTGGTTCGAATAGGAATCCGAGTTATTCCGGCTGTCCGAATAGCGGAAATTGCCGTTGAGCGTGATCGTACGGCCGTCCTTGCCCAGTTTGGCGCGGTAGATGGCGAATGTTCCGATGTTATAGCCCCTGCGGTCAGCATCATCAAAGTTATCCGTACGGCTGTAGCCGCTTTCGCCGTACTGCCAGCCCTGCGTCCGGCTCCACGGATCGTTCGACTGATAACTGAAGCTCGGGCGGATCATCAGGTTCTGGTTCTCGGAGATCTTCCACTCCAGACGGCCGTTGAAACGGTGGTTGAAGCCCTTCGTATCGGAGTATCCCGTCGTCAAGAGGGTATCGATGGCCATCGGGGCCTCGTACCACTTCTGGATCGTCGAAAGGTTCGTCGTATTGGTATTGTTGAAGAAGTAGCTGCCCTGGAACGACACCTGATCGCGTTTGCCCCAGGTATCGGTATAGTTCAGACCGATGGCGTTCACCTTGGCCACACCGTCCTGCGGACGGGTCATGTACTGGCCCACGCCGCGGCGGCGCCCGCCGCCCGAACCGCCCGTTACGCCGAGAATATCCTCGAACGAGAAGTTCTGCTGATTCACGTTGTTGAACAGTCCAATCAACGATATGCGGCTGTCGCCCGAGAAGACATTGACGTTTCCGCCCGCGATATACTTGTTCCGGTCCTCGGTCTGCGTGTCGGCATCGTATCCGTAACCGGCATAGAGCTTGCCGAACTGGCCCTGCCGCATGCCGGGCTTCGTAACGATGTTGAGCGCCTTGTAGCCCTCGCCGTCATCCATGCCCGAGAACTCGGCGGCATCCGAGAGCTTGTTGTAGACCTCCACACGGTCCACGGCCTCGGCCGGCAGCGACTTGATGGCCGTCGTAACGTCCTCGCCGAAGAACTCCTTGCCATCGACAAAGACCTTCTTGATCTCCTCGCCCTGGGCCTCCACCGTACCGTCCGTAACGGTGATACCGGGCATCTTCTTCAGAAGGCCCTCGACATCGGCATCGTTCGTAACCTTGAAAGCTCCGGCATTGTAGCTCACCGTATCGCCCTTCTGCGACGTACGCATCGCCTTGACCTCCTTGACGACCGTCTCGATCTGCACGCCCGGCTTGAGACGCAGCGTACCGAGGTTCAGCTTCGGAACCGACACCCGGAACGTCGTATCGAGTGTCTGGTATCCCAGAAAGGAGATCGAAAGGCCGTATTCGCCATAGGCAAGCAACTGAATCGACACCGATCCCTTGTAGGCCGATGTGAGGTACTGTTTCTTCTCCGGATTCGCCGCGGGCGTTACGGTTACGACCGCACCGACCACGGGATCTCCCGTATCGGCATCCGCCAGCGTAGCCGTAACGGAGCCGGTCTGCGCGAGAGCCGCAGCTGCGAAGAGCGTCAGCAGGGTAGTCAGTAGTACGTTTTTCATTTTAACACTTGTTTGCGCGTGCGAAGTTAATTCATTTATGCCAAGGATGGAGTTCCCGAGGGGTGAAACGACAAAAAAGGGGCGCCAATCGACCGACCGGCGCCCCGGCTGCAACAAGCCGACGAAAACCTAACCTCACTCGATACCCTTCATATCCTTGAGAGGACATGGCTTGTCGCAACATTTCTTGTCCGGATCGGGAGCTCCGCGCCGCATGCCCGGAGCATGACGTCCATCGCGGTGCGGGCGCGGACCCTGCATCTTCGACCACTCCATGAACTGCTCGGTCGTCAGCACCGATTTCATCTTCTCGGCCTGCTCCCGGCACATCGTGCGCATCGCCTCGCGCTGGGCCTCCAGCGTCTGAAGCCGCTCGAGATTGACCGCATAGACCTGCTCGGCCTGCGCATCGGTCAGCTTGAGCCGTTCGGTCATGCGATCCGTCATGCGGCGGGCCATCTGCTCGACCGTAGGACGCTCGGCGGGAGCGGCCTTCGGCGGCTCCTGGGCGTAAATCTGTGTGCCGGCAACCAGACAGAGGGTTGCAAAGGCTGCAAAAATCATCTTTTTCATCGTTCGTAAATTTTTAGGTTCTGAATCTCCTTTTTTCGGAAACCCTTTCGGGAAAATCTCCGATACAAAGGTAGCGCCAAACCGCCGGAATCGGAACCGCGACTCCGGCGAAACGTCCAAAGGGTAGGGTAAAACGGCTTATTCGGTGGGGTGAATCGCCCGCAGCCACTCCTTGAATTCGGGAACGCGGGCCTTGGAAATGACGATACGCTCGGGCGTTTCGACCGTAAGATGCAGCGTCAGCCGGCTGCCGAACCAGACGGCGATCTCCTTCACGGCATGCCGTGCGATGATGAACTGACGGTTGGCCCGGAAGAAATCACGGTCGGGGAGCAGCGACTGCAACGCCTCGAGGGTCTTGTCCATGGGGTAGACCGCGCCGTCGAAATCACACGCCGTAACCTTCTCGTTGGCCGTATAGCAATAGGCGATCCGGTCGCGCTGCAGCGGAATGATCTTATCGCGGACGTGCACCAGGAAAACCTCCTCCTGACGCTGCGAGGCAAGGCTCCGGACCCGGGTGCCGTAGTCGAGGCGCTCGCCCGAGGTGAGCCGCCGCAGCTTCTCCAGAGCCCGCCGCACATCTTCGGTATTGATCGGTTTAAGGAGGTAATCGATGCTGTTTACCTTGAAGGCCTCCAGGGCATAACGGTCATAGGCCGTGGTAAAGATGACCGGAGCGGTGATCTCCACCGACTCGAAGATGCGGAACGAGTCGCCGTCGGCCAGATGGATATCCATGAACAGCAGGTCGGGCTGGGGATTCGACTGCAGCCACTCGACGCTCTCCGCGACGCTCTCCAGCGTCGCAAGGATCTCCACGCCCGGAGCGACCTCACGCAATACGGCCTCCAGATTGCGGGCGGCGGCCGTCTCGTCCTCGATGATCAGCGCCCGCATCATGCCTCATGTTCGGGTTTGAGCAGCGGAAGCCGCACGGTGAAACGTTCTTCGGTGGCGAGAATCTCGATGTCGCGCCCGGTAATCAGCTGCCAGCGGTTGCGCAGGTTCTCCAGACCGATGCCCGTCGAGGGCTCGGGTTCGAGCTTCGGACGCCGCGGATTCGAGATCTCCAGGCAGCCGTTCTCCACACGGATCGTAACGTGCAGCGGATTGTTGCGCGTGATGGTATTGTGCTTGACAGCGTTGTCGATAAGCGGCTGGAGCGAAAGCGACGGCAGCCGCCACGAATAATAGCTCCGGTCGATCTCCAGATCGAAGAAGAGCTTGTCCGCATAGCGGATCTTGAAAAGATAGCTGTACGCCTCGACGAACTGGAGCTCCTCACCCAACTCGACGAGCATGCTCTGTCCGTTCTGGATGATGTAGCGGAACGTATAGGAGAGCTGGTCGATGTAGGTCAGGGCCTTGTCGTCCTGCTTTTCGCGCACGAGCATCGCCAGCGAGTTGAGCGAATTGAAGAAGAAGTGGGGGTTGATCTGCCCCACAAGCATGTTGTAACGCGTCGTGAGGTTCTCGTTTTTGAGCCGCTCGTTCTCGACGACGACGGCCTGGCGCTGCGAAATAAGGACATAGATGCGGCTGTAAAGAAGCGATACGACCACGGCGAACGAACACTTCAGCAGCAGCATGTAGTCGAACATGCGCCCGCCCATGCAGTTGATGACCACACGCCCCGTATGCCACTCCGTAACGGGTGCCACGCAATAGAGTCCCGCAGCCGCGACAAGGCACCACAGGCTCCGCCGGATATAAAGCCGCATCGAATAGTTCCGGCGGGTCGAAGTGAGGATCGTCAGCATCACGAACGACATGATGAGGTAGTAGACCAGCTGCAGAAGCAGCTCGGTCCACCGCGACGGGCGGTTGTACAGTGCACCGTAGTTATACTCCGCGCCGTTTAACGTCCGGACATGCTCCAGGATAGGATGGCCTCCGCTCTGACGCGGAGCGCTCAAATCAGCTACGATCCTGTCTCCGTCCTTGAGGCCCAGGAACCGCATGCGCCGCGCCGGCACATAGACGCTGTCGCCGTCGGCATAGACCAGATAGCCGTAACCGTCGAGATGGACCCGCAGCACACCTGCATCCGGGCGTTCGACAACTTGTTGTCCGGCCGGAAGGGGAGAGGTGTCGCTGTTATGCTCGACCAGCATAAGCAGCAGGTAGGAGAAATTGACCACCAGGCTGATGGCTATGGCCACCAGCAGGTTGAGCACGATGTCGGAATATTTGGACTGCAACCGCATGGCGAACGGTTATTTTTCCGCCGTGTCCTCCTTGAACCACGAGGCGTAGAGCATATAGTCGTGGGCCGTGCGCCGCACGATCTCGTCCCGCTGCTCGGGCGTAATCTCCTTGACCTTGCGGGCCGGGACCCCGGCATAGACCGAATTGGGCTCCAACTGCGCATTCGACAGCACGAGCGCCCCGGCAGCGATGATGCAACCCGAAGGGATGTGGGCGTTGTCGAGCAGGATGGCTCCCATGCCGATCAGGCAGTTGTCCTCGATCACCGCGCCGTGCACCACCGCGTTGTGGCCCACCGAAACGTCATTGCCGATGATCGTCTGCGAGGGATGCTTCGCCTTGTCGTAGATCGTATGCAGGACGGCACCGTCCTGAATGTTCGTGCGGTCGCCGATGACGATCTTGTTCACATCGCCGCGCAGCACCGCATTGTACCAGATCGAACAGTCGCGGCCGATCGTAACATTGCCCAGCACAACGGCCGTCTCGGCCAGGAACGTATTTTCTCCGATCACGGGCGTATGTCCCCGCACTTCACGAATCAATGCCATAGTATATACTCGTTTTTCTTTGGGTTCCGTTTATCTGTGAGTCTCCTCCGTCTTGGCCTGCTGCCAGAGGGCCTCCATTTCGTCGAGCGTCATGTCGTGCAACGTATGGCCCTGTGCCGCAGCGTGCTCTTCCATATAATTGAAGCGGCGGATGAACTTCTCGTTGGTCCGTGCCAATGCCGACTCGGGATCCACGCCGTAGAGACGCGCCGCATTCACGAGCGCAAAGAACAGGTCGCCGAACTCGCCTTCGAGGTCGGCCTTGCGGCCCGACTTCATCTCGGCCTCGACCTCGGAAAGCTCCTCGCGGACCTTCTCCCAGACATCCTCCTTCTGCTGCCAGTCGAAACCCGCTCCGGCGGCCTTCTCGCCGACGCGATAGGCCTTGACCAGCGCCGGCAGCGAACGCGGAACCCCGCCGAGCGTACCGCTCTTGCGGTTCTTCTTGCGGAGCTTCAGCGCCTCCCAGTTCTCCTTGACCTCGGCCGGCGTATTGGCATGGATATCACCGTAAACATGAGGATGGCGATAGATCAGTTTGTCGCACAGGGCATTGGCCACATCGGCGAAATCGAAGGCGCCCTCTTCCTCTCCCAGCTTCGAATAGAAGACCACATGCAGCAGCAGGTCGCCCAGTTCCTCCTTGATGCCCTCCATGTTGTGGGCCGTGATGGCGTCGGCCAGTTCATAGGTCTCCTCGATCGTGTTGCTGCGCAGCGAATCGAAGGTCTGCTCGCGATCCCACGGGCATTCGCGACGGAGCGTGTTCATCACCTCGAGCAGACGCGCCGTAGCCTCCAAACGTTTATCTTCCATACGATGTTGTGGCTTATTTTTACTGCAAAGGTAGCAAAACGGCGGAAAAATTTTACCTTTGTACTCCACAAAATTCCTTTTATTGATGAAACGATCCTTTTTGGCGGTCCTTCTCCTGTCCGCCCTCTCGGTCTCCGCGCAACCTGCCGGAGGACGTCAAACGCCCCTGAAAGGGAGCTTCACATTCTCCGAACAAACGACACTCGCGGCCGACGAAGGGCTGCAACAACTGGCCGATTACGCTGCCCCTTATCTCGGATGTCCCATCGAACGGGAGTTGTCCGGAGACGGTTGCATCACGCTGGTCCTCGATGCCGAAGGAGAGATCCCGGCCGAAGGTTACCGGCTGGAGATCACCCCGGACCACATCGCCATACGCAGCAGCGACTACGGCGGAGCCTTCAACGGCGTGCAGGCCCTGTTCCGCATGCTGCCGCCCGAGGTCTATGCCAAAAAGGGCATCCCCGCCGGGACCGAACTCGGGTGTGCGAAGATTGAGGATGCCCCGCGTTTCGCCTACCGCGGCATGATGCTCGACGTAGCCCGGACATGGGTCGATGCAGCGGGAGTAAAACGTTATATAGACTTCCTGTCCTATCACAATATCAATAAGTTCCACATCCACCTCACGGACGACGAAGGATGGCGCATCGAAATCAAGTCGCATCCCGAGCTGGCCGAAATCGGCGGTTTCCGCGGCGGCGACTCGCCCGTGAAGGCCGTCTACGGCAAGTGGGACGAGAAGTACGGCGGCTACTACACGCAGGACGAGATCCGCGACATCGTCCGCTACGCCGCGGTCCGCAACATCGAGGTAATCCCTGAAATCGACCTTCCGGGACACAGCCGTACGATCGGAACCATCCATCCCGAGATCCGCTGCAACTACGCCCCCGACACGGTGGCGACCGCCGGATACGACTACCGCAACGCCTGGTGCGTGGCCCGCGAGGAGAACTATGCGCTGCTGGAGGACATTCTGGGTGAGGTCTGCGCGCTCTTCCCCTCGGAGTACATCCACATCGGCGGCGACGAGGTGAACATGTCGCAGTGGCAGCGCTGCCCCGACTGTCAGGCCCTCATGCGGCAGCAGGGGATGACCGACCCCCACCAGCTCGAGGACCTCTTCCTGGAGCGCGTATCCGACATGCTGCGGCGGCACGGCAAACGCCCGGCCGTCTGGAACGAAGCCGTACGCACCGGGGCCTACACGCGCGACAGCCGCGTAACGGCCTGGGAGAGCACGAAAGCATGCCTCGACGCCACAGCCAAGGGGTATCAGACGATCGTCATGCCCGGCGAGTACTTCTATTTCGACATGCGCCAGTCGCAACATGAAGCGGGACACACCTGGGCCGGCATATTCGGCGCCGAAAAGGTCTATTCGTTCGACTTCGCGAAGGCCGGGTTCTCCGAGGAGCAGATGAGCCATGTCCTCGGCATACAGGGAGCCTTCTGGAGCGAGATATACCTCGCAAACCACCCTGAACGGCCCGACTATCTCGACGCAATGCTTTTCCCGCGCCTCTGTGCCGTGGCCCGTCTGGCCTGGAGCGGCAACGAAGAGGGTTGGGAAGCCTATTACAGGGAGTTGCGCGAGGATCACTATCCCCGCATGACGGCCATGGGGATCCGCTACCGGCTCTACCCGCCGCGCGTAAGCTATGCCGCAGGACAGCTGACCGCCTCGACCGACGACGGTGCCGAAATCCGCTATGTGCGCGACGACCGCCCCGAGAAGGAGGAGCGCTACACGGGCCCGGTGAAGACCGACCGGCCGCAGCTCTACCGTTTCTACTCGGTGCTGGGCACGGGCCGCAGCCCCTATGCCGCCGACGAGTCCTACTACCGGATGCTCCGTCCCGCCGTGAAGCTCACCAGCTCGCTGCCCGAAGACGGGAAGCTGCCCTTCTCGAACGTCGATACCTATAAGGGATACGCCTACACGACCCGTGCGGGGCGCAACGGCGACTGGGTGCTCTACACCTTCGCAGAGCCAGTAACGTGCCGCGAAATGCTGCTCCGCACGGGATACAGCCATCTGCCGAAGATGCAGTTCCTGACCGGCTACGCCGAGGTGTCGTACGACGGACAGACGTTCGAACGCGCCGGCGACCTCGACGTGGGAGCCATCACGCTCCATCCCGAGCGTCCGGTGAAGGCCGTGCGGCTGGTCTGCACCTCCGACGGCAACGGCACGCCGATGGTCGTCATCATGCCCCCGGAGATCAAACCCGCGCTGTAAGCCCCTTCCGGAAAACAAAACGGCTGCTGTCCTGCGACAGCAGCCGTTTTGCACGATCAGAAGTATGCAGCCGGATCACGAGCGCACTTCGGCGCCGCAGCGCTGTTCGAACTGCTTGACCAGATTCGCCATCACGCGCTCGATGGTCTTGTCATCCAGCGTGCGGGTCTTGTCCTCCAGCACGAAGCTCAAGGCGTAGGACTTCTTGCCCGCAGGGAGCTTGTCGCCCTCGTAGACGTCGAAGAGCGAGACGCTGCGCAGCAGCTTGCGCTCGGCGGCGAAGGCCACGTCGCGCAACGCCGAGAAGGTAACCGATTTGTCCACAAGGAGGGCCAGGTCGCGTTTCACCTCGGGGAACTTCGAGAGTTCCGCAGCCGCGATGCGGTGTTTCCTGGTCGAGCGCACCAGCGCGTCGAAGTTCATCTCGAGGAAGTAGACCTCCTGCTTGACATCGACCCGGCGGCGGATCTTTTGGGCCACGGAACCGATGCGCAGCAGCTCCTTGCCGTTGAGCGCCATCGTCAGCCCCTCGGAGAAGAGGTCGCTTTCGAGCGTCTCGGTCTGCAGGGCGTAAATGTCGATACCGAAGCGGCGGAGCAGCTTCTCGGCCACGGCACGCAGCGTGAAGAACGAGGCCTTCCCGGGTTTCACGTTCCACGACTGCGGGGTGGCAACACCCGTTACGGCAATTGCCAGGCGGTACTCCTCGGAGTAGGCGGCCAGATGGTCCTCCTCCTGACGCTTCGCCTCGTCGTAGAAGTAGCAGTTGCCGAACTCGTAGAGCTTCAGGTCGCCGTTCCTGCGGTTGGCATTCAGCGCCACGGCCTCGAGCATGTTGAACAGCAGGGTCTGGCGCAGCACATTGAGATCGGAGCTCAAGGGATTGAGAATCCGCACGCAACGCTCCGCTGGGCAGGAGGTGAGGCCCTCGTAGTAAGCGCCTTTGGTAAGCGAGTTGGACATGATCTCGGTGAATCCGTTATCCGTAAGGAAATCGGCGGCGAGGTTCATGAGGCGGTTCCGGTCGGGACGCGGTGCGTAGGAGAGCGTCGAGCGCACATGCGTGGGAAGCTCGACGTTGTTGTATCCGTAGATGCGGAGGATATCCTCCACCAGGTCGGCCTCGCGCTGCACATCGACCCGATAGGGCGGCACGGCCACGGTCAGTACGCCGTCGCCCTTCTCCTCGAGAATCTTCACCTCGAGGGCGGCAAGGATCTCGCGCACCGTCGCTTCGGGAATCTCCTTGCCGATCAGGGCGTTGATACGGCGCAGCGAAACATCGAAGACAAAGTCGCCGATCGGTGCGGGATAGATGTCCGTAATGTCGCTCGCGATCGTACCTCCGGCCAGCTCCTTCATGAGCAGCGCGGCCCGTTTGGCGGCATAGACCTGCAGATTCGGATCCACGCCGCGCTCGAAACGGAACGACGAATCGGTGTTCAGGCCGAAACGCTTGGCCGTCTTGCGCACCCACACGGGATTGAAATAGGCACTCTCGATGAAGACGTCGGTCGTCGTGTCGCTGATACCCGAATCCAGGCCGCCGAAGACACCGGCAAGGCACATCGGACGCTCGGCCGAGCAGATCAGCAGATCCTGCGACGTGAGCTTGCGCTCCACGCCGTCCAACGTTACGAAGGGCGTGCCGTCGGCCACCGTGCGGACCACGACCTTGCGGCCCTCGATCTTCGCCAGATCGAAGGCATGCAGGGGCTGTCCCAGTTCGAAGAGTACGAAGTTGGTGATATCGACCAGATTGTTCTTGGGATTGATACCCGCGGCGCGCAGGCAGTTCTGCATCCACTCGGGCGAGGGGCCGATCTTGCAGCCCGTAACCGTAACGCCCGTATAGCGGGGTGCCGCCTCGGCGTTCTCAACGCGGATCTCGACGGGAGCATCGTGCGTATCGGGCGCAAAGGCCGAGACATCGGGCCAGCAGACCTCGATCCGCTCGCCGCGGCTGCGCAGATAGGCCGCCAGGTCGCGCGCCACACCGATATGCGAGGCGGCATCGACGCGGTTCGGCGTCAGGCCGATCTGGATCAGGTAGTCGTCCTCGACGTGCAGGTACTCCTTGGCCGGCATGCCCACGGGGGCGTCGGCCGGGAGCTCCATGATGCCCGCGTGCGAAGCGCCGACACCCAGCTCGTCCTCGGCGCAGAGCATGCCCAGCGACTCGACGCCGCGGATCTTCGACCGCTTGATCTTGAACTCCTCCTCGCCGCCGTTGGGGTAGAGCACCGAGCCGACCGTGGCACAGAGCGTCTTCATTCCGGCCCGGCAGTTCGGAGCGCCGCAGACGATCTGCAGCGGCTCGCCCGAGCCGACATCCACCGTGGTAACGTGCAGGTGGTCCGAATCGGGATGGTCCGTGCAGGTTTTCACCTCGGCCACGACGACACCCTGCAGCCCGCCGCGGATGGTCTCGATCTTCTCGAAACCCTCGACTTCGAGGCCGATGTCCGTGAGGATGCGGGCGATCTCCTCGGCCGAAAGATCGGTCGGAAGATAGCGTTTGAGCCAATTATACGAAATGTTCATATCGTTGTTGTTTTATCAGTTGCTAAAATCGAACAAAGGTACAAATTTTCGCCGACATTCGGCACATTCCGACCCCGGAAATGATCCGCAGACATGAAAAACCGCGGTTTTTCGCCCGACATGCCGGAGGAATCACCGCGATCCCAGCCAGAGGAAGAACATGCCGACAAGAATCAGCGCCAGATCGACGGCCTTCGAACGCAGGTTGCGTTCGTGGAAGAGCAGCGCCCCGCAGAGGAACGAGACGACAACCGAACCCCGGCGGATCATCGAGACGACGGCGATCAACGCCCCCTCCTCGCGCAGTGCACAGAAATAGGCGAAATCGGCCGCCGACAGGAAGATCGAGATCAGCGGGATAGCCCAGCTCCAGTGGAAGGGCGATTCCTGGCGCCGGGGCCACCAGAGCAGCGCCGCAACGACCGTCATCATGCCCAGCTGGTAGAGGTTGTACCAGCTCTGCACGAAGGCCGCGTCGAGGCGCGACATGATGTATTTGTCATAAAGGCCGCTCGCGGCGCCCGTAATGGCTGCGACGGCCAGGCAGAGGATCCAGACGTTGTGGCGGAAATCGACCCCCTCGCGGCGTCCCGAACGGCTCAAAAGCACGAGCGACGCAAGAGCCAGCAGCACGCCGGTCCACTGCCACGCATTGAGCCGCTCGCCGAAGACGAGCAGGGCGCCCAGCAGCACCAGCACCGGGCGCGTGGCGTTGATCGGCCCGACGATCGTGATCGGCAGGTGCTTCATGCCGAAGTAGCCGAAGATCCACGACACGAGGACGATCGACGACTTGACCAGTACCAGCAGGTGCGCCTGTGCGGTACCCGGTGCGGAGGCCAGCGGGGTAGCGTCGAACCACCCGAGACCGAACTCCGCGGAGAGGATCGTCGGCAGGAAGATCAGCGACGAGAAGAGCGTATTGAGCAGCAGCACCGGCAACACGGCATTGCCGGTGAGCGAGCGTTTCTTCGCAACGTCATAGAGGCCGAGCAGGGCGGCCGAAAGAAAGGCGAGCGAAAGCCACATACGGACTACAGCTCGTCGCTATATACGGCGCCCGGGAGGTCGTGAAGATTGTAGCGCGAGGCCATCGACATGCCGTAGGCCCCGGCGGACTTGATCGACAGCAGGTCGCCGCGGCGCGTCTTGCGCAGACCCACGTTCTCGTCGAAAACGTCGGTCGATTCGCAGGCCGTACCCACGACGGTGTATTTGTCGAAGGCCTCCTCCTCGGAGGTGATGTTCTCGATGTTGTGGTACGAGCCGTAAAGCGCCGGTCGGATCAGCTCGGTCATCGACGCATCGACGATCACCAGCTTGCGGCCCGTTGCCGTGGTCTTGTTGAAGAGCACACGCGTGATGAGCTCGCCGCATTCGGCGACGATCGAACGGCCGAACTCGAAGTGCACCTCCTTGTCGCCCACGTCGAGGTGGTTGTGCACGATCGAGAACAGCGACGCGAAGTTGGGGATCGGCTCGTTCTCCGGAACGTCGTAATTGACGCCCAGGCCGCCGCCGACATCGACGAAGCGGAACGTGAAGCCCAGCTGCTCGAGGTTGGCGACGATGACATTGACCTTGCGGCACATGTTCTCGAAGACATGCAGCTCGCGGATCTGCGAACCGATATGCAGGTGCACGCCGACAATGTTCAGATGATCGAGCGCCTTGATCCGCCCGGCATGCTCGAGCACCTCCTCGTAGGAAATGCCGAACTTACTGTCGGCCTGGCCCGTATCGATGCAGTGGTTCGTGCGGGGGTCGATGTCGGGGTTGATACGCAGCGCGACGTCCGTCGTGCGGCCCGCCTCGGCCGCAAGAGCGTTCACCACCTCCAGCTCCTCGATCGACTCACAGTTGATCGCCATGATTCCCTGTTCGATCGCATAGCGCAGCTCCTTGTCGCGCTTGCCCACACCGGCATAGACGATGCCTTCGGGTGCGAAACCCGACTCGACGGCCTTGCGCAGTTCGTTGCCCGAAGCGCAGTCGATACCCAGCCCGTACTCGCGGATGATCGCGAGCAGGTGGTCGTCGTAGTTGGCCTTGATGGCGTAGTGGACCTTGTAGCCGAATTTGCCCGCCTCGGAGACGACGCTCTCGAGCGTTTGGCGCAGGAGCGCCGTATCGTAGAGATAGAAGGGAGTTTCGAGCCCCCGGAGCTTGGATGCGATGTGTCTGCTCAACATATTCTTCTGACTTTACTAACCTTGTGGCGGCAAAGATAATTTTTTGAATCCGAAAAGACAAATTCCCGAACAAGAATAGATCCTCCAACTTCCGGAACAGCAGGTGCGGAGGCGATGCGGAGGCCCCGCACCGGATTTTCAAATATATTTCGTATATTTGCCCGTATTTTTACGCGTTTGCAATGAAAAATATCCGCAACTTCTGCATCATAGCCCATATCGACCACGGTAAATCGACCCTCGCGGACCGTCTGCTGGAGAAGACCAATACGCTGAACCAGCGCGAAATGCAGTCGCAGGTGCTCGACGACATGGACCTCGAGCGCGAAAAGGGCATCACCATCAAGAGCCACGCCATACAGATGGAGTACACGGCCCGCGACGGCGAGCGCTACACGCTCAACCTGATCGACACCCCGGGACACGTCGATTTCTCGTACGAGGTATCGCGTGCCATCGCCTCGTGCGAAGGGGCGTTGCTCGTGGTCGATGCCACGCAGGGCATTCAGGCACAGACCATCTCGAACCTCTACCTGGCCGTCGGGCATGATCTGGAGATCGTCCCCGTGCTGAACAAGATCGACATGGATTCGGCCATGATCGACGAGGTGAAGGATCAGGTGATCGACCTGATCGGCTGCAGGGAGGAGGATATTCTCCTCGCCTCGGGAAAGACGGGACAGGGCGTCGAGGAGGTGCTCGAGGCGATCGTCGCGCGCATCCCCGCACCGAAGGGCGACGAAAACGCCCCGCTGCAGGCCCTGATCTTCGACTCGGTGTTCAACCCCTTCCGGGGCATCATCGCCTATTACCGCGTTTTCAACGGCACGCTCCGCAAGGGCGAGCACGTCAAGTTCTTCAACACCGGGAGCGAGTACGACGCCGACGAGGTGGGCGTGCTGAAGCTCAAGATGCAGCCCCGCGACGAGATCCGCGCCGGAGACGTGGGGTATATCTGCTCGGGAATCAAGACCTCGGCGGACGTGAAGGTCGGCGACACGATCACCTCGGTAGCCAACCCCGCGCAGGAGGCCATCGCCGGATTCGAGGATGTGAAGCCCATGGTCTTCGCCGGCGTCTATCCCGTCGAGGCGGACCAGTACGAGGACCTGCGCGCCTCGCTCGAAAAGCTGCAGCTCAACGACGCCTCGCTGACGTTCGAGCCCGAAAGCTCGCTGGCCCTCGGATTCGGATTCCGCTGCGGATTCCTCGGGCTGCTCCACATGGAGATCATCCAGGAGCGCCTCTACCGCGAATTCGACATGGATGTCATCACCACCGTGCCGAACGTCTCCTACCGCGTTACAACCACGCAGGGCGAGGTCGTCGAGGTGCACAACCCTTCGGGACTTCCCGAAATCACGAAGATCGCCAAGATCGAGGAGCCCTACATCCTGGCGCAGATCATCACCAAGTCAGAGTTTCTGGGCAACGTCATCAAGCTCTGCATCGACAAGCGCGGCGTGATGAAAAACCAGACCTTCATCACACAGGACCGCGTGGAGGTGAACTTCGACATGCCCCTCTCGGAAATCGTCTTCGACTTCTACGACAAGCTGAAGAGCATCTCGAAGGGCTACGCTTCGTTCGACTACCACCGGACGGGATTCCAGCTCTCGAAACTCGTAAAACTCGATATCCTGCTCAACGGCGAACCGGTCGATGCCCTCTCGTCGCTCACCTATACGGACCACGCCTACGACTTCGGACGCAAGATGTGCGAGAAGCTCAAGGAGCTCATCCCGCGCCAGCAGTTCGACATCGCCATCCAGGCCGCTGTGGGCGCCAAGATCATCGCCCGCGAGACGGTGAAGGCCGTGCGCAAGGACGTTACGGCCAAGTGCTACGGCGGCGACATCTCGCGCAAGCGCAAGCTGCTCGAAAAGCAGAAGAAGGGCAAGAAGCGCATGCGCCAGATCGGCAACGTCGAGGTGCCGCAGTCGGCCTTCCTCGCCGTGCTGAAAATGGATTGAGCAGAACCTAACCCCCGCACCCATGAAAAGAACCATCATCGACCTGTTCGAGGAGTCCGTGGCCCGCTACGGCGCCAAGACCTTCCTGCTCGAAAAACGGCACCGGAAATTCGAGCCCACAACCTATGCCGAGACCCGCGAACAGGCCCTCGAGGTCGGAGCCGGCCTCACGACCCTCGGGATCCGCCCCGGGGACAAGGTGGCGATCCTCTCCGAAGGCTGCAACGCCTGGATCATCTCCGAGCTGGGCCTCTTCTACGCCGGAGCCATCAGCGTACCCCTCTCGGTGAAGCTCGAGGAGTCGAACGACCTGCTCTTCCGCCTGCGCCACGCCGAGGTCAAGGCGCTTTTCGTCTCGAAATACCAGCTGCCGAAGATCCGCCGCATCCGGCACGAACTGCCGCAGGTCGAGCATATCATCGTCTTCGGGCACCTGCCCCTCGAAGCGGGGGAGACCGCCTTCGGCACCCTCAAGCGGCTGGGCCGCGAATACCTGGCCAAAAACCGCGAGGAGTTCCTCCGCATCGGACAGGCCATCCGGAACGACGACTACGCAACGATCACCTATACCTCGGGAACGACGGCCGACCCGAAGGGTGTCGTGCTCACGCACCGCAACTATACGGCCAATGTCGAGCAGTCGCTCTCGCGCATCGACATCCCGCCGCACTACCGCACGCTCATCATCCTGCCGCTGGACCACTGTTTCGCCCATGTCGTAGGGTTCTACATCATGATCGCCTGCGGCGCCTCGGTAGCGACCGTGCAGATCGGGGCCACCCCCATGGAGACGCTCAAGAACATCCCGCAGAACATCCGCGAGGTGCAGCCGCACTTCCTGCTGTCGGTACCGGCACTGGCCAAGAATTTCCGCAAGAACATCGAAAGTTCGATACGCGCCAAGGGTCGCTTCACCGAGCGTTTGTTCCACTTGGCGCTCCGCACGGCCTACGCTTACAACCAGGACGGATACGGCAAGGGGCGCGGTTGGCGCATCATGCTGGCTCCGGCCGTGGGCATCTTCGACGCGCTGCTCTTCCGCAAGGTCCGCGAAGCCTTCGGCGGCTGCATGGAGTTCTTCGTCGGAGGAGGCGCATTGCTCGACACGGAGCTCCAGCGCTTCTTCTACGCCATCGGCATCCCGATGTTCCAGGGATACGGACTCTCGGAAGCGACGCCCGTCATTTCGACCAACTCGCCCAAATACCACTGGCACCGTTTCGGCTCTTCGGGAAAGATCCTCATCCCGCTCGACCTGAAGATCCTCGACGAGGAGGGCCGCGAAGTTCCCCGGGGCACGAAGGGCGAGATCGTCATCCGCGGCGAGAACGTCATGGCCGGATACTGGAAAAATCCCGAGGCAACGGCCGAGACCGTCCGCGACGGATGGCTTCATACGGGCGACATGGGTTATGTCTCGGAGGACGAGTTTCTCTATGTGCTGGGGCGTTTCAAGAGCCTGCTTATCGCCTCGGACGGCGAGAAATACAGCCCCGAAGGGATGGAGGAGGCGATCGTGGATCAGTCGCCCTACATCGACCAGATACTGATCCACAACAACCAGGATCCCTTCACCGGCGCCATCGTCGTGCCCAATGCCGAGGCATTGCGCCGCGAACTTGCGGCCCGGGGCATCGCACCCGAGGAGCGTGCCGCAAAGGCCGCGGAGCTGCTCGGCGCGGAGATCGACAGCTACCGTGCAGGAGGCACCCATGCCGGAGAGTTCCCCGAACGGTGGCTGCCGGCAGGTCTGGCGATCGTGGACGAGGCCTTCACCGAACAGAACGGACTGGTGAACAGCACCATGAAGATCGTTCGCAGCAAGGTCGAGGAGCATTTCAAGGAGCGCGTCGCCTATCTCTACACGCCCGAAGGCAAGGCGCTGAAGAACCCTCGCAACCTGGCATCGCTGGAAAAACTCCTCGGATAGGTATTTTTTCGCCGCCGGCGTTTGCAATATCGGAAAAGCGGAGTATCTTTGTACTCCGTAACTGCGGAAATAGCTCAGTCGGTAGAGCATCAGCTTCCCAAGCTGAGGGTCGCGGGTTCGAATCCCGTTTTCCGCTCAAAAAGCCCCGAGTGTGGGGATGGTCAGGCAGGAAAAATGTCTTGCATATCGTTGATATGCAAGACATTTTTCTTATTATTCCGCCTTTTTGAAGCATTTCGGAGCCGTTTCTTCGGCCGGAATCGCATCCATCCGGCACGGAAAGTTGCAGATTCGTTTTTCCGGTCGTACCTTTGTCGGAAATGCAGCGCAGCAAGGGCGCAGCAAAAGTTACTGCAAACCATGAAAAATCCGGATCTCGAAATAGCCCGGCTGCTCCGGGAAAGCGGACTGGCCGAACAATACACCGAGTGGGGTGCACGCATCGCCATTGTCCTCGGCATTCTCCTCGTATCCTACCTCGCCACGAGGCTCTTCCGCATGTTCCTTATCCCGGTTCTGCAGAACATCAGCGCCCGAACCAAGGCTACCTGGGACGACCATCTGTTCAAGGACAAGGTCATGCACGACGCCGCACGGCTGATTCCGCCCCTGGTCTGGTACATGCTGCTGCCGCTGGCCTGCGGAAAGATGCCCGAACTGCAGGCCGTGCTTCAGAAAGTCTGCATGATCTATCTGATCGTGGCCGCACTGAAGCTCATCTCAACCGTTCTGGATACGCTCCACGACATCTCGAACGAACACGAAACGCTCCGCAACCGCCCGCTCAAGGGTATCTACCAGATGGTCAAGCTCGTTGCGGTGCTGGTCGGCGGCATCCTCATCGTCAGCATCCTCATCGGCCGCGACGCCACGACGATCCTCGCAGGACTCGGCGCCTCGGCGGCCGTGCTGATGCTCATCTTCCGCGACAGCATCCTCGGCCTGGTGGCCGGCGTCCAGCTCTCGGCCAACGACATGCTGCGGCCGGGAGACTGGATCACCATGACGAAATACGGCGCCGACGGATACGTTACCGAGGTATCGCTGACCACGGTAAAGGTCCAGAACTTCGACAAGACCATCACGACGATTCCGCCCTATGCGCTGGTGAGCGACTCGTTCCAGAACTGGCGCGGCATGCGCGAAAGCGGCGGACGCCGTATCAAGCGGTCGCTGCTGATCGACGCCGCATCGGTACGTTTCTGCACCCCCGAGGAGCTGGCCCGCTTCGCCGAAGAGGGGTGGGAGGCCGCTCCCTGCGAGGAGCAGGATACGGTGAACCTCCGCTTCTTCCGCAACTATGCGATGCACTACCTCGCGACGCTGCCCGACATCCATCCGGAGATGCTCCGCATGGTGCGCATCCTGCAGCCCACCGCCGAAGGGATTCCCGTAGAGATCTACTGTTTCTCGAAGCAGACCGACTGGCTGCCCTTCGAAATGCTCCAGAATACGATCCTCGACCACCTCATCGCCTCGCTGCCCCGATTCGGGCTGCGCATCTACCAGCGGCCCTCGGGCGCGGACTTCGGACCGATCCGGCAATAACGCCGCATCAGGGCGAAGCTCATACCGGCACAAGGCCGCGAACCTCGGAAACTTTGGTACAACTTATGCATGGATCCGTACATAAACCGATCCATCAAAAAATTTCGAGGTTATGAAAAAAATGATTCTGGGAGCATTCGGGCTCCTTCTCTTCGCCGCATCCTGCTCCGACGACGATAACAACGGGAACGGGGATTCCGGAAACGGGACCGAAGACAATCTGGTAACTCCGGCCATTACGGCCCGCATCACCGAACAGGTGGCGCAGGACGCCCCGTTCACCGGTATTCTCGAGGTCTTCCCCTGCGTTGCGGGAACCTCCGACTTCTTCGGCAACTACTACAATGGCAAACTCTCCGTCTTCAGCGGATTCTACACCATCGTCCAGGGTGATGTGTTCGGAGAGAACAACCGGTTGATCCACCTTCCGATAGGAAACTACAACATGGTTTACTGGGGTACGCCCAAACACGAGGAGCCGATCGACAACGCGCCCGAAATGAGCGAGCCGGGAATTACCGAAGGCGTCGATCTCTCGACACTCTATTTCAGCCTGCGTCCCTACGGAGACGGAACCTACAAACCGGTATTCGATCTGGTACATGCCGTCGCGGAGACAAAGGTCGGCACCGAGAGCCTCCATGCATCGCTCTATCGGGTAAGCGCCGGGTTGATCGTCAATCTCACACAGAAGAACAACGCCCCGTTCGGAGACAACATCAAGGATGTGAAGATTCAGATCGGAAGCATCGCCGAAAAATTGAATTTCTACACCGCCGAGCCGGTAAACCAAACGAAAACCGTGCGCTTCAGTCTCACGAAATCGGAAGACGGCACGACGATGAGCAACCCGACGGTCATGCTCTTCCCGTCGGCCCCGAACCCGACGCTGGATATCTACATCACGCTGGCCGACAACTCGATCCACCACTTGAGCCAGGCGCTCGGATCGTCGCTCTCGGCCAATACGCTCCTCACGCTCAATATCGTGATCGGCTCGATCATCTCGGAGGGAAATCCCGATGATTTCACGATCACCGACTGGAACGAGGAGAGCGAAACGATCGAATTCCCCGATTTCGAATAGGGTAGATTCACGACAGAAACGGCAAGGGCCGCCCGGGATTCGGGCGGCCCTTTTTCGATCGGCAACCGAATCGTATTTATTGGACCCGAATCGGGCAGACGGGCTGCTGCCGGACATCATCCAGCGGTTCGGAGCGGTACGCCACCTTCGAGAAGTCGATCTGCTGCAGGTCGATCGAACGGATGGCGCTGTTGTACATCGTACGGTAGTAGATTACACGGTTCACGGGGTCCGTGGCTGAAGTCCACTGCGTGGCGCTCGGAATATCGGCGGGAATCTGTCCGGCAGGGAACTCCACGCCGATCGGAATGTCGAAGTTGGTAAGGATCTGAAAACCCTGCAGTACGGCTTCGAGTGCCGTAGCCTGCTGCGGTGCCGTAGTCTGGAAAAAGGCCGCACGCACGAAACGCGACGGAGGCGTAACGTCGCCCGGAAGCCCCAGCATGCCGCTGCCGGCACCGAACGCTGCGAGCGAAATGCCGCCCATCGGATGCGCTTCGGCGCCGCCCGCATGGAGATTGACGTAGTTGTTCAGATTCGTGAGCTGCCACTCGAAGCCCGGGGAGTTGGTCAGCACGCCCAGTTCGTTCTCATAGAAGACGGGCTTCCGGTCGATGATCTCAAGTACTATCTGACGTCCCGAAAGGTCCGTAAAACGCCAGTGGACGGTCGAAGCCCGGGGATCGATACCGATGACGCAGACCTTCGCGAGAAGCTCCTTCACCTCGTCGATCGTGCGGCACGAGCCCAGCACGAGCGGCACAAGCTGCAGGTCGGCAATATTCTCGGCGTTGCGGGCCGCATCGTAGGGTTCATAGGCGCCGTACCCGGGGAAATAGAAGAGTCCGGCCGACAGGCCTTCCTCGTTGAGTCCCTCGGCCACGAACTCCTCACGTTCGACCGCAAAGCCCACATAGCCGTAGCGGGCCGTAAAGCGCATGCCCTCCTGTCCGCCGGGCGTGAAGGAGCGCTGCGCATAGCCGCGCGGCACGACGACATAGCGGCTGTTCAGATCGCTGCCGCCCCATTCGATCGTCCGGGCGACGACATGTGCCCCGTCCGCCGAACGCAGGGTGATTCCCGTGCAGGCCCCTGCCGGCTGCGGAGCGGCAAGAACGCCGGCGGCCGCAACCGCCAGCATCAGATTCATTCGTTTCATGTTCAATGTATTTACCGGTCGGAGAAAACCTTTCTCCGACAAAGCAAATATACGAAATTTCCGATACCTGCCGCCGAATCCGGCGATGCATGATCCGTTCGGCGTATCATTCGGACTGCCGGTCGCAGCTTCAGGAGCGTTTGCGGTAGGTGAGGGCCGCGGCAAGGTTGAACAGCACGGCGAAAAGCAGCAGGATGCCGTATTCGAAGCGCAGGTCCGCCAACGCGGCGCCCCGCAGGTAGACGGCCCGCATGATGTCGATGAAGTAGCGGGGCGGCAGGAACCAGGTGATCCGCTGCGCCCACTCGGGCATCGAGGCGATCGGTGTGATGAGACCGCTCATCAGGATAAAGACCATCACAAAGAAGAACATCCCGAACATGGTCTGCTGCATCGTATCGGAGAAGTTCGCGGCGATGATGCCGAAGCCCGACATGACGAAAATAAAGAAGATGGCGGCCAGATAGATGCATCCGGGCGATCCGACCGGCGTCAGGCCGTAGATCACCGCCGCCAGCCACATGGCCAGCGTCAGCACCACCAGACCGATGATCCAGTAGGGGATCAGCTTGGCCAGCGTGAAGGTGAACGCCCCGACGGGCGTTACGTTGATCTGCTCGATGGTCCCCGTCTCCTTCTCGCTCACGAGGTTCAGCGCCGGAAGGAAGCCGCAGATCATGATCATCAGCATGATCATCAGCGCGGGGATCATGTAGTTGCGGTATTCAAGCGTCGGATTGTAGCGGTTCTCGACAACGACGGGGTCCGTCGCCGGCGGAAGACCCCGTTCGTCGCGCAATTCCGCAACGGCCGACGAGACCGTCTGCACCAAATACTGCGTACCGAGCGATCCCTTCGTGGCATTGACACCGTTGGCGGCGATGCGGAGCCGGGCGGGACTTTCTCCGACGAGCGACTCGCCGAAACCGTCGGGAACCTCCAGAATGGCATCGACACGCCCCGCCTCCAGGTCCTCCAGCGACGCGGCATAACTCTCCGAAAGGCCGTCGAGCGTGAAATATTCCGAAGCCCGGATCTTCTGCACGATGCGCCGCGACGCCTCCGAACGGTCAAGATCGACGACCGCGACGCCGATATGCCGGATATCCATCGTCGTAACCCACGGCATGACGAGCATCACCATCACCGGAAAGAGGATGACCATCCGCGGCAGGAACGGGTTGCGAAAAAACTGCCGGAACTCCTTGTCGAGCAAGACGAAAAGTGTACGCATGGTCATTCGAGTTTATCGTTGAACTTCTTCAGGGCGACGACGACCAGCGCGAGGGTCATGCCCGCAAGGATGAGGAAATCCCGGGCGACGGCCGCAAAGGGGAGCCCCTCGATCATCAGCTTGCGGATGGCGTCGATATACCAGCGGGCCGGGATGATGCACGAAAGCGTGCGCAGGATCCACGGCATGTTCTCGATCGGGAAGACCATTCCCGAGAGCATGATCAGCGGCAGGAGCATCAGCATGGTCGAGATAATGAGCGCCGTAATCTGACGGTCGGCCGTCGTCGAAATGAAGAGCCCGAGGGCCAGGGCGAGGGCCAGGTAGAGCAGCGACGTGGAGACGATGCCGACGATGCTGCCCGACATCGGAACTCCCAGCACATAACGGGCCAGCAGCAGGATCGTAACCAGATCCAGACACGAAAGAACGAAGTAGGGGATCATCTTGGCCAGAATGATGCGGATCGGCCGCACGGGGGAGACGAGCAGCACCTCCATCGTGCCGGTCTCCTTCTCGCGCACGATCGACACGGAGGTCATGATGGCGCAGATGACGATGAAGATCAGTCCCATGATGCCCGGAACGAAGTTGTAGGCGCTCTTCATCTGCGGATTGTAGAGCAGGCGCGTCTCCACGGACAGCGCCTCGGGACGCGACGGAAGAAGCGCCTGACGCAGGTAGGCGGCGCCCGCAAGGGCCGTATTGGTGTTCGAGGCATCCATGACGAGCTGGATGGCAGCCCGGCCATCCTCGCCGCGTGCGAGGCGCTCCATGCGGCGGTCGAAATCCGCGGCGAAGACCACGACGGCCTCCGCATCGCCGCGGCGCAGCGTACGGTCGATCTCCGCTCCGGAGATACCGCCCCGCAGGGTGAAGTAAGGGTTCGCCTCCAGGCGGGCGACGCACTGGCGCACAGCCTCGGAAGGGTGCGGCGCAACGATGGCCACATCGATGTTGTTCACCTCGGTCGAGATGGCGAAACCGAACAGCAGCAGCTGCACGACGGGCATGCCGAGCACGATGAGCATCGTACGCGGATCACGCAGGATGTGCAGCGTCTCCTTTTTGACAAATGACCAGAATCCTCCCATATCATTCACTGCGTTTGGCTCCGCGGGCCAGCAGGCGGAACACTTCGTCCATGGATGCCGCCCCGAATTCGCGTTTCAGTTCGGCCGGAGCACCCAGGGCGCAGATCCGGCCATCCACCATGATCGACACCCGCGAGCAGTACTCCGCCTCGTCCATATAGTGCGTGGTAACGAAGAGCGTCGTGCCTCCGGCGGCCGCCTCGTAGATCAACTCCCAGAACTGGCGGCGCGTGAGGGGATCGACACCTCCCGTAGGTTCATCGAGAAAGACCAGTTCGGGGCGATGCAACGTCGCCACCGAAAAGGCCAGTTTCTGTTTCCAGCCCAACGGCAGGGCCCCAACCGACGTGTTGCGTTCGGAGCCGAAGTCGAGCCGGCGGAGCACCTCCACGGCCCGCCGCAGGATCTCGCGCCGTCGCAAGCCGTAAATACCGCCGTAAAGGCGGATGTTCTCGAGCACCGTCAGGTCGTCGTAGAGCGAGAAACGCTGGCTCATATAGCCGATATGGCGTTTGATCGCCTCGCTTTCACGCAGGATGTCGCAGCCGGCGACCGTGCCGCGGCCCGACGTGGGAAGGCTCAAACCACAGAGCATGCGCATCGCCGTGGTCTTCCCGGCGCCGTTGGCACCCAGGAAGCCGAAAATCTCGCCGCGCCCGACATCGAACGAGATGCGATCGACGGCCGTGAAGGTCCCGAAGCGTTTGGTCAGCTCCCGAACGGAGAGAATCGGTTCATTCATGACCCATGCGTTTTATGAATACATCCTCGATATCCGCCGCAACGGAACGGATCGAAACCCCGGTAAAACCCTCCGCCGAAAGTGCACGGAGCAGCCCGTCGGGGTCGAATCCGCGTTCGGCGACCAGATGGTGCGCCGCGCCGAAAGGGTAGCACTCCCGAACCCCGGGCTGTCGGCGGGCCGCCGTAAGCAGTCCGTAGAGATCCGGTCCCGTGAGGGCATAGAGCGGATCGTCGAAACTCCGGACAAGCTCCTGCGGCGTATCGACCCCCAGCAGCCGTCCCTTGTCGCAGAGGGCGATGCGGTCGCAGCGGCGCGCCTCGTCCATATAGGGTGTCGAAACGAGCATCGAAATGCCTCGCTCCTTCAACCCGGCGAGCATCTCCCAGAACTCGCTGCGCGAGACGGCATCGACTCCCGTGGTAGGCTCATCGAGAAAGAGCACCGAGGGACGGTGGATCAGCGCGCAGCAGAGCGCCAGCTTCTGCTTCATGCCGCCCGAGAGATTCCCGGCACGACGCGTACGGAAAGGCTCGATCTGCCGATAGACAGGGGCGATCAGCTCGTAGTTCGTCGCGGCATCCACTCCGAAGAGCGCCGCAAAGAAGTCGAGGTTCTCGGCAACCGTCAGGTCGGGGTACAGCGAGAAACGTCCGGGCATATACCCCACACGGCGTCGGATGGCCCGGTAGTCGGCCTCGATATCGAGGCCATCGACCGTCGCACTTCCGGCGTCGGGCGTCAGAAGCGTCGTCAGCAGCCGGAAGAGCGTCGTCTTGCCCGCGCCGTCGGGCCCGATCAACCCGAACAGCTCGCCCCGCCGCACCTCGAACGAGACGTCGTCGAGCGCCGTGAGCGTTCCGTAACGCTTGGTCAGACCCTGAACCTTGATGGCGGCATCCATGACAACAGGGTATTATTCGCCGGCGAGGCGCACCTCCCCGTAAAGTCCGATTTTCAACCGGCCGTCGTTGCGCACGGCGATCTTCACGGCATAGACCAGATTGGCCCGCGAATCGCGCGTCTGGATCGTCTTGGGCGTAAACTCGCTCTCGGAGGCGATCCAGGTAATCCGGCCCGAATAGTCGAAGCGGGCATCTCCGCCGAAATCGGCCGTTACGATCACCTCGTCGCCGAGGTGCAGTTCGGCCAACTGCTCCGAGGTGAAGTAGGCCCGCAGGTAGAGCGTCTCCAGATCGGCGACCTTCATCAGCGGACGCCCCGCGGCAACCACCTCGCCGGCCTCGGCATATTTGGCCAGCACGGTGCCCGCCACGGGCGACGCGATGCGGCATTTGCGGAGCCGGTCGTCGATCTGCGCGATCTGCAGATCGAGAGCCGAGGCGTTCTCGTCGATTGCCGAGACGCTGCTCTCGAGCGTCGAGAGCTGGGCCGCAAGCTGTCCCTGCAGAATCTTCAGCTGCGCGTCGATATCGTCCAGTTGCTTGATCGTCGCGGCGCCGTCCTCGAGCAGGCTTGCGACACGGCGCCGCTCGGTCTGCTGCTTGGCGATCTGCTCGCGCAGGGCCGCCAGCTGTTTCTCCACGTCGGGACGTCCCGAACGCACCGAGGCCCGCTGGCGTTCGAGCTGCCGCCGCTGCAGCCAGAGCTGCACGGTATCGATCTCGCCGACAGGCCGACCGGCCTCCAGGCGGTCGCCCTCTTCGGCATCGAAGCGCAGGATGCGTCCCGACGCCTCTGCAGAGACGGTGATTTCCGTGGCCTCGAAGGTTCCCGTAGCATCAAAATCCGTTTCACGGCCGCATGCGGCGGCCGCGGCGGCCAGGGCAAAAAACAGAATACGTTTCATCGGTTTATCGTGTGTTTCAGTTCATAGATCGCTTTCAGCAGTTCGATCTCCCGGCTGCTGCGGGCTATGGCGGCACGGCTCTCGTCGGTGATCTTGCGCAGCAGGTCGTTCGTGTCGATCACACCGTTGCGCAGCTGCGATTCGGCGGCTTCACGAACCGAGCGGCGCAGTTGCACGATGCGGTCGTCATCGGCCAAAGCCCGGCGCAGGCGTACGATCTCCCCGTCGTTTTCCGTGCGCTCCAAACGGTTGTTGAACAGGAAAATATCCCGCTGCACCTCAACCTGCCGTTTCGCCACATCGAGCGTTTTGAGCGTGTTCCGCTTCGTATAGTATCCGCCGATGTTCCAACTCATGCGGATTCCTACGACCGCGTTCCACGTCCAATCGGAGGTCATCATGCTGCCGAAATAATCCAGTCCCGGATAGCCGTAATACCCTTGTGCAAAGAGCCCGAAACGAGGTCTCGTTGCAGCCCTCACCAGCCGCTCGCGGGCCGTCAGGCGGTCGATACGCGCATCGAAGAGCTGCAGCTCGGGACGTGCCGATTCCCCGTCCGGAACTTCCGCGACTTCGGGCCGCAGCAGGGGGACATCGCCCAGTTGCGTGCCGATGAAAAGCTCCAGCATGCGGCGGTAGCTCGCACGCATCGCCCCGATCTGCGCAAGCTGCTGTCCCGCGGAGAGCAGCTCGGCCTCCACGGCGTCGGCATCGTGCTGCATCGCCACACCGTGGCGCTGCAACGAACGGACCTTGTCGAGATTGCTCCGCAGCAGGTCGATCGTCAGGCGCGTCTGCGCAATCCGCTCGTCGAGCAGCAGAATGCCGAAATAGAGGTCGTCCACACGCCCTTCGAGCGCATAGAGGTCCACATCGGTCGCCCGGGCCTGCTCGGCGGCCTCCGCTTCGGCGATCTGCCGGTCGGCGGCCGACTTGCCGCCGTCCCAAAGCGTCTGGCTCACCTCCAGCTGCACCCGGTACTGATCCTTGCGCAATCCGGGGATATCCAACCCCTGACCGGCCAGAAGGCCCGTCATCTGCTCGGGAAACTCCGGAACATCGTTCTGCCAGGTCGCCTGCCCCGAAAGCGTAAGTTGCGGCAACCACTCCCGCCGGGCATTCGACAGGGTATAGTCGGCCGTACGACGGATCAGATCATATTGTCGAATCTCGGGGTAGTGCCCCCGGGCCATTGCACGGCACCGGTCAAGCGTGGGTTGCGCCTGCATTCCGAAGGTGCCGAACAGGGCGGCACCGAGTATCAGTATCCGTTTCATGGTTCAATGTTTTTGAATCCGCCGCATGATCGCCTCGATCGTCTCCTGTCGGCGAAGCCGGAAAAAAAACTCCCGATCCGCTGTCAGGTCGCCCAGAATGGGTTCGAGAATCGGATAGGCGATGAACGGGAAAATATTGAGCGAAATGATGTCGAGCAGCAGCATCCGGGCATCCACCGACTCGGTAAGCCCCCGGGCAGCCGATTCGTCCAGTGCCTGCTGCACCTCCGAAAACATCACGCTCGTGAGTCGCTCGATACCCTGCCGCATGAGTTCATAACGGTCCGGGTGCATGAGAACCTCATTGACAATGAACCGCGGCAGATCGGGATTCGCCGCAATGAAGTCGAAATGCCGCTCGATGCCGTTGCGCAACCGCTCAAGCAGCGGCAGACCCGGTTCACCGAAGGCCGCCAGCACCGATTCGCCCATCAGTTGCATCTTCTCGTCGAGAATGCGCTCGAAGATGTGCTCCTTCGTCCGAAAATAGTAGTGCAGCATGGCGTGGGTTACCCCGGCCGCCTCGGCGATCGACGTCGTGCGCGCCCCGGCATATCCTTTGGTCAAAAACTCCCGTTCGGCAGCCTCCATAATCGCATGTTCCTTGTTATGAGCGGATTTTGTCATAGAAATCCCGTATTAACAAATATATTTAACAAAACTGTTTGCAAAATAAGGAATAATTATCTTCCCTTCCAAATTTTTTCACACAAAAAATGCGATCGGACAGGAAAACGACACCTGCAGGAAGCGTTGAAGAGTCCAAAAAAAGATCGGTCCGGTTTCCCGGACCGATCCCTTACCGGCCAAAAGCCGGACCGGAGCCGCATTCGCCCGAAATGCAGGTTCCGCAGGGTCCGGACAGGCGCCGTTGCAAGGCAGGCAACGCACACTTATACTTATACTTATACTTATACCAATCTCCGCACCGCCGGATCCGCGGAACCCCGTTCGGCCGCATCTGCGACATTCTCATCCCGGCGGGATACGGCACGACCGAACTCAAAACAGAGATCCGCATACCTGGCAAGCCTTCGCTTCACATACCGGAAAAGGGCCGGACAGCAGGGAATAATTCTCGTTTTGATCTCCGCCCGTATTCCCGCAGGCTACCAATCATGACATAAACGCATCAGGCAGGTCTTCTGACTTGTTCCGATTCCGCGCCTTCCCGGCCCGGCGGCCAGTGGCTAAAGATGGCGGAATCGCTCGTACCCCTTCCGGGGCAGGAACTCACAGCAACGGGCATTGTCGCAGATTCTCACTGCGTTCCCTTTTCATTCCTTGCAGCGGTCCGATATACGGATGCCGCTCGGAAACCTGTGCGGAAACAAATATAGGCGTTTTTTTTAAATCCGCCAAGCGTCCGCCGCTTTTTTCATCGACACGGTCCCTGCGTGAGTCAGTCAGCCCGGAGATTCGCCGGGCCGCAATACGGATATCGGGACGGGATGCGGTTATTTCGTCGTACTCCGGTATTCGGTGGGGGATTCCCCCGTATGCTTCTTGAAGAAGCGACCCAGATACGACTGATCGGGGAAATGGAGCCGATAGGCGATCTCCTGAACCGACAGATCGGAAGATTTCAACAGCATCTTGATCTCAAGGACCACGGCCCGGTCGATAAATTCCTTGGCCGTCGTCTGCGCGACACTCCGCACAATCGTCGAAAGATAACGCGTCGATATGCAGAGACGATCGGCATAAAACGTAACCTCACGTTCACGCGAACAATGTTCATGCACGAGCGATACGAACCGGTGAAACAATTCCGTCTGACGCGTAGTGGTCTCGGCCGATTCGGGTCGATGGGTGCGGTAGCGCTGCATCTTGTCGAACGATTCGAGCAACAGGTTCTGCAGACGGTTGCGGATGATCGTATTGCGAAACATATTCTCCCGGTCCCGGTAGGTGTACTCCGCCATCTTGAACCAGATCGAAACGCCCTCCGCAAGCTGCTGCTGAAGCCGGAAGACCGGTTGTTTGCGCAAAGCTCCGAAAAACATCGGATCAAGCCGAAAGGCCGCTTCCGAAAAGAGATTGATCGAAAAGGCACAGAACGTTACGCGAAAATCATTCGACCGATCCGTCAGCATAAAGATCGCCCCGGGGAGCAACAGCAGAACCGTTTCGGGAAATACCTGGCACTGGCACTGGTCCACGATGGCCGTAGCCTGACCGTTCCGGCAGTAGAGCAGCGCACCTCCCTCGGTGCGGCATGCCCGGTTGTCGAAGAATGTCAGGTCGGACTCCCCGACCACGAATTGCTCTTCGGATGTGGTGATTATCGGATTAAGAAGGTCCATACAAATTCTTTTTTCGAACAAATTTAAGGATATTTTACAAAAAAGTACATATTTTATTCCGATTTTTACCAACACTATTCGCAATATCAAGACCACGGAAGCGTTATAATAGGGTACTTTTGCACCGGGAAAAGTTTTTTAGTATTATTATCATAAAGAAAAAGTCATTATGAAGCAAACATTCGTGAAAGCTGCCCTCGTGGCAAGCTGCCTGACAGCCGTCGCCTGCAAGCAGGCCCCGACGGCAATGGGCCCCGGCCAATACGCCGTGATCACCGTCGCAACCTCCGACTGCGAAATTCTGATCAACAACGCCGCGACCATCAAAGGCCGCCAGGATATCGCCATCTACCCTCAGGTATCGGGCACGATCTCCGAACTCTGCGTTACCGAAGGTCAGAAAGTCTCGAAAGGTCAGACGCTCTTCATCATCGACCAGGTGCCCTACAAGGCAGCCCTGCAGACCGCCGAAGCCAATGTCGCCGTAGCTGAAGCCAGCGTCGCCACCGCACAACTGACTTACGACAGCAAGAAGGAGCTTTTCGCCAAGAATGTCGTTTCCAAATTCGACCTGCAGACGGCCCAGAACAACCTGCTCACCGCCAAGGCACAGCTCGCACAGGCCGAAGCCCAGCAGGTCAATGCCGCCAACAACCTCTCCTATACGGTGGTGAAGGCTCCGTCGAACGGTGTCGTAGGTACGCTCCCGTACCGTGTCGGCGCCCTGGTCAGCGCCTCGATTCCCCAGCCGCTGACCACCGTTTCGGACAACTCGACGATGTACGTCTACTTCTCGATGACCGCCAAGCAGATGCTTGAAATGTCGCGCCGCTACGGCTCGATCGCCGAGACGATCAAGAATATGCCCGACGTACAGCTCAAGCTCAACGACGGCACGATATACGATCAACCGGGACGCATAGAGTCGATCAGCGGCGTTGTGGATGCCACGACCGGCAGCGTACAGTGCCGGGCCGCATTCCCCAACGCCGGAGGCCTGCTCCTGAGCGGATCGGCCGGTGAAGTCATCGTCCCGACGATCTACAAAAACAGCATCGTCATCCCGCAGACGGCAACCTACGAACTCCAGGACAAACGATATGTCTACAAACTCGAGGACGGAAAGGCCGTATCGGCCATGATCGAAGTCGAGAAGGTTTCGAACGGCCGGGATTTCATCGTTACAGCAGGTCTCACGCCGGGTGAGGTCATTGTCAGCGAAGGCGTAGCCATGCTGCGCGAGGGTACGCCGATCGTTCCCAAGGGTCAGACGGCTGCCGCACCGGCTGAAACCGGCAGCGAAGATGCTGTACAGAACGGCGAAGCCGCACAGCCCGAAGAGGCTGCCCAGAATGGAGAGGCTGCCGCTCAAACTCAAAACGATAAGGAGGAATAACCCATGACACTCAAGCATTTTATTGAACGGCCCGTACTGGCGTCGGTCGTTTCTATCGTCATCGTAATCGCCGGTATCATCGGACTTCTGTCGCTGCCGGTGGAGCAATACCCCGACATCGCGCCTCCGACGGTCATGGTGCGCGCCTCCTATCCGGGAGCCAGCGCCGAGACCATTCAGAAATCGGTGGTCGTACCTTTGGAGGAGGCCATCAACGGTGTGGAGAACATGACCTACATCACCTCCTCCGCAGCCGCAGGTTCCGCCTCCATCAGCGTCTATTTCAAACAGGGTACCGACCCCGACATGGCGGCCGTGAACGTCCAGAACAAGGTTTCGACCGCTACCGGACAGCTCCCGTCCGAGGTTACGCAGATCGGTGTTACCACCATGAAGCGCCAGACCTCGATGGTCAAGATCTTCTCGCTCTACAGTCCCGACGACTCCTATGACGAGGGCTTCCTGGCCAACTACTCGAAGATCAACATCGAACCGCGTATCGTCCGTATCCCGGGTGTCGGCGAGGCCTTCACGCTGGGTGCCGACTACTCGATGCGTATCTGGCTCAAACCCGACGTCATGGCCCAGTACAAGCTCATGCCTTCGGACATCACCGCCGTGCTGGCCGAACAGAACATCGAGGCTTCGACCGGCTCGCTGGGCGAAAACTCCCAGAACGCTTTCCAGTATACGATGAAGTACTCGGGCCGTCTGACCCTTCCCGAAGAGTTCGAGAACATCGTCATCCGTTCGCAGGAAGACGGTACGATACTCCGCCTGAAGGATGTCGCCGACATCGAACTGGGCCGTGAATCCTACTCCTACGTCGGCAAGACGAACGGACACCCGGGCGTCAGTACGATGGTCTTCCAGACCGCCGGCTCGAACGCCACCGAGGTCGTGAACCAGGTCAATGAACTGCTCGCCGAAGTGGAGGCCGACCTGCCGAAAGGCATCGCCATCGCCCACCTGCACAGCGTGAACGACTTCCTCTTCGCCTCGATCAACGAGGTGCTCAAGACGCTCTTCGAGGCCATCATCCTCGTGGTGCTCGTGGTATACGTCTTCCTGCAGGATATCCGCTCGACGCTGATCCCGACGGTCTCGATCCTCGTATCGCTGATCGGTACCTTCGCCTTCCTCGCCGTGGCCGGATTCTCGATCAACCTGCTGACGCTCTTCGCCCTGGTGCTGGCTATCGGTACGGTGGTCGATGACGCCATCATCGTCGTCGAAGCGGTGCAGGCGCGCTTCGACGCCGGATACAAGTCCTCGTACATGGCCACCATCGACGCCATGTCGGGTATTACGTCTGCCATCATCACCTCGACGCTGGTCTTCATGGCCGTGTTCATCCCCGTCGCCATGATGGGCGGTACGTCGGGTGTCTTCTACACACAGTTCGGTATTACGATGGCCGTAGCCGTAGGTATTTCGGCCATCAACGCACTGACGCTCTCGCCGGCCCTCTGCGCCCTGATTCTGAAGCCCTATCTCGATGAGAACGGCGAGATGAAGGACAACTTCGCCGCACGGTTCCGCAAAACGTTCAACGTGGCCTTCGGCGCCCTGGTGAACAAATACAAGCGCGGCGTGATGCTCTTCATCAAGCACAAGTGGCTCATGTGGTCTACCTTCGCTCTGGCCATCGCAGCCCTCGTCCTGCTGATGAACACGACCAAGACGGGTCTGGTGCCCGATGAGGACCAGGGAACCATCATGGTGAACGTAACGACTTCTCCGGGTACGTCGCTCGAAGAGACCAACAAGGTGCTCGAAGAGGTGGCCGACCGCATCGCGGATATCCCCCAGGTCGAGAACGCCATGGAGACCGCCGGTTTCAACATGATCGCCTCGGCGGCCGGCTCCTCCTACGCCATGGGTATCGTCAAGCTGAAGAACTGGGACGAGCGACCCAACCCCGAAGACGAGGTACACGCCGTCATCGGACAGATCTACGCCCGCACGGCCGACATCAAGAACGCCACGATCTTCGCCGTGGCTCCGCCGATGATTTCGGGTTACGGATCGACCTCCGGATTCTCGATGCACCTGCAGGACCGCGCCGGCGGCGAGCTGACCGACTTCTACAAGGTATTCCAGCAGTTCGTCGGCGCCCTGAACCAGCGCCCGGAGATTGAACGCGCCTACTCGTCGTTCAACATCAACTTCCCGCAGTACATGGTCCGCATCGATGCGGCGAAGGCCAAGCGGGCCGGACTCTCGCCCTCGACGATCCTTTCGACCATCTCGGGATACTACGGAGGTCAGTACGCCTCGTACATCAACCGCTTCTCGAAGATGTACTACGTCGTGCTCCAGGCACGCGCCGAGGACCGTCTCGACCTCGAGTCGCTCAACCATATCTATGTCCGCACGGACTCGGGAGAAATGGCTCCCGTAGGTGAATTCGTGGAGATGGAGAAGGTGTACAGCTCGGATGTGCTCAACCGATTCAACCTCTACAACTCGATCGCCGTGCAGGGTACGGCCGCTGACGGTTATTCCTCGGGAGACGCGATCAACGCCATCCGCGAAGTCGCCGCCCAGGTACTTCCGAAGGGATACGGATACGAGTTCGACGGCATCACCCGCGAGGAGGCCCAGACGACAAGCAACACGCTGATCATCTTCGGTATCTGTCTGCTGTTCATCTACCTCATCCTGAGCGCCCTCTACGAGAGCTACCTGATTCCGTTCGCCGTGATCCTGGCCGTACCGTGCGGTCTGATGGGTTCGTTCCTCTTCGCCAAGATCATGGGACTCGAGAACAACATCTACCTCCAGACGGGTATCATCATGCTGATCGGTCTGCTGTCGAAGACGGCCATCCTGATCACGGAGTACGCCGCCGACCGACGCCGCGCCGGCATGAGCCTCACGCAGGCCGCCGTATCGGCCGCCAAGGCCCGTCTGCGTCCGGTGCTGATGACCGTGCTCACCTGCGTACTCGGTATGTTGCCGCTGGTCGTTTCGACCGGTGCGGGTGCCAACGGTAACTCGACCCTCGGTACGGGCGTCGTGGGCGGTATGATCGTGGGTACGCTGGCCCTGCTGTTCCTCGTACCGACGCTGTTCATCGTCTTCGAAACCCTCCAGGAGAAGCTCAAGCCGCTGGAGCTGGATCCCGATCCGCAGTGGTCCCTGCGTGCCGAGCTCGAAGAAGTTAAAAACGAGAAAGAGGAGGAATAAACACATGAAAAAGATACTGATTATCTGCCTGGCAGCCGCCATGACGAGCTGCGGCATCTATAAGAACTACTCGCGGCCCGAGATTCAGACCGACGGCCTCTACGGGACGGCCGAGACGGCGGACACGACGACCATCGGCGACATCTCGTGGCAGGAGATGTTCTCCGACCCCTGCCTGCGCACGCTCATCGGTCGGGCACTGGAGAACAACACCGACCTGCAGTCGGCACAGTGGCGCGTCAAGGAGGCCGAGGCCACGCTCAAATCGGCCCGCCTGGCCTATCTGCCTTCGTTCAACTTCGCCCCGCAGGGATCGATCAGCAGCTTCGACAACTCCCCGGCGACGAAGACCTATTCGATTCCCGTTACGGCCAGCTGGCAGATCGACATCTTCGGCGGTCTGACCAATGCCAAGCGCCGCGCCAAGGCGCTCTACCTCCAGAGCCAGGAGTACGAGCAGGCGGTCAAGACGCAGCTCATCGCTTCGGTGGCGAACCTCTACTACACGCTGCTGATGCTCGACAGCCAGTACGAGGTTACGGGCCAGACGGCCGAGAAGTGGGAGGAGAGTATCCGCACGATGCGGGCCTTGAAGGAGGCCGGCATGACCAACGAGGCCGGCGTCGCCCAGTACGAAGGTTCCTACTATGCAATCGTCGCCTCGCTGCGCGACATCGAATATTCGATCCGCGAGGCCGAGAACAGTCTCTGCTCGATCCTGGCCGAGACGCCGCACGAGATCGAGCGCGGACGGCTCGATCAGCAGGAGTTGCCCATGGATCTCGCCGTAGGCGTTCCCGTACAGATGCTCTCGAACCGTCCCGACGTTCGCAGCGCCGAATACTCGCTCATGCAGTCGTTCTACGCCACGAACGCCGCCCGCTCGGCCCTCTATCCGTCGATTACGCTGAGCGGGTCGGCCGGCTGGACCAACAGCGCCGGGAGCATGATCGTCAATCCGGGCAAGCTGCTCCTCTCGGCCGCAGGGTCGCTGTTGCAGCCGATCTTCAATGCCGGAGCGAACCGTGCGAACCTGAAGATTGCGAAGGCACAGCAGGAGGAGGCCAAACTCTCGTTCCAGCAGACGCTGCTCAACGCCGGCGCCGAGGTGAACAACGCCTTGACGCAGTGCCAGATGGCCCGTGCCAAGACCGACGTGCGTGCAAAGCAGATCGAGGCCATGGAGCGTGCCGTCGTAAGTACCGAACTGCTCATGCAGCACTCCTCGACGACCTACCTCGAGGTGCTGACCGCCCAGCAGTCGCTACTCTCGGCACAACTGTCGCAGATCGCCGACCGCTTCGATGAAATCCAGGGCATTGTGAACCTCTACCAGGCTCTGGGCGGAGGCCGCGACCTTACGACGGAGGAGGAGAAGTGATGAAACGGGGAGCTACCAAGGAAGAGATCATCCGCACGACGCAGGATCTGATCGCCCGGAACGGCATCCGTGCCGTCCGGGTCGATGAGATCGCGCAGATGCTCGGGATCTCGAAACGGACGCTCTACGAAATGTTCGCCGACAAGAACGATCTGATCGGAGCCTGCCTCACCAACATGGCGCGCCAGCAACGCAAGACGCTGGCCTCTAACCGCAGGCGGTGCGGGAATCCGCTGCAGAAGGCCCTGCGGCTCGCAAACACCTATATAGACAACCTCTATACGGTGGATGCCAGTTTCCTGGCCGATATCCGCAACAAGGTTCTTTTTGCCGAATATTACAATGAAAACCGGGATTTCTGGTTCTCGGAACTGACCCGCGATCTGGAGACATGCCGCAAGGAGGAGCTGCTGCTTGCGGAGATGGACGCTGCGGCACTCACGCAACAACTGTTGAGTTCCCTGCTCGAACTTCGGCTGAATCACGCCACACGCGAAGAGCTCTATCTTCTGTGCCGGACGATTCTCCGCGGAGCCGCAACCAAACAGGGTATCGACTATCTCGACCGGAACCGTTGATCGCCGGATATGCCCGATCAAAGAGCCGCAGGAAATTCTCCTGCGGCTCTTTTTTTGCCCACAGGCGGATATTTTCACGGCCGAAGAAGAAAAAACGGCACCGGAGCGACATCCTGAAACAAAAAATGCGTATATTTGCACCCGTATAACCACGGGAACAATCCGAAAATGACCGTCAGCGCAACATACACCGCCCGTCACGGGAGATCCGGCATCCGAATGATGTCGGGGATGATGATGTCGATGCGCAGCGATCTTCGCCGGGTATAGTTCCGTCGTGTGCGACTGTTACAATCCGGCTTCCTCGAGGTCGGATTTTTTTATGAATGATTTTAAACGAACCGATATGAATCCGAAGAATTACCGTTTCGAGACGCTCCAGATACACGCCGGGCTGCAGCCCGACACCGAGACCGGAGCCCGCGGCGTGGCGATCTGTCCCACGGCCGCCTACCGTTTCCGCAGCTGCGACCATGCGGCGCGCCTCTTCGAGTTGAGCGAGGCGGGCAACATCTACACCCGGCTGCAGAACCCCACGACAACGGCCTACGAGGAGCGCATCGCGGCCCTCTATGGAGCCGTCGGAGCGCTGGCCGTATCGTCGGGCATGTCGGCAATCCTCGTAACGGTGCTCTCGCTGGCTGCCGAGGGAGACAACATCGTCGCCTCGCCGTTCCTCTACGGCGGTACCTACAACCAGTTCCGCATCACGCTGCGCAAACTGGGCATCGACTGCCGCATCGCCCGCAGCGAGCGGCCCGAGGAGTTCGAGGCGCTCATCGACGATCGGACCCGGGCCCTCTACGTCGAGAGCATGGGCAATCCGACCTGTGCGGTCCCCGATCTCGAAGCGCTGGGCGAGGTGGCGCACCGGCGCGACGTGCCGCTGGTCGTGGACAACACGTTCGGTGCCGGAGGCTACCTCTGCAATCCCTTCGAGTGGGGCGCCAACATCGTCGTGGACTCCGCGACGAAGTGGATCAACGGCCACGGCACGGCCATGGGCGGCGTCATCGTGGACGGCGGCAACTACAACTGGGGCAACGGCAAGTTCCCGCAGATCGACGGCCCCTCGGAAGGGTATCACGGACTCAACCTGCACGAAGCGTTCGGCGCGGCGGCCTTCATCGCCAAGTGCCGCGTGGACGGGTTGCGCGACCTGGGATGCTGCCCCTCGCCGTTCGACTCCTATCTGATGCTCATCGGGTTGGAGACCCTCTCGCTGCGCGTGCGTCAGGAGGTGGAATCGACCCGCCGGCTGGCCGAATACTGCCTCCATCACCCGAAGGTACGCAGCGTCAGCTTCGTGGGCTTCGACACGCACCCGAGCTACGAAAATGCCCGCAAATACTACCGCTACGGCTCCTCGGCGGTCTTCACGATCGAACTCAAGGGGACGCTCGAGAGTACGGTGCGTTTCGTCGAGTCGCTGCAGCTGGCCGCACACATGACGATGATCGGCGACTCGATCACCGTCGTAACGCACCCCGCCTCGACCACGCACAAACAGCTGAACGATGCGGACCTCGCGGCGGCGGGCATCACCCCGACGCTGTTGCGCATCTCGGTCGGACTGGAGAACGCCGAAGACCTCATCGCCGACTTCGAGCAGGCTTTCGCACAGGTGGAGGAGTAGGGTATGGTGCAGTACTTCGAATACGACGCCCCATTCCCGCTCGAGCGGGGCGGCGAGCTTCCCGCACTGCGGATCGCCTACCACACCTACGGGCGGATGAATGCCGCGGGCGACAACGTCGTGTGGGTCTGCCATGCCCTGACGGCCAACTCGGACGTTGCCGACTGGTGGCCCCATACGGTGGAGGAGGGGCGCTTCCTCGATCCGACGCGCTACTTTGTCGTCTGCGCCAACATCCTCGGGTCGCACTACGGTACGACCGGACCGCTGCATGTCAATCCCGCAACGGGAGAGCCCTGGTACGGCGATTTCCCGCACTTCACGATCCGCGACATGGTGGCCGCGCACCGGCTGCTGGCCCGCAAGCTCGGCATCGGGCGCATCGCGGCGCTCGTCGGCAGCTCGGTAGGCGGATTTCAGGCTGTCGAGTGGGCTGTCGAAGAGCCGGAGCGCTTCGAGCGGCTCATACTTATCGCCACGGCGGCCAAAGCCTCGCCGTGGACCATCGCCATCGACGAGACACAGCGCATGGCAATCGAGGCCGACGCGACGTTCGGCGAACGGCGCGACGATGCCGGCATGAAGGGACTCGCCGCAGCCCGCGCCATCGGGCTGCTGACCTACCGCGGCGGCGAAGGCTACAACCTCACGCAGCAGGACCGCGAAGAACTGCCCCCGGTGCATCGCGCCTCGACCTATCAGCAATACCAGGGCGAGAAACTCTGCCGGCGCTACAACGCCTACTCCTACTACGCGATCCTCGACGCCTTCGACACGCACGACGTCGGGCGCGGCCGCGGCGGGGTAGCCGCAGCCCTCGGCGGGATCCGTGCCCGGACACTCGTCGTGGGAATCACGACCGACATCATCTTCACCCCGCGTGAGATGCGCGAACTGCACGGACAGATTCCCGGGAGCCTCTACCGCGAGATCGACTCCCCGTTCGGCCACGACGGGTTTCTGGTCGAATACGAGCAGCTGGACGCCATTCTTGCGCCCTTCATGAAGCATTGACAACAAAAAACAACCTATCAATATGAGCAAAATCAAAATCGGACTTTTCGGATTCGGCGTCGTCGGACAGGGAATTTACGAAGTGGTGCGCAAGGCGAAGAACGCCAACGCCGAGATCGTGAAGATCTGCGTCCGCGACCCGAAGAAGCCCCGCAAGGTCGAGGCCGACCCGAGCCTCTTCACCACCTCCGTGGAGGAGATCCTCGACAGCCCGAACGTCAATCTGGTCGTCGAGGTCATCAACGACCCCGAAGCGGCCTACGACATCGTCAAACGTTCGATGCTGCGCGGCATCCCGGTCGTATCGGGCAGCAAGACGATGCTGGCCCGCCACCTTCCGGAGCTGATCGAGCTGCAGAAGACGCGCAACGTCGCCTTGCTCTACGACGCCTCGTCGTGCGGGTCGATTCCCGTGATCCGCAACCTCGAGGAGTATTACGACAACGACCTGCTGCTGGAGGTCAAGGGCATTCTGAACGGCTCGTCGAACTACATCCTCTCGCGCGTCTTCGACCACGCCGAGCCCTATGCCGACGCCCTGGCGCAGGCCCAGCGGCTGGGATTTGCCGAAAGCGACCCCTCGTTCGACATCGAGGGATACGACTCGCTCTTCAAGCTGGTCATCATCACCGTGCACGCCCTCGGCGTCTATGTGGCACCCGAAAGGATCTTCACCTACGGCATCTCGACGATCCACGACTCGGATATCCGCTATGCCCGCGAGAAGGGCGTGAAGATCAAACTCGTGGCGCAGGTCGTCAAGGTGAGCGAGGAGCACTTCACGATGTTCGTCATGCCGGAATTCGTAACACCCGACAAATACATCTACAGCGTCGATGACGAGTACAACGGCGTGGTGATCCGCGGCGAATGCTACGACCGCCAGTTCATGTTCGGCAAGGGGGCCGGCAGCCTGCCCACGGCATCATCCATCCTGAGCGACATCATGGCCCGCCTGCACGACTACCGCTACGAATACAAGAAGATGAACTACCTCCAGCTGCCCGAGTACACGACAGACATCACGCTGAAGGTCTATGTGCGTTACAAGGAGACCGACGTGCACAACATCCTCCGGTTCGAGCGGATCCACGAGCAGTACATCAGCGACGAGAGCAACTATCTGATCGGCGAGATCCGCCTGAGCGAGCTGATGGAAAAACGGCAGCAGCTCACGGGCAAGGACCTCTTCCTGGCCAACATCCCAATCTTCTTCCTCAACCGCGACCATTGAGATCGGCCATATACGGAAGAGGCTGTCTAACAAGTTTAGGCAGCCACTTTTATATGTATGCCAATAATATA